>OBXA01000149.1_pt1 | contig 60880 bp, 48 predicted proteins | sample 1538121 | NCBI WGS metagenome assembly OBXA01 (sample SAMEA2580133, study PRJEB22360) | human gut metagenome | biome: human gut; feature: human-associated habitat; material: faeces | place: Denmark | collected 2008/2010 | reverse complement strand
GGCACCTTTTAACTTGAGTCAATACCCGATGGTGCTAGAGGCCGGGAGTTTGGGTTCTCTGTCGATGGAAGCTGAGCAGCAAAAGGACTTGAAGGGAACGCAGGCATCTCGGCATGAAATCAGTAGCGCAGATCTCTTTTCTGTGTCAGTTGCTCGAAAGAATTAGCAGAAACGAGAGTACTGAGGCGAAACTAAAGTAATGCCAAATCGAGTTATAGTGAATTTGACCGAGCTCTGTTCGGATTCTCATCCCCTGGAGGGCATTATGCCAGCACGTAAACCTGTAAACTCATCACCATTACGCTTTGGTCTTTCGAACGCTCCATACGGAGGTTTTATAAAATCACTTCTTGTTGCGGCACTGTTATCTGCCGTTGCATCTTCGAGTACCGCTTATGCTTATCAGGAGCGGTCTTTAACTTTAAATGGTCCATTCTTTGACGAGTATCAGAGGGAAGACTTTGAAGATAGTATTGTTGATACTCGAGATGAAACGAATTGGGTTCATGACCCTACAATTGTTGGTAATAATCTGAAAACTGTATTCGTTACTGACTCTGCTGAGGGCTTTACGGGAATCCATTCAGGTCATCTCGCAGTTGAAACTCATGCAAAAGGGATACTTCGAAATTCAAATCTGCTGGATGTAAGCATCGTTAAATGGACCAACGGTTACGAAAGAACCTGGGTAAATGCGCGGGTTACCCAAAATCACAAGCCAACAGAACAATCTGGAACGCTTAATGTAATCGTTACAGCGAATCAGGCTTTGCGCGCAGAAGTATCGGCTTTATCTCTCGGACTTTCAAGTCTCGGGTTTGGCTTAACGGAAAATGGTGGAACTCTTGACGTGTCAGCAACTGCTGAAGCTGATATGTATGCAGAGTCTCAGATTAAATTTGCGAGCACGTTAGCTCTGCCAGAAGAAGGAACCGTTCTTAAACGAGAAGACTACAGCCTGCGGTACTACATGTCGCCTTATGCCAGGAATTATGGAATTTATTTTGTCAATTCAATCGGCATGCTCGCCTTCCCATCAAAGTGTGATGTTGTTCTTAAAAATTCCGGCGTTTTAAATGTTTCTGGTGCTATCAAGATCCGCGATGAGCAGATAACGCTCGATCCTGTCATTGATGCTCCACTCGGAAGATATGAGAGCAATAGTCACTATGCCGAAATCAGGGCATTTGGACCTACGAATCCAACGACCTCTGAGCACTTCATAGCGTCATTTCAAGTGGTCGGAATGCGGGGCGGCTTCATGTCTTATGAAAACTATGACGCACAATCAGCCTCAGCGCTTTCTACGCCGGTTCAGTATCCTGAATCTTTGATACATACCATTCAACTCGTCAATACAGGAACGATCACTGCTAAGGCCTCGGTTGAAAAGGCTCTTACCAAGAACGGCGAAGCCGCTGAATTGCAATTTACTGACGATTCCAGTCCCGTAGAGGTTTACGGCATGTTTGCGGAGGCTCATGCTCCTCAGATCCGCGTGGAAATGGCCAACTACGGCTTCATCCAATCAAGCGGCGGAGATCGTAATCATGCTGTCTTTGCGCGCGCATCTAATAACGGGCAGATTGATATTTCTGCAATAACAGTGCGTGCCGGGGAGGGGGGGGGTACCGCTCTCACTGAGAGACCGATAGCGGTTCAGGATTCGGTCGGTGAAAGTGCCGGCACGGTTAGCTGGGAGAATGCAACTCTATATGTTCTTCCAGATTTTGGGTTCAAGGATCCCATAAACATCAGAGATCTTTTCGTCTTTTACGACGGTAATGGTACTGCAGAGATCAATCCGGATCTAACCGGCAAGCCCGGATTTAAGGCCATTCAGGGCATAGATGATCTGTTCCCGGTTTATTCAACCGGTTCAACATTAGCCGATCAGACTGCAGAAGTCAGAATGAACGCCGAAAAGGCACAGGGCAGAACGCTCGCTTCCAACCTTCTGGCGAGCGACGCAGAACGCCGGCATCGAATGTATCGGATGACCGATCGACAGGCGGCATCAGGTGTCGGAAGCGCCGGGAAGCCTTTTGCATTCTTTGCCGAACCCTATTTCGCGGTCGGGAACAGGACGATTGCAAATTCCAAAGCTGACTCTGAGGCAACGGGGCTCTTTGCCGGGGCGGTCTGGCATTCTGAAAATGCGTCTCTCATGCTGTTCGGCATGTGGGACCGCACACGGACGGACGAGCGGAAGAACATTGGCCGCACCGATGCTGATGGATGGCTGCTTGGACTCACCGGACGCATGACGATTCCTGTTGGTTCCGATGTCTTCAAACCCTGGGGTGAGGTTTTGCTCGCGGCAGGCAGGTCCTCCGGCGACGCTGATCTCATGATGATGCGTGGGCTCCTCAAAAGCGAAGCAGATTTCCGTTCCACGCAGTACACCGCCGGTCTTCGCGGTGGCGCTTCCGTTGAGTTCCTGCCTCGTCATGTTATTGAGCCGTCTCTTGGAGTTTTCTGGGTTCACTCGAAGCTTGACGACTTCCATACCGATTTCGGCGCCAACTTCGGCAACATCAACTACAGAGGCACTACACTCAGCGATGTCGAGGCTACGGCGCAGGTGAAATGGCAGTATCTTGGCGAAAGCGAGGGCGTTGCGTTTAGACCCTATGCTCTCCTCGGAATGACGCATCTCCTTAAGCGCGACGACTCGAAGATGGAGGTTTCTTACGGCGTTCACGGAGACGCGGCCGAGCTGGAGCGTGAGAAGACGTATGGATTCGCAGAGCTTGGTTTGACGTTTGAGGCTGGAAAGTCCTGGGATATCGGTCTCGGCGCCGGGCTTGAATTCTCCGACAGCACCAGAAGCGGCATGTTCTCAGCGAAAACCGTCTTCCGGTTCTAACTGTAATTTATAAGGGAGTGGCAGCATTTTTTGCTGCTTCTCCCTGAATTGATATGGGTTATCTTATTTTTGTAAAATCAATTAGTTCGGAAGTGATATAAGAAGGGAAATATTATCTCGGACATCAGCTAACTGATTTGTCGTAATGCGGCCTTTAAAATCGCAATGACGTTGCGTCCAATCGACTGTTGTTATTTGATCAGATAGAACTACTGAATCTGGGTTTTCTGATAAAACAACTTCAAAAGGATATCCTTTCTTCTTTGTCGTCATGGGGCAGCAAATCATCAGGCCAGTTTTCCCATTATAGGAAGAAGGAGATAAAACTAAAGCAGGGCGGCGTCCACCCTGCTCATGGCCCAGGACTGGATTAAAATCAAGCCAAACAATATCTCCGCATTCTGGAACATAAGGGTTTGGCATTACAGTAATTCCTTTCCAATCGGAGCTCCAAAATCCATGCGTTCATGAATGTTTTGAGGTGTGATTTTAGACAGCATGGTTTCTATTTTTTTTTGACGACTGGAGATAATGCGTTTCAAAACGATCTCATTATTGCAGATCTTTATATCGAACATGTCATCTTTCTGAAAATGCCCTTGTTCAAGCAAGGCCTGCGGGATACGAACCGCAATACTGTTTCCCCATTGTTTAAGCGACGTTTGCATTGAAAGATCTCCTTTAGACGACCATCATCGTAGCATAGATCCATGCATCGGATATCCAAAGTAGATACTTTTTGAGGAGTTTTCCCCCACCGGTCGTAGCATTTCTTTCTCAGCTGCCGTTGCTGATGGATCAGGGAATTCCTCGGAACGTCCGAATTTAAGGGTCGATGCAGCAGTACAGGAATCAAAAACCTCTAGAGTGCGGCAGCCAGTCGAGACCCGAGGCTGCTTGCTTGAAATAATGTCGTCAAGCAGCCGCCGAGAAAGACTCGTGCAATCGTGGCGGCGCAGACTAAAAGTAGAGTTTTATTCCTTTACCTGAAAATGAGCTTGCTCTGAGAATTGTCGCCGTCTTCCTTCGAGACGCTGATGTCGACGTTAGAAAGCTCGCCGAACACGGCCCTGGCGCCGCGCTCGGTCTGGCAGGAGATGTAGCAGAAGGGGAATTCCTTGCCGGTATCCACTTCATCGACCGGAACGCCGGTCTTAGTCGCAACTTCCTCTGCGTAGACTTCGCAAACCTGGTCGATGTCGTAGGTGACGGGAGAATTGACTTCCTCATCGGTCAGGGTGCGTTCGCACTCGTTCCAGGTCTTGAAGCGCCAGCGGGTGAGGTAGCTCGCGCCGTTCTTCTTATAGTCGATGACGACGTTGTCGTTGTTGAGCTTGAAGAGTACGTTCTTGACGACGTATTCCCGACTCTTCGATCCGAGGCCGATCGTCGCGATGCTCTTCGTCAAATTGCGGGCAATGCCGGCTCCGAGGTTGTGGCCGACCAGGCCGTAACCCACGATGAGGTTGCCTTCTGCATCGCGGGCAGTCAGAGTAGGCGTGCCGAGAAGAGCCCGAACGTCCTTGAGCGTCGTCTTGTTGAGGGTGACGTACGGATCGACGGTGGAGGCGTCGAACCCGTTTTTGCCGGCACGGTAGGAAACGCAGCCGGAGACGAGGAGAGAAGCGGCGAGAAGAGAGCAGAGGAGGGTTTTCTTCATTTAAAAATGGAGATCCAGTAGAGTTTGTGAAAAAGCGGGCTCCCCGCTTTAAGGAGAGCCCGGGAAATCATTCGCAAATGTACCAGTTGTCGGGACGATCCCAGATGGTTTCGTTGTTTACGTCCTTGCGAGCCTTCGCGCCGCCGTAGGTCGTTCGGTCCTTCACAGACTCGAAGATTCGGATTTTGACGCGCTTGTTTGCGGTCTCCTCGATGTAGCCTTTGTCCTGACCGCGCCACAGAGGCTTCATGCCGTGCGTGACGGTGCGGCAGACCATGACGCCTTTGCCGTCCTTCAGCATTTCCTTCGCCTGTTCGCGGCGTTCGTCGCGCCCGAGGAAGCCCTGGCCTTTGGCGAAAGCAAGCCACAGCGGATCCTTGTGGTCCTTGCCCGAGGCAGGCGCCAGGACATAGATGCCGGAATATTTGTTCGCAATGCCCTGAACATCCCGCGAGAACTGATTGGTTTTCGCCCAGAAGAGCGGATAGTTGCGCGTGGCGGCATCGACGCACCAGCCTTCGTCAGTCACCGCACCCCGCAGATTGGTGCAGATTTCCGAGAAGCGGGCTTCAAGCTGGACGGCGTCAAGCGTCAGGTGGTCCTGGAAAATGACGGGATTGGCGAGCCACACATGGTCGAACATGCGGTGCGACGCGGTTTCCTCAACGGCGTAGTCCTTGTCGAGGCCGCCGAAATTAATGAGGGCGTTTGCGCGCGTGCTGGTGTGGTATTGAATGTACTGCGCTTCTGCAATCGGATCGGTTGTGCTCGACTGCGGAGCGACAGCGGGCTTAAGCGTGGAGAAGCATCCGGAGAGAAGAAGCGCGGATGCACCGAGAATCGGGATGAGGGCGTGGCGAGCTTTCATCGAGCGAAAATCACAAGTAAGAGATGGAGGAGGAGTTGAGAAGGAGATTTACTTTGTGGGCGGCAGCGCTTTGAGACCTTGCTGCCACAGAATTTTGAGAATCGTCAGTGCCGGACCGCGGAGCGCTACGTCGCCTTGTTCCCACTTGTCGACCGTGGAGGGCGATACCGAAAGTTCTTCGGCGAGTCCCCTGCGGGTGAGGCCGAGCCGGCGGCGGAGTTCCGCCACGGCCTTGCCGTCGAAGGGTTCCGGAATGCCGGGCTCCCTGCGATTGGCTTCAAGGTTGTAGCGGACAGAATCAGCGAGATCCTCGGTGAGGTTGTCTCGTCTCTCGGGCGCAGCTTCAAGCGTGAAGTGCTTCTGGTGCTGATCCATGAGCGTGAAGACGCCCTCGCCGAGCTTGTCGAGCATGCAGAGCGCAATGCAGTAGTTGGGCTGGAGCGCTTCCGCTTCGGATTCCCAGCGGAATATCGTCTTGGGCGACACCTTGAGAAGTGCGGCAAGCGCTTCCTGGGTCAGGTTGAGCCGCTCGCGCAGAGCGGCTACATCCGGTCCGCAGTAGTGCGGCCAGCTGATCTCTCCGTTCAGATAGTCACGAAACATTGCTTGGAACCGGGTGATCTGACCGGCCGCAAGCCTTCGGCGGCACTCTTCGGTCGATAACTGTTTAAGGGCGGACAAACGCATTTCTCATCTCCTCCTCGAGCGCTTGTGAAAGGCATCGAGGCGTTAATGATGGCCGATTTGTCCGGGATGCGCGTAATTATTACAGTTAAATGGACTAAATGTCCATTTTAAAAATTTGAATGCGTAATTTTTACGCGACAGGCTGAAGAAGTGGTTCGTTTTCTGCTGAAGAAATAACGCATCCGTACTCCTGAGAAGAAATGCGGAACTGAAGAAGATGATCTTCTGACGTACGTCGGGCGCAGACGGTATTCCCGGTTGGATCCGAGAGTCCGGGTTGCTTCTCCGGGAGAACAGCTTTTCTCGTTCGTGCCTCCAGAGGCAGAGGATGCGAATGAGCGGTGCGCTCTTCACTCGGCGACGGATTGTCTACGGGCAGCAGCTTCCCGTTGGTCAAAGAAAAACAGGTGCCGATCTAAAGCCCGTTCTCACCATGGCGGACGCGACTGCAAACCTCAAGGCGGGAGCGTTCGTTCGGATTTGGCTAGAGACAGCAAAGCTCTCGGTGACCGTTTCAGAAGCTCCAGCGAAGCTATGAGAATGACGCCGCGAACCTCGCAATGTCTGCCGCAGACAACATGCGTAGCCGCATCATCTATTGCCGCTGATGCGCTTGCTGCGATTCCTGCGGTGAGTCAGAAACATCTATGGGATCTCAAGCTTGCGCTCCATAAGATTCGAGGTTTTGAGGAGGAGAACGAAGTAATGGCGAGATTGCAGAAATCAGAGAGACTTTCCTTATCGTCGTGAAGATCCATCAACGATGGGACCTTCAGGAGTTCCCACTGAATACGAACACCAGACTTTAGCGGCAGTTTTTTACTGATAAACTAACCGGTGTAAAGCATTTTTCATTACGGGGATGATTGTGCCAACTCTGAACTTACGACTAAGCGACTTTGACAACTCAGTCCTTAACTCTTTAGCCGAGTCAACCGGACGCACCAAGACATCGTTGGTGGTGGAAGCGATTCGAAACTTGAACCTCGAGCTCCGGGAGGAGAGCGGCACAACCCGATTGTCTGCAGAGGATTTTGATGCCTTCATGGACAAAGTTGTGAATCCCGAAGCTGATCCTGCAGTCAACGCGGCGCGGAAACGCCTCCTTGAGTTCAAGCCTGTCTGGGAGGATTGATGGCCAGCTTTCTGCCGCCGCGGCCGCTGCAGCAGGCCGATGAGACCAGATTGCTCGGATTCGACTGCGGTTCAGAACCGCTTAATCGGTGGCTTGCTCAAAAGGCGCTTCACAACGATAAGACGGGAGGCAGCCGCACATATGTTGTATCCACCGAGACGGGGGAGCTTGCCGGGTATTTCTGTCTTTCTGCTCATTCGGTTGAGCATGGAGACTTAAAGGCCAAATACCGAAGGAACATGCCGAACCCGGTGCCGACGATCCTCCTCGGTCGGCTCGCAGTAGACAAAAAATTCGCAGGCCGAGGTCTTGGCAAATCAATGCTTTCAGCCGCAATCCGATCCTCTATTGAAATTGCAAAATCCATCGGCGTTGCTGCTGTAGTAGTCCATCCAATTTCCGAGGAAGCTGAACACTTTTATTTAAAAAATGGTTTTGCTTATGCGCGCGAAGGCAACCCAATGCTCCTCTTTGCACTGGGTCCCTTTATTTCGTCGAAATAGGAGAGTGCGTCTCTCGCGATCCGAAATCCATGCGCACGTTGACGGTCTTTACCGCATAGTTCGGCGCTGCAGCGTTCCTTGGGTGAACCTGAGGCAGATGTGCGGCCGTTACTTGGAGGCTGCGTATGGTTGTCTGCATTCCGTTCGTGGCGTCGGCGGCAGTACTGAGTGTCTCGGTCGCCGCGTAGACTACGCCCCCGGTGCAGGCTTCAGGTTGAAGATCTGAGGATGCCGCCGCCAACCTCGCAATGCTTGGCGCAGAAGGCGATGCCGTAGCTGTAGTAGCTGCTGCAGCGAAGTTTTCTGAAACGCTCGCTGTAATTCCGGCAGTCAATCTGATCCAACGCTTCTGAGACGGCGTTCCGCAGGTCTTCAACTCGTTTGGTGCGCTTCATTTCGATAACGACGCCGATGCGTCTGGAGCCGGTTCCGGACGTGAAAACAATGTCGGCATATCCGTCGCCGCATTCCGTGTTTGAGGCGAAGTCCTGTATCCGGTTTCCGGCACAGGCAAAGAGCGCAGCGAGGAAGCCGTGATAGTAGTTCTCTGCCGGCGCCCGTGACGCCGCATCGCGAACGGAAACATAATTCCGCAACAGCGGTTCAAGCACCTCAGACATCCCGTCCGCACTCCCGGTTAACGCCGCATCCGCTAATTTCAATCCATGCTGCGCAAATGAGGGGTTGGCAGCTGAGAAGCGCATCTGAATGCGCTCCCTGAATGTCTGGCGAATTTCTTCGTTGGGAATTTTGAGCAGGAAGCGGTCGTTGCCAAGATTTTGGGAAACAGTCAAGTATCCCGTGAAGAGGAGAAGCGTCCAGAAATCATCAGATTTATGGTCAACGAAATCGGCGTATGTGAGTTGTTCGTTGATTACGAATGCGACCTCTCCGCCGTCGAGCAGGGTCTGCATCTTTTCGGCATCTTCATCGGAGAGAAAGCCAAGGAACTCGTCGATGACGTCGTTGCTGCTGGTTCCGGACCAGTAGTTTCTTGGCGCAAAATGCTGAGGATCTCTGCTCTCAAGCGCATATTGACAGAAGTTGAGGACATCCCAGGGACAGAATATCTCCCGCGAACCAAAGCGATAGCCGTCATACCAACGCCTGATATCTTCCTTGCGGGATTCGAGACCGTAATAATTAAGGAGCTGATTGACTTCGTCCTCAGTAAAACCTATTGCAGCAGCCAGGGATTCACTATCCGTACAGACCGTATTAACGGAAAAATTATTCACACCGGTAAAAATGCTCTCCTTGCTAACGCGCAGGCATCCGGTGAGAACGGTTTTGCCGAGAATAGGCATGCCGTTGACGAGAGGTCTTCCATCCGGCTTGAGTACAGAAAAGAAACTCCTCATAAAAAGGCTCATGGCATCGTAATATCCTCCCGAAGCGGCCTTTGCGAGCGGTACGTCATATTCGTCAATGAGCAGCACTGCCGGTTTCCCAAAATGCCGGGCGAAATAAGTAAGGATGTCTCTCAGGGATTTGGATGCCATGAATCGGTTCGCATCTGTATTGTCGAACCCGAGATTCATATACGCTTCAAAACGCTGCTTCTCAAGAGAAGTCAGATAAGGGCTTTCGAGCAGGTAGGCATGATCCTGTGCCGTTATGGCCAGTAAATCAGCCATATTACTGAATGCTTCATTGAAATTCTGTCCGGCGACATCCTTCAGCGTCAGAAAGAGAACCGGGAATTTCCCCATGTATTCGTCGCAGAAAGCTTTATCTTCTGTAATGGTCAATCCATCGAAAAGCTCTTTCTGAAAGTCCCTTGAATTGCTGTTGAAACCGATGGGATTTAATCTGAGGAACGCATAGAGCGTATCGAGGAAGAGTGTTTTCCCAAAGCGCCTGGGTCGGGTGATCAGGTCAACATAGTTGCCGGACTTCATCAATACCTTGATGAAGTCCGTCTTGTCTATGTAATAGCTTCCGGTTTTCATCATCATTGCAAATGATGAATTTCCGACTGCAAGTTGCTTTTTCACTTGAACCCTTTAGGAATGATGACTTTCGACCAACTCTATCATAGGTAGATAGAGCCGCTTGGACGGACTTGTCGCCATCAAGCATGATGGCCATCCCAAGATCAGGCACCAGCTTCAGAAAATAATTCGGATTGGCGGAGAATGCCCTGGGTTTAAGCGTGATGTTGATCACCATGCACGAACAATCTCGCTTATCATGAACTCTTGAAATGATACTTTCCTTATCCAGCGACATGACTACATTAACCGCTTCCAGCCTGTTTGGGTTTACGGTTGAGCGCATCGGCGACGAAGATCGTCTTCGCCGCAAGCTGAACAGGATCTTAGAGCGAATTCAAAAAGAAGCTCGCCTCTGCGTGCTCTATCCTGCACAGCTTGTTGATTTGCAATTCGATACGATTATCAATGAGGCAAATAACTCATTGCAGGAGATTTCAAAAAAATTAGTATTTTCTGATGCGAGGCTTCAACATAGCTTTTCTATCGTAAATCAAGTTCTGAATAATGATTCACAACGTAATCGTATTGATCCGGAACATACTCTAGATTTACTTGTGCCCTGTATTCTGGGGATTACAGAACAGATCATTGTTTTTGTCAGATCAGTTCGGTTTGAGATTGAGGCCCAAAACATCAATAGACTTTCTATTTCAGAATCGATTTGCCTGCTTTCTCAAATAGAAAATCAGCTTTCCGATATCTTTAGTAAAACTCAGAAACTTCATGAAATTGTTCGAATTTCCGATGCGATGGTAGAGCCGCCTAAGGCTGTGTGCGGCATTCCTGAACTTGATGCTTTGAATGCTTGATGGGGGTAATTCATGCTTGAACCCCCAATACAATTCACATTTTCAGAAGATTTTACAAAAGAATATCAAGATCTCCCTCAAAATATTAAATCAGGAGTTCTGGAAGCTCTTAAAAAGTTCAAGGAAAATCCTCGGGCAAAATCCTTGCGGCTGCATCGTCTTTCTGCAATTAAACCCCCGGTTTGGAAGATTGATGTTTTTGCTGATAGAAGCTGGCAGATTTCAATGAGGATTCAGGGGAGTGAATGCGCTTTATTGCCCGTGGCGACACATAAAGTGATGGATAGAACATACTGAGAAGATTGCCGCTCAGAAACGACTGAGGATCACGAGTTGCATATTATTTTTAAGCAAATCGTGACCCTCTTCATATGTCAATCAGATGCCTTCCCCCAGACATCGCCCCAGTCGCCTGTGAGGGCGCCCTTGGCATAGTCAACCACACGGTTTTCAAAGAAGTTGGTGTGAGATACGCCCAGCATGGCATCCACCCAGGGCAGCGGATTCTTCTCTGAATGGAAGATTCCCTTCATGCCGAGGCCCATGAGGCGGCGGTCGGCGATGTAGCGGATGTAGCTGCGGACATCCTCGCGCGTGAGGCGCTTCATTTCAGAGACGCCGAATGCGAGGTCGATGAATTTGTCTTCGAGATCAACCATCGTTTCCGCGATGCTGTAGATCTTCGCTTTGAGCCGGTCGGTCCAGAGCTCAGGATTCTCCTTGATGTACTCGCGGAAGATCTTCGTCATCGATTCGGTATGAAGGGTCTCGTCGGCAATCGACCAGGCGATGATCTGGCCCATGCCCTTCATGGTGCCGTTTCTTGTGAAGTTGAGGAGCATCACGAAGCTCGAGAAGAGCTGCATGCCTTCGGTAAAAGCCGAAAAGGCGGCAATCTGGGCGGCCAGATCCTGGTCGTCCTTCTCGACTTCATTGAAGAAGTCATGCTTGTCGGCCATGGCTTCATACTGCAGGAACTCGTTGTAGATAGATTCCGGGAGTCCCAGCGTTTCAATGAGGTGCGAATAGGCGGCAATGTGCACGGCTTCGCGGGCCGCAAAGCTCGAGAGCATCATGCGGACTTCGGGCTGGCGGAATTTCGGCAGGTACGTGTTGACGTAAGCGCCCGACACGTCGATGTCGCCCTGCGTGAAGAAGCGCAGGATCTTCGTGAGGAAGTCCTTTTCGCTTTCGGTGAGCTTCTGCTGGTAGTCCTTCACGTCCTCGATCATCGGGACTTCCGTCCAGAGCCAGTGCATCTGCTCGGACTGCATGAAGGCTTCATAGGCCCACGGATACTGGAAGGGCTTGTAGTAGTTGCGGCCTTCGAGTAGGCCGCCGGCGCTTTTCTGTTCTTCGGTCATTTGAATTGGGCTTCCACAAAAGTTTGGCGGCTTCTCAGCCTTCGCAGGCGAGGCATTCGGAATTATTGGCAACGGCGCGCATGTCGACTTCGTCCTCAATGCGGCGGCGTTCGGCCTTGACGCCCACGCGGTCGGCCTTGCGGAGCTTGTCCGAGCGGTTGTAGTAGAGCGACTTGAGGCCCTTCTTCCAGGCGAGGAAGTGGCAGGCGTGGAGATAGGCAATCGAAACGTCGGGCGGGAAGAAGAGATTCACGCTCTGACCCTGATCGATGAACTGCTGACGGTCGGCCGCGAGGTCGATGATCCAGCGCTGATCGATTTCGATGGCAGTCTTGAAGACGTCCCTTACTTCCTGAGGAATGTCCTCGCGGTGCTGAATGGAGCCGTCGTGCGCAATGATGTCCGCCCAGACGTCGTCGGTGTCGAGGCCGAGCTCCGCGAGCTTCTGCTTCAAGAAGCGGTTCTTCATGATGTAGGCGCCCGAGATCGTGTCCTGACGGTAGATGTTCGCGCGATAGGGCTCGATCGAAGGCGACGTCCCGCCCATGATGAGGGAAGACGAGGCATTGGGCGCAACAGACATCCAGTGCGAGAAGCGGCGTTCGACCCCGGAATCCGCGGCATCGGGACAGGTTCCGCGCGCCTTGCAGAGGATTTCGTCCGCTTTCTTGCAGCCTTCGCGGATGAGGCGGAAGATCCGCATGTTGATCGACTTTGCGATCGCGGATTCAAAGGGAATTCCATGCTTCTGGAGATAGGCATGGAAGCCCATTGCTCCTAAACCGACGGAACGCTCGCGCATGGCGGAGTATTTCGCGCGTGAAATCTGATCGGGTGCGTGATCGATGAAGTACTGCAGAACGTTGTCGAGGAACTCCATCGCGTCCGTAATGAACTGCTGATTGTCCTTCCACTCGTCGAAGTATTCGAGATTGAGGGACGAGAGGCAGCAAACGGCGGTGCGGTCGCGCGAGGTCGGGAGGAAAATTTCCGTGCAGAGATTGGAGCCGTGAATCTTCAATCCCTTGTCCTTGAGCCACGAGGGAAGGGCCCGGTTGGCGGTGTCCGTAAAGACGAGGTAGGGCTCGCCCGTGTGCATGCGCATTTCCAGAATGCGCTGCCAAATCTCGCGGGCGGACACGCGGTCGATGACCTCGCCCGTGGTCGGGTGACGGAGCTCCCACGTGTCGTCCGCGTTGGCGTCGCGCATCGAGGCTTCAATCTTCTCCATGAAGGCGTCGGGGATGTTGACGCCGTGGTGGAGATTCAGGGCCTTCATGTTCTGGTCGCCCGTGGGCTTGCGCATCTCGATGAACTGAATGATGTCGGGGTGGCTCACGTCGAGGAACGCAGCATACGAGCCGCGGCGCGTGGAACCCTGGCGGTAGGCGAGGCACGCAGCGTCGTAGACCTTGAGGTGCGGGAGAACGCCCACCGACTTTTCATCGGCGCTGCGGATCCGCACGTGGATGCCTACGCCGCCCCCGAGCATCGAGAGCCAGTTCACTTCGGAGAGCGTGTCGACGAGCCCCTCGGCGCTGTCTTCCATGTAGGTGAGGAAGCACGAAATCGGCAGACCGCGCTTTCCGCGGCCGAACGAAAGAATCGGCGTCGAGAAGGAGAGCCAGTGGCGGCTTGCATAGTCGTAAATTCTCTGCGCGTGCTCCGGATTGCTCGCGAAATGTTCAGCCACGAAGGCAAAGCGCTCCTGCGGACTTTTTTCCTCAGGACGCATGTAGCTTTCGCGCAGGCGCATGAGTCCGAGTTCGTCAAAGAGCGCGTCCCGGCTCGTATCAATCTTTACTGACATCTTGTTTTTATTCGAAAAAGCGCGCGAACCCCTGACGGGAAATCGCACAGGAAGAACCACAAACCACAATATCTAGCGCAAATGAATTGCGGCAACTACCAGTAGTTGAGGTCCTTCCGATTGAATTCTGAAGTCCACGGATAATACCGAACCGGGTGCCGTGCGCGTACCAATTGGGGATCACCCGAAACCTTGATTCCCCCAAAAAACCGTCAGTTCGAGGATGTAATGAAATGTGTCTTTATCGCACGGCTTCGGCAGATCGATACAGATCTCGGCCGAAAGACGGAAGAGAATTTCCGTTCATTCGGGTAGATTTAAGGGAACGTTTCATCGGGGCCCCCGATGCTGCCTCACCCCGATCGGCGCAGGGAACCCGATAAGCCCAAGGAGAAAAAATGTCTGATTTCGTCACTGTCAACCTCGACACCATTCCCGAGCTTCTCAAATCTGAGAAGCCTGTTCTGCTCACGATCGGCGCCCCCTGGTGCATCGACTGCCGCCGCGCGCAGCCTTTCCTCATGGCGCTTGCGAAGCAGTATTCCGACCGCATGGTGTTTGCGGGCGCCAATGTGGATGAATGCCCGGGCATTCGCGAAACCTACGACGTGAAGCACATTCCGACGATGATCATCTTCAAGGGCGGGAAGCCCCAGGAAAACCGCCTCGTCGAAGTGAAGACCCCGGGCGAGCTCAAGGCCTTCATTGAGGAAGGTCTTAAGGATTAAGCGAACCCGGCTCCTTCGAGGAAAGAAGGCTCCGCTGTAAAGCTTTATGCATTCCAATTTAAAGGCGTCCCCTCGCAAAGAGGCGGGCGCCTTTCTCATGTTTTTTCCGTCATAGCGCCATGCTTTCCAAAGGCCTTACCACCATCGGTCTTCTCATCATCTCGAACGTCTTCATGACGCTCGCCTGGTACCTGCACCTCAAGCTTCAAAATATGAAGCTCATCACGCTCTGGCCCGTCTGGGCGGTCGTCCTCTTCTCGTGGAGCATCGCGCTCTTCGAATATTCCTTTCAGGTGCCGGCCAACCGCCTCGGCTTTGAAGGCAACGGCGGGCCGTTCTCGCTTCTTGAACTCAAGGTTATTCAGGAAGTGATTACGCTCACGATCTTCATCCTCTTCTCGATGGCGGCTTTCGGCACGAAGCTTGCCTGGAACCATATCGCGGCGTTCATCTGTCTGATTCTCGCCGTGTGGTTTGCGTTCCAGAAATGATTCCCTGCACTTATGACCCTGTGCAGAGGCCTCAGAGTCGACTAAAGACCGTTGAAATCTAAAAGAAAATAAAAAAAATACACGTCCTCCTGCTTCCTTGCGACACGGGCAGACGGATTGTGTCTGCATGATGCGTTCGTCAACAACCATCTGCAAAGAGACACCATGTACTACGCAAAGCAAAAGGACGGCAAGAGCTGGCTCTTTTATGAAAAGACCAATGCAGGGAAGCGAAGCATCGCAATCGCTTCCATGCGCCTTGAGCACGGCGAACCTGTTTTCGATCTCAGGCGTCTTGACGTCACAGATGCCGATGAGGCGGCGCTTCAAAAACGCTTTCAGTCACTCCGTGAGAGCATTCTGCGAAAGCTCTCAGGAATAGCGATCTATTGCGAGGGGCAGACTGAAGCGAAATATCTGAGCGAAGTCGCGAATGCTCTCGAGATCAGCAAACGTGTTTCAATCTATTCCCTTGGAGGAGGTGATCCGGGAGTACACATCGAAAGCATCGCAAAGAAGATGCTCTGGGATAAAGCCCTCGGAAAAGATCCGTTCAGAGAGTATTGGATGGTCTTTGATAGAGATGGACATCGCAATTTTCACGCATCCTATGAAATAAAAGCACACTTCCCGAATATTCATCTTGCATTTACGAATCCGTGTTTTGAGTATTGGGTTGCAATGCATCACCCAGAATTCGACGGGAGGATTCCGCTCAATGAAGAACGCGTGCTCAAAGAGAAGAAGACAGTTGAGGCATGCGGGACCTATAGAAAGCGTGAAGTCATCGAGAGGCTCTATGAGCTTTGCGCCTCTCCTGATGACGCATTATCTCTGGCAAAAAAGTTTTTCCCCGGATACGAAAAAAATGGCGACGGCTATCTTCGTCTTTTCGGCTCCCTGACCGAAAAGGCATGCGAGCGCATGCGCGCCTTGCCTCCGCCCCAGGAAGGCCTGGGATCGGACCTGCCTCTGCTCCTTGACCGGCTCTTTCTCATGAGCGGACTCACGAGCAAGGACGCATTGGCGCGTCTCGCAAAAAGCACTGCTCAACCGGAACTGCCGAAAGAGCAGCTCAACGTACCGCAGGCACTCCCCAGCCAATACAGCAAGAAGGAGTTTACCGCTGACTGTCAACAACTGCTGACGATGGTTAATGCATTCAGAAAAGGGAGAACAGTTGATGAAGCAAAGAATCTGCAAAAGAAGCTTCAAAGCATTCTTGAATACATCCAGGAGAGCATTAAGGATGTAAAGCCAATAGATATTCATATGCCGCATCCGGATTCTACTGAGCGAGCACGGCTTCTCTTGAGGGAGAGCGTAAATAATATTTCAGCTACTTATTTTCAATTCAATGTATGCATTGGCGAAATAATTAATTTTTCTAAAACCTTTGCAAAGAACCCAAATCGGAAGTTCAAAATAAAGACCAGGCTCAGAATCAGCGAGTACCTGAAGTCCTGCATCATATGGCTCGATCGCTTCATCTGCGACGCTTCAGAGGAATCCATGGCTGATCTGCCTATACTGCAGTAATTCCTGTTTGGAGAACTACACCGTTGACCGACATCGATACGCTCTACATCGCCGAAAAACCGAGCCTCGCGCGCGCGATCGCCGAAGGAATCGGCGTTGAAAGAAGGGAGAAGTCCTTCATCATCTGCCGCGGCGGCACGGTCGTTACCTGGTGCTTCGGTCATCTCCTCGCGCAGGCCGAGCCCGACGCTTATCTGCCTGAGAGCGTCCCGACGCTCAAAAACGGCAAGAAGCCCTGGCGCATGGAGGATCTCCCGATCTTTCCGGAAGCGTGGCAGATGGTCAGAAAGTCTGACGGCGGCGCAAAAGCGCAGCTTGCCGCCATCGGGAAGCTTCTCAAGGCGACAAAGCGGCGCGTCGTCAACGCGGGCGACCCGGACCGCGAGGGGCAGCTCCTTGTGGACGAGGTGCTCGAGCACTTTAAGTGCCGAAAGCCCGTTGACCGCTTCTGGGCGTCGGCGATTGATCCGGAATCGATCAGGAAGGCGCTCTCTCAGCTGAAGCCCAACCGCAATTTCGTCGGCATGCGCGATGCTGCGCGCGGCAGAAGCCGCGCAGACTGGCTTCTCGGCATGAATCTCTCGCGCTTTTATACGCTGCGCGAGGAAGCAAAGGGCGCGAGGAATCTGATCGTTGTCGGGCGCGTCCAGACGCCGACACTGACGCTCGTCGCTCAGCGCGACTATGCCGTCAGGAACTTCAAGCCCGTCCCGTATCTCAATATACTGGCCTCCTGCCTGGGCGGCGGGAAGTCTTTCCAGGCGAAATGGAAGCCCGGAGCGAATCAATCAGGACTCGACGAGGAAGGGCGCCTCATTGACCTCGAATTCGGCAGGAAGCTCGTCGAAAAACTTCAGGGATGCCGTGAGGGCGAGGTGATTTCTGCCGAAACGAAATTGAAGCGCCAGGCGCAGCCCAAATGCTTTTCTCTTGCCGATATTCAGCAGGCCGGTTCCAAAGCTTTCGGCTTCACGGCGGAGAAGACCCTCAGCATTTGTCAGTCGCTCTACGAAAAGCATAAGTGCATTTCCTACCCGCGCACGGACTGTCAGTTTCTTCCCGTGAGTCAGCATGCCGATGCTCCGAAGGTGATTGCCGCAATTGCCAGGACGATCCCTGGAGCGGAAGGCATCTGCGGAAAGGCCGATCCCGCCATCAAGTCCCCCGTCTGGAACGACGGCAAAGTGACGGCGCATCACGGCATTATTCCGACGGGGCTTGCCGCCGACTGGTCGAAGCTCTCCGCCGACGAGCAAAAGCTCTACGGGCTCGTCGCAAAGCGCTATCTCGCACAGTTCTTCCCGGCATATGAATATGAGTCGACGAAGATTATTCTGCGTATCGGCGGAGAAGCTTTCGAAGCCTCGGGGAACATTCCTAAGAGAGAAGGCTGGAAGGTGCTTTACAGGAAGCAGATCGAAGCCGAGCGGCGTGAAAAGGAGAAAACCCGGAAGGAAGAGGGCGGCGCCGACGACGAGCAGGAGCTTCCGAAACTGAAGGCCGGCGACAAAGTGGAGGTGCGGGAAGTAAAGGGCGTCGAGGCGAAGACCAAGCCGCCGCTTTACTACACTGAAGGCACGCTCATTGCGGCCATGGAAAGCATTCACCGGGCTTATGACGACCCGAGGATCCGGGCCCGGCTCAAGGAAGCCGACGGGATCGGGACGCCGGCCACGCGCGCGGCCATCATTTCGGAATTGAAGCGACGCGAATTTCTCGTGACGGAAGGAAAGAAGCTTCACTGCTCGGAAAAAGGAAGGTTGCTTCTTCTCAAGGTGAGTCCGCGGATGCGAAGCGCCGTCCTCACCGCGCAGTATGAGGAAAAGCTGAAGGAAGTCGAGGCCGGGCATCTGTCGCTTGAAGCCTTCGAAGATGAGGTGAAGGCTTTCGTGAAGAGCGAGCTCAGTTCCGTTACGCCTGTAAATGCAAGATAACCGCACGTCCGTCATCGCTTGATGAGGCTTCATCATGCTTTCGGTCTTGCCGCAAAGATCCCTGTTTACACCTAATGGATTCTTCTCTGTTGCGTTAATTGATCCGATTGGCTAAGTTGATGTGCCTATCTCTTTCCTGACCCCTGCGACCATGACGGATTCATATACTCCCTACCGCGAAGCGCTTCTCAAGGAACTTCTTCCCGCAATGGGCTGCACGGAACCCATTGCTCTGGCATATGCTGCCGCTGAAGCTGGAAAGCGCCTCGGGGGCTATCCGGAGTCCATCGACGTTGAAGTTTCGCGCAACATCGTGAAGAACGTGAAGAGCGTCATCGTTCCGAATACGGGCGGACTCTACGGCATTGAAGCTGCGGTGGCTGCCGGATTCGTGTCGCGCCGTCCTGAGGCGAAGCTCCAGGTGCTCGCTCAGGTTTCAGACGAGGAACGCGCGGAGATCGGACGGCGCGTCCATGAACCCATGACGATCCGTCAGTCTACGGAGCCCGATGTCTTCTTCATCCGCGTAACGGGAACCCTCAGAGGAAAAACCACCTCCGTCACGATCCGCACCTATCACACGAACATCACCTGCATTGAAGAGGACGGCCGGAGGATCTTTTCCGAAGGCGACGTCTGTGAGGATTCGGCACCCAGGGAAAACTGGTCGATTGCAGAGTTGATCCGCATCGCGCGCGAAATGCCTCTTAAGGGCACAGAAACGGAATCGCTTCTTCGCCGCCAGATGGGATGCAACCTCGCTATCGCCAGAGAAGGATTGAAGGGCAGCTGGGGCGCCACGATCGGTCAGATTCTCCTTGCGAGAGACACCGATGATCCGGCCGTGAAGGCGCGCGCCTGGGCGGCAGCGGCATCCGACGCCCGCATGAACGGCTGCGAACTTCCCGTCGTCATTGTGTCGGGAAGCGGCAATCAGGGGATTACGGCGAGCGTGCCGGTCGCGATCTTCGGCGAAGCGCTTCATTCCACGGATGAGGAAGTCATCCGGGCGCTTCTTCTCTCCGACCTTGTCACGATTGCCCTGAAGCAGGGGATCGGAAAGCTTTCCGCCTACTGCGGCGCCGTGAGCGCCGGGTGCGGGAGCGGCGCGGGCATTGCCATGCTCGAGCATCTTTCCGACAAGGAAATCGAAGCCGTCATCAGCAATGCGCTTGCAATTACGTCGGGGCTTCTCTGCGACGGGGCTAAGTCCTCGTGCGCGGCCAAGATCTCCATGTCGGTCGAGGGCGCGCTTCTTGCGCTCGACATGGTGAAGCACAAGAAAGCCTTCCGGGCGGGCGACGGCATTGTGCAGGAAACTACCGACGATACGGCGGCTGCGGTCGGGCGCATTGCGAGCCAGGGCATGGTCGACACGGACCGTGAAATCATCCGCGTGATGCTACACGAATCCTGAGCCGGCACGTGCATTGCCGCCTCAGGTGCTCTCAGAAAGAATTGATGACGGCTTGAAAAAATTCAAACTCCGCTTTTGAGCGCAATCCCGTCGGCCTCGAGCCAGCCGCGCACAACGGACAAATCTCTCACGCCTCCCCAGCCGTAGACCGTATGGCCGGGGAGAAGCTTTGCATTGGGTTCTAGCCTCGCGATTTCCTGCTGGCTGTCCCCGAGTCCGCTTCCGCCGCTCGTTGAAAAGTGGAAGATCGTCTTCCCGGACAGATCAGTATTTTCGAGGAACGTATAGAGCGCCATCGGCATCTGACCTCCCCAGATGGGGTGGCCGATCGCAATCACGTCGTAAGAGGAGAGGTCCGGAAGCGGCTTGATGGGCGGCCGCGCCTTGCCTTCACGCTCCGGTACTGCAATCCTCACGGTTTCGCTGTAGTCCCGCGGGTAGGGCGTCACGGTTTCAATCCGGGCGATGTCGCAGCCCGTGAGACGCTGGATTTCCTCCGCGACCTTCTGCGTGCTCCCCGACCAGGAGAAATAGAGAACGATCATTTTCTTCGGGTCTGCTGCGTGGGCGGCGCGGGAGACGGCAGCCGCGGCGAGAAGTCCGGACAATGCTCTGAGGCAGGCTCGGCGCGTGAAAGCAGGATTCGTCATGTTCTTCTCCTTAAGAACGTTTTGAACTTAAGGAAAAGTCTAGAAGCGGGCGTTCCCGGCCTTCTGCCTCATTCTCTCAAAAATTCACACTTTCCGCGCAGCTTGCGCTCAATAGAGAAGGCCCGCTTCCAATCTGGAAATCCGGGCCTTCTGAAGCGAATCCTGTCGCCGGCGGCGTCCGGACGCAAGATTCAAGGCGTCCGGACACTGCTGAAAGCGATTACGGTCAGCTGATGAGGAAGAGGAACGTGAGCGTGCAGATCTGCACCGGTGCAGAACGCTTGATCACTTCGATCGGCGAGACGCCGGCAATGCCGGAAACAACGATCACGCCGGCGGCGAGCGGCGAGGAAACGCGGCCGAACGTTGCGGCGACGCTCGCGAGGTAGCCGAGGTCGGGAATCGTGAGGCCGAAGGCGGCGGCATGCGGCGTCACGGCTTCATTGAAGGCGAAGGCGGCAGCGTCGCCCGAGCCCGTCATCACGCCGAGAACATATGGGCCGACGGCAGCGCCGAGCTTCGCGAGGTCCGAAGACCCTTTGAGCGCCTCGACGAAGACGTCGATCACGCCGCAGGAGCGCAGGCCCGCAGCGAAGACGCCGGCCGCAATGATGAGGCCGAGAATGTTGCCGTAGCCATGACCCATGCCGTCAAAGAACTTGCGGGTGATGTCGGCGGGATTGAAGCGCGTGACGAGGAGCGTATAGATGACGCCGATCAGCATGGCGGTCGCAACCGAGATCTTCACCTGCGGGAAGCAGACGGCGACGACGAAGAGGAGCACCACGGGAAGGAGCGGTGCAAATGCCCAGAGGAGGTTCGGGTGTTCGGGGAGCTCGACCTTGTTGGCGGCATCGTGCACGCCGTCATTTTCGAATCCGCCCTTCTTGAAGTCGCCGAAGAGCAGGCAGCAGCCGACCATGAGCGCAATGCAGACGATCGAGATCAGGAGCGTGCGGGTGCCCGTGTAGGTGAGGTACTCCATGATGGGCCAGTCAGCGAGCTTCGCAACGAACCCGTTGTGGGACGACCCCGGGGACCAGAAGGAGGGAAGCGTCGAGGCAATCACCGTGGCTGCGGCCATGGCCGGACGGAAGCCCGCGCGGATCATGAGGGCGCAGATCGTGGGGCCGATCGCGGCGCACATGCCGGCCAGAGACGAAATCGCGATGGACACAACGCCCGTCACGATCATGCAGCAGGGAAGAAGGAGAATGCCGAGCTTGTTGAGGGGCTTCGTGAGAAGTGAAACGAGGTGAAGGTCGCACTTCGTGATGTTCATCACGCGTGCAAAGCCCATGGCCGAGCAGATCACGATGATGAGCGAGGCGCTCGTCATCGATTTGTCGAACTGCTGGAAGGCTGCAATCGGGTTGAGCGACAGCAGGCACATGACGAAGCCCGAGGTGAGAAGCACAAGGCGGGTTTCCCAGCGCTTTAAGAGCCCATATACGGTTACGCAGACTACGGCGAGCGCCGCCCACATTTCCCATGTCATGAATTTCGTCTCCTGGAGGTAAAAGAAAACGTCATCTGAAAATAGATAAATATTTTCAGATGACATTATTGAAATATAAGTTATTTTGCGTATTTTAATAATGAAAACAGCACTATCTATAGGTGCAACTCCCTAGTGCAGAAAGGTATTGGACCGTTGTGACAGAGGGTTTGCACTAATTTTGGGCGTCCTCACCAATATTGAACTGCTCGAAATACTTATGCCGGGTCTAAACTTCGATGCATTTCCCTTTAATCGGGAAGGCATTTTCTTTTCGGGAGTCGTTCATGCTGGAAATGAGCTATTACGGGAATTTTTCAAAATCCGAATTTGAGTCGCTGCCGCTCATCCTGCAGCGCTTCCTTTCCTATACGCAGTACGACACGACGAGCGACCCGCAGTCGCCCGACTTCCCGTCTACCAAAGCGCAGCTCGCCTATGCGGCGCTTCTCGAGAAGGAATTTCAGTCGGTCGGCGTCCGCGAAACCCGCGTGACGCCCTACGGCATCGTCTACGGCTGGATTGAGGCGACGAAGGATTATGAAAATGCGCCCGCGCTCGGCCTCATCGCGCACATGGATACGTCGCCCGAGGCGAGCGGGGCGCCAGCCAAATGGAAGGTGATCGACTACGAGGGCGGCAACATTTGCCTCAACAAGGAAAAGGACATCGTTCCTTCCCTCGACCGCTTCCCGGAAGTCGGTAAATATGCCGGAGAAAAGCTCGTCGTCACGGACGGCACGACGCTCCTCGGCGCCGACGACAAGGCAGGGATTGCGGTCCTCATTGAAACGGCGAAGTACTTCATTGATCACCCGGAGATTCCGCATGCGCGCTTATGCTTCTGCGTAACGCCCGACGAGGAAATCGGCCGGGGCACGGCGAAATTCGATCCGAAGGAGTTCGGCGCCGCTTATGCCTATACGGTGGACGGCGGCGAAAGAGGGGGCTTTGACACTGAAACCTTCAACGCAGCCATGGTGACTGCGCATTTCGAAGGCCTCAACGTTCATCCGGGGTCCGCGAAGGACAAGATGGTGAACGCCATCCGGATGGCGATGGACTTCCTTTCTCGCTTCCCGTCTGAGAGCGTCCCCGAGAAGACCTCGATGTATGAAGGCTTCTTCCATCCGATCGGAATCACGGGCGCCGTGCGCGGCGTCGACGTGAGGATGCTGATCCGCGACCACGACAATGTGAAGTTTGAGGACCGGAAGGCTTACGTGAGGAAGGTGGCCGAAGAGATGAACAAGGTCTGGGGCGGACGCGTCACGGTGACGGTGAAGGACCAGTACTACAACCTTAAAAACTATCTCGAGCACTTCCCGAAGGTCTGCGACATCGCGCGCGAAGCGTTCCGGCGCGTCGGCCTCGACATCGTCGAGAACCCGGTCCGCGGCGGCTCGGACGGCTGCCGCATCTCTGAGATGGGTCTTCCCACGCCCAATTTCTTCACGGGCGGACTCAACTTCCACGGCGTTTATGAGTGTCTCCCGGTGGAGTCCCTCATCAAGTCCCATGAGGTGGCTGTGGAGCTCGGGAAAATGTCGGCAGAGGTTGCGTCGCTGCGGTAATTTAGGAAGTCCGCTGGAATAGAAAAAGGACCCGGGCTGTCATCAGTCGGGTCCTTTTCCGTAATTGCTCCCCGCATTCGATCAAGCGGAGTGCTGCACTTTGACGCGTGATTGGAAGAAATTTTTTTCAAATCCTTCTGATTTAATCGATTGAAAGCAGCCTGTAATGGGTGCGGCCGACCCCGATTTTCTCTGCCTTCGGGAGGAGCATCGTGCTGTGGTATTCCTCCCAGGCTCTGCGGGTTTCCTCGTCCGGCGCGGCGCCGAAGGTGACGTCGACCGCCGCCTGGTCCACGGCCACCGGGTCGATGGACGCAAAAATGCCGATGTTGCCGAGGTTTCTCGCGTGGCTGCAGCTGTCGTCCGGGCTGAAGGCGTCAAGCACATTGATGAAGCACCAGCGGTCCTTCCGGTAGTCCATCGCGGCCTTCACGGCATCGGCCATGGCTTGAGCCGTAATCTCGTCGGAAGTGGACGTGTAATGCGTCGTCACGTTGCCGCCGCTGTGAATGATGGCTTTCCCCGAGATGGATCCAAGGCAGATGGAGAGGTTCTTCATCGTGCCGCCGTAGCGGGGCAGGTGGTGAGCCTTGAAGCGGACGACGGAGATGAGGGATTCATACTGAGCAAAGTGCCGGCCCGTGCGTGCGAACTTGCGCCTATAGCCGTTTCGAACCGGAAGATCCATGTCGCCGTCGGCGTCGAGAATGTCGATCGGGGCGATCCCCGTGAAGCCGTGACCTTCTGCGACTCTGAGGTTGCCGGCGGTGGTGTCGCGCGGCCCCGTGAATCCGTTGCAGTCGATGATCGTCCCCTGAACCTTGTCGCAAAGGAGTTTGAGGAGCGCCGGATCGAGGTGCGGTCCGTTCGGGGATTCGAAGGTGATCTTGATGCCGGTCTTTCCCCGGGCCGGGCGGCCGAGCGCCTCATAGAGCTTCAAGAGCGATTCGGGCGTGATTTCGCGGCTGAAATACACTATCGGCGCCGCCGGATCATCGACGGCATGGCGGAGCGGAATGCTGTTCAGTTCCTTCAGGGCTGCGCTCTGCGATGATGACATTTCTGCCGCCCGGATCGAGGCGGAAGCGGCTACGCCTGAGAGGGATCCTGCGATTAATAAGTCTCTGCGCTGCATGATGTAATGGACCTTTCGTTTACGGAAGAAAAAGTGCGGGGAGCAAAAGGAGAGAGAAAACTCCCCGCGGCCTCGCGTTCTGCATGGCCGGACGAGATGAATTGACCCGGCTTTAAGAGGATCTTTGCGATAAAAGGTTCTTTGTCGCAGAGGTCAGTGCGGGTTCTGCCCGGGATGATGAATAAAAGGAGAATAGGGCTGCGGCGATTGATTTCAGCATGTCAAAGTCCATCCTGCGGATCTTGAGGATCAGGTCTTATCTTTTTGAAATCATTGTATTTTTAAAGAATTTCCAGGATGTTCTTTTTTCGCGCATCCATTTTCCAAAAATGCTCAAGGAGAGCAGTTTTGAAAATTCTTGGCAGATTCCCGCGCTAAGCTTCATGATGGAAGTTGCGCATTCCTTTTGGAGAGTTCGCGTCATGAAGCTCCTTGAACCGAAAATGATGGATCTGATCAAGCGCTTTGCGCTTCGGGAGGGCTACAACGACACCGGGATTGAGGGTTTGAGCGTTGTGGTGACAACCGGCTCGGGCGAGCGCAGAACCTTTGTTTCTCTCTTTACCGCACTGATCGTCCAGGGCCGGAAAAGCACCACTGTCTCCGGCGAGCGCTTCGAATATGGCGTGGGGAAGTGCGTCGTCAACTGCATCAACCGGCCTTCGGAAACGGTCATTGAAGATGCATCGCCGGAAAAGCCCTTCCTTTCACTCGTCCTCAAACTCGAGCCGGAAGTCTTGTCGGACATCATTTCTACAATGCCGGAAAACCTTCTCTCCGCAGAAACAGAAGCGAAGCCCGTTTTCGTCATCGACTGTTCCGACGAAATCTGCGAATCCTTTGAAAGACTTCTATCGCTCTCGGGTAAGCCTGAGGCCCAGGTGCTCGTGCCGATCGTGAAGCGCGAGATCTATGCTCGGCTCCTCATCTCCGAACTCGGCCCCTGGATCAGGAGCCTCTACGCTTCAGGATCCCGGTCGCGGCGCATCATGACCGCGATGAATTTCATTCGGGACCATTACCGCGAGGACATTGAAGCCGATGCGCTTGCGAGTTCCGTACATATGTCGCCCGCTACTTTTCGACGGCACTTTCATGCGCTCGCGGGTTGTTCGCCGATCCAGTATCAAAAGAACCTGAGGCTCTTTGAAGCTCGGCGGCTCCTCACTGCCGAAAAGCGAAGCGTCGCCATTACAGCTCAGTCGGTGGGCTATCAGAGTGCGAGTCAGTTCACGACGGACTTCCGGCGATTCTTCGGCCGCACGCCGAGAGAGGAGGTCATTCACCACGGCTCTGTCGGCTATGCGTCAAGCCCTGTTTCCTTCTGAATCGACATCCGGGACCGCTTTGGTCCCGGAACCATTCTCAGACTGGAGCTCTTCTCATGCCGACGTCTGCTCTTCAGAATCTTCCCATCGGCAATGCGTTTTTTACCGACATTCGCAGAAGGAATCTTCTCTATGTCGATAAAACGGACATGATTGCTGATCTCGCAGGCTTCCATCAGAGCTTCTTTCTCACAAGGCCTCCTGGTTTCGGCAGAACGCTTCTCCTCTCGGCATTTGAATCCTTCTTCTCACAAGGTCCGCAGGCTTTCAAAGGGTTGAAAGGCGGGGAAGCGCAGCTCGATGGCCTTTATTCCACAGTTCGCCTGGACTTTTCGACGGCAGGGAATTTCACTGATCTCACAGATTTTGAATCAAAATTCTGCTGCATCATTCAGGATGGATTCGGAAAGGACGGATTTCAATCCAATTCGAATAATGCCGTGGATCTTTGTGAGGAGTTGAGTTCATGGCTCAGGCAGCAGCCGGAGGACAGCATCGTTCTCCTGATTGACGACTATGATGCGCCATTGCTCTCGGCGCTTGCAAATTGGTCATTGCTGCTCAAAGTCAGAATAATTCTCGCGGATTTCTATTCGATCATTAAATACGGGGAGCCGATCTGGAGGTTCTTTCTGATTTCAGGAATCACGAAGTTCATTCAATCCGATATTTTCGGCGGTCTCAATATCTGTACGGATCTCAGCGCTATTCCGAAATACGGATCCCTTCTCGGGTTCACCGATGAGGAGCTCGATTTTTATTTTGATGATCGGCTGAAGATTGCTGCTGCAGCGCTCGGCATGTCGCCTGAAGAGGTTCGCATCCGTCTCCGCGGCTGCTATGGCGGGTATTGCTTCGAACAGACGTTGAAGCATCATGTCTATTCTCCATCGTCGGTTCTCAAATTCCTTTCGAGCCCGGAGCTCGGCTTTAAAAACTACCGGATGGAGAGAGAAGGGAAGTCATCTGCGCTGGTCAACTGCATCAAAGAGCATTCATTAAGCAATCTCTCCAACTTCAATGAAGAAATTCCGATTCCAGTGAGGGAACTGGATTTCCCGCAGGATATTGACAGAATAAGCGAATTGGTTCTCCTTACTCAGTACGGATTCCTCACGGTTGGGCGAATTGAAGGAGGTACTGCATTCCTGCAAATTCCGAATAAAGAATCCAGGCAATTTATCGAGCATCATTATTCATAAGAAATTATTCATCCTCGTCCTTCCAGGCATTCGGAACAATCAATCGACCTTTATCGTTAAGATGAGCATGAAGGAGATTCGGATTTTTATAGTTTATCTTCGGATAACAATGGAAAACGAAAGGTAATTCCTTGCATTCAATAAATTGATGGACAAGCATCATGAGTACTTCTGCCTCGCTGAATCCCAATGAATTCGCGATCTCAGAGAAAGTCTTTTTCTCTTCCGGAGAAAGCTCAACCGTGAGCAAAACGTATTTTTCAGTCATTGTTCTTCCTTCAATAAGGTGTTCATCCATTCTGATGTATTATTTTGTTCCTAAAAGAAGAGCATTCGCTTAAAGAGATACTCAAGAAACTCGTGCACGCTCTTTTCTTTCGGTGTGATCTTTCTAAAACCGCCGTATGATTCCTGGAATGGAAGCGTGTGGCATGGGCCGTTCATTCGATAATTCAAATGAACCTGCCGGTCCGGCTCTCCGGCGTTTCTCTGATGTCGACTGCAGTGCCCGCTGCGACAATGCGTCCGCCTTCCGTGCCTCCGCCGGGACCGAGGTCAATAATCCAGTCGGCGTTCCTGATGACGTCAAGGTCGTGCTCGATCACGATCACGGTTGCGCCGTTTTCGATAAGCCTCTGGAAAACCTTGAGGAGCGTCATGACGTCGAGCGGATGCAAGCCGATCGTCGGCTCGTCGAAAACAAAGACGGCATCTGACTGAGTCTTTCCCATTTCAGAGGCGAGCTTGAGGCGCTGCGCCTCACCGCCTGAGAGGAGGGGAGTCGCTTCGCCGAGCGTCAGGTAGCCGAGCCCCAGGTCCTCGAGGACCTTCAGACGCTGGGAAACGAGCTTGAGGCCGTCGCAGGCCTTCAGGGCGCTCGTGATGTCCATCGCCATGATTTCGGGGAGCGAATAGCCTTCATTCTCCCTGTTCCGGTGCTTTACCTTCATGGTATCAGCCGCATAGCGCGATCCCCGGCATTCAGGGCAGGGGACGTCGACATCAGGCAGGAACTGAACGTCGAGGCTCACGATGCCGGTGCCGTCGCAGACCGGGCACCGGAGCTTTCCGGTGTTGTAAGAAAAGTCGTTTGATTTCCAGCCGAGCGCTTTTGCGTCTTCCGTTCGTGCAAAAACCTTCCTCAATTCATCGTGCACGTTCGCATAGGTGGCAACGGTAGAACGTACGTTGATTCCGATGGGGGATGCGTCAATGAGCTTCACCTGCCGGATATCGGGTGCATCGATGGATTTGACGTGAGCGGGGAGGGGCTTCCCGGCGAGTTTGCTGAGGAGCGCCGGCACAAGCGATTCGAGGATGAGGGTTGACTTCCCGGAACCCGAAACGCCGGTGACGACCGTAAGGCGTCCCTTGGGGATCCTCACGGAGAGCGGATGCACCGTATGGATCCTGTCGGTTTCCATGGATATGACGCCGAGGTCGAACATATGTTCCTTCGGGGTCACCTCGCGGCTGCGGATGGTTTGGCCGGAAAGGAATGGGCCGATCAGGCTCTTCGGGTCGGCTTCGATTGCCTCAAGCGGCCCCTCTGCGACAACCGTGCCGCCGCCGGCACCGGCTTTCGGTCCCATTTCGATCATCCAGTCCGCGGCATTCAAAATCTGCGCGTCATGGTCGACGAGAACGACGGAGTTGCCGTCGTTGATCAAGTCGTTCATCACGCCGATCAAGCCCTTGATATTCGCCGGATGAAGGCCGATTGAAGGTTCATCAAGCACGTAGAGCACGCCCGTCGTTCTGTTGCGAACGGCGCGCGCGAGCTGCATGCGCTGCCGTTCGCCCGTTGAAAGCGAGGCGGCGGAGCGATCGAGCGTCAGGTAGCTGAGTCCCAGGTCGAGGAGGCGCTTTGCTGTCTCAAGAAAGGAGGCGCAGATGCTCTCAGCCATCGGACGCATCGCTCCGGGGAGCGTCTCCGGTACGCCCTTGACCCAAAGAGCCAGCTCAGAGAGCGTCATGCGGCAGGCGTCGTCGAGACCGATGCCGCAGAGACGCGGAGCCCGTGCGGCTTCCGAGATGCGGGAGCCATGGCAGTCAGGACAGACGTCTTCCTTAAGGAACTTCGCAACGCGCTTCATGCCGGCATCGTCCTTCACCTTGGCGAGCGCATTTTCAACCGTGTAGACGGCGTTGTAGTAGGTGAAGTCGAGTTCGCCCGCCGTCTGGATGTCGGAGTGCTTCGGCTTGTAGAAGATGTGCTTCTTGACGGCCGGGCCGTTGAAGACGATGTCCTTTTCCTTTTCAGTAAGGTTCTTGAAGGGAACGTCGGTCCGCACGCCCATGGCCCGGCAGACGTCCGTCATCAGGGACCACATGAGCGAGTTCCAGGGAGCGACTGCGCCTTCGTCAATCGTGAGATTCGGATCCGGAACAAGCGTGGAGCGGTCGACGGTTCTCACGATGCCGGTGCCGCCGCAGGTCCGGCAGGCACCCTGACTGTTGAAGGCGAGATCCTCTGCAGACGGCGCATAGAATTCCGTGCCGCAGACGGGGCACTTGAGGGGCTTCCCGGCTGCAACATTGAGGCTCGGCGGCACGTAGTGGCCGTTCGGGCAGCGGTGGCTCGCGAGGCGCGAGAACATTAAGCGCAGGCTGTTCAAAAGCTCGGTACCGGTGCCGAAGGTGCTCCGAATCCCGGGGATCCCGGGCCGCTGGCGGAGTGCCAGCGCAGCCGGAACGTGGAGGACTTCGTCGACATCCGCTTTTGGAGCCTGCGTCATGCGCCGGCGCGTATAGGTCGAAAGCGCTTCAAGGTAGCGCCTCGAACCTTCGGAATATAGGATTCCCAGCGCGAGCGATGATTTGCCCGAACCCGAGAGGCCGGAAACGGCCACGATTTTGCCGAGGGGCACATCGACATTGATGTTCTTGAGATTGTGAACGCGCGCGCCGCGGATCTGAATGGTGTCGACCATAATAATTGCCGAAACGGGAATGGAGTCAATACCAGCAAGTCTAGCTTCGACGCTAACGGTGAACGCGAATTGATTTCGACTGAGTTTTTCCAGGCTTGAGACCTGTACTTGATTTTGGTGCTCAGAAGCCCGGAAAAGTATTATTCAACATAACGATTATTATGTTGAGCAACTTGGACGCCACATTTTCATCTCTAAAAGCATATGAACTTCCCATACGCCTCCCGCATGGACTTAACCGCTTAAGGGGAAAAAAGGCCCTGCTTATTGGGCAAGGGCCTCCCTGATGTAGTTTCCAAAGCTTACTGTTCTGTTCTCTCAACACTACTCAGAACGTTTGCCGTGCCTGGGCTTAGCCGAGAGAATTCCATACATCGCAACGATCGCAAGAACAACACCGACGAGAGCGATCACGATGAGAGCTGCGGCCGTTAGACCGCTGAGATCCAGGACGATGATCGTATTCCCGCCTTGCAGGTGTTTGCCCGCCTGTGCAATAATGTCCCCAACAGGGAAGTGAGTGGTCTGCATAACCAACTCCCTTATTTGAGAGCGGCTACCGAGTTCCAGTCGGTGGCCGTTTTCGTATCGCCTTTTCGCCTTCACGAATTTTATCGGCTAGGCTCGACGCATCGGCGCAACAGCGTCGTTCTGGCCCGAAAGAGCCAAAAACTTTGTCGTTCTTAAGGCCACTGGGCGCGAAAACGACAGCTGCACACTTCTACAGTCAAGGCGGCTTGGAACGGTCCGAACAAAACCTCCCCGTGGATCATGTAAGTCTAGCAGTTTTAGAGCTCAATCCTTGAGCTTTAAATGCAATGATCCCTATTTTTTGGAAATCTCTAGATTATCTCTATTGCCGTACGCCGCTTATGATCACCGCGCCGATCGTACTTTGCAGTGGCCACGCTGCTGGCGCTCCGCATGAGCTACCGGATGGTTGCGATGACGATTTTGCGGTCCGGGAGTCTGGCAGCAAAGGTACGGCACAGGTCGCGGAAAGCCGTCGGCTCGCTGATTCCCGTGAGTTTCAGGGGATTCTCCTGAGCGGAGCCACATTAAGCGAGGACCGCCCTTCCCCTATAGGATCTTCGTATACTCTTTCCGGTCAAAGTTCTTGATCCGGATACAGGACGCTTCGGTGCGTCGGAATCATCAGCACAAACATCAGACAGCGAACTGCGCGGAACTGTTCGTCTCTTCCGGCAGCGACTCCGTCTCTTTCCGGGAGAGCGCCATGTCTCCCGGGACGCGGAGTTCCTCACCTGTTTCAGGGTGCCCACGGCAGTCCTATGTGCGAACCTATTGAGTTATGTTCAGCAATCCCATTGGGCTTTCGGGATGCAATCGGATGAACGCAGCTCAGCTCTCTTTACTGCGGCGTCTACGCACGAATCTTCTACCACTAGCCGAAGAAGCGTGGGAGTCGATTGCATCCCGTTAAACGAACGGACTCAATTATCAGATTGGTGCCCGTCCTCAAGGCGCAGAGCCTGCGTGTCGAACGCCTTGATTGCTGCGAGCACCCAGCCTCCGCGTCCCCCTGAGACCCCATCCTACAGGCCCGGGTACGTGGCCAAATCGGGATGCGAAAGCTGTTTGAAAGCGGTTGTGCTGAGAGACGCCCGTTCCATAGGTTCGACCTGCGCGCCAAGAGCCTATGTGATTAACGGGCGTCCCGCTATGCCGACACCACCTCCTCGCCTCTAGCACAGGTGCCATCTATCCTGCGAGAATCATGAGGACCATAGCGTTCTCAATCCAAAGATCTGTTTCTCTGGCAGTCAAACTATAACTCAACATAATTCTTGACGCTAGATCTTTTATAGCGTATAAACTAATTACAACAATATAATTTCGTTTGCGCCTCTCTTATGACTAAGAACCTTCGTCCGCTCCCGCTCGGCATTTCTGAATTCTCTCAACTGCGCGAATCCGGTGCCATCTACGTCGACAAGACCGATGTAATCTGCTCGAATGCCCGCATCCCCGGAAACATGATCTACATCGCCCGTCCCCGGGGCTTCGGCAAGACGCTACTACTCTCGACCTATGAGTCGCTCTTCAGCCGAGGCTCGGCGGATCTGCGAGGGCTCAAGGGCGTCGGCATCTGGAAGCTGAGACGCGTTCACCGAATCGTCCGGCTCGATTTTGATTCGCTCTGCGGCAGTCCGGATGCGGAAAGCTTCGAAGCGCGCTTCGACAGCTCCATCGTCGATACCTTTTCAAGGCAAGGCTTTAAGCTCGTTGACGGCGACCGCAGGCCGCCGCTCCTGCAGATATCGGATTGGCTTCGAGGCTTCAGGACTCATGAGTTCGTGCTCCTCGTAGACAACTACGACTCTCCCTGGCTGGAGAGCCTTGAGGACAAGGCTCGGTTGAGCCGCGTGCGGGCAAAGTTTTTCGAATTCTGCCGCATGATCGCTTCGGCAGAAAAAGTCTTCCGCTTCGCCTGCTTCACGGCGATTACGCAAATCCCTCTGCGGGACATGTTCGAGTTCCTGCACCACCTGACCATGATGAGCGACGCGGCTCTTGCCTGCGGATTTACTGAAAAGGAGCTCCGGGACAATTTCGACGGGTGGCTTGAGCGAGCTCGGGAGCACGGCATGTGGTTCGAAATGGGTCAGCTGCTGGAAAGTCTCTGGCGGCGCTACGGCGGCTATCAATTCAACGACGGATACAGGCGCCAGCGGCTCTACAACCCATTTTCGATCCTCAGTTTTCTTGCTCATCCCGAGTACGGCTTTGAGGAACACTGGGTGCGTGCGGAACCAAGGCCCCAATTGGTTGCGTCCCTCATTCGCCGAGCCTTCCGCGAGACGGCAGGCTCTGTCTGTGCAGGCGACCTCAGGTACATCGACTACGTCGATTACGTGGCGCCAGATCCGGCCATCCGTATCCTGACCGAGATGGGCTACATGTCTTTAAGGAAGAAAGACTGTTTAAAGATTACTGTCGACTTCCCGAACACGGAAGTACGGGTCTCCATGTCCCGGGAGCTCAGCCGGGAACTTCTGAACGGCATTAATCCTGCCGATCATGGCATCCCGCCAACTCCTGATGAACGTGAGTCCTCCTTCGTTGACGACGATGTGTTGATTCAAAAATTTCTGGAACTTCTAAGAGTTTCGGGACGGTCGCCAAGAAACTTCAAGCAGGCTGCCGGCATGCTCACCACACTGCTTCTCACGTACGGATTCAACGAAGACCGGGATGTCATCGAGTATCAGCAGTCCTATTGCCCGAGACTTCGCATACAGCGCTTCACTCAAATACAGGAGTTCGAGCTCTCCTTCATTGACCGCAACGGGCGCTCAAGCCCTGATTGGTCAGAAGGCTGCACGCTTGCAGCTGTCCCTGGCGCATTTCTGATGATCGACTACATCGGCTGCCCAACGAGAATGAACTCCTTGCCGGCTCCTGCGGTCTGAACCTTCCTTTTGGCTCTCCTCCGAAGACCTGAGGACATAGCGTTCTGACATTCGTCCCATTAGAGAGGCGTTGCGCCGTGACGCGCAGGTAATCCCGGCCAAGCCGGGATCTGGTTTTAGAAGAACAAGGAACCAAATTAACGGCTTGCGATGCGCTCATCCGGAGCCTCGGTTATCGGCACTTTTCCATGAAGATTGTGCGCAAAAGCCAGGTTGAGAGACGTCCGTTCCATAGGTTCGACCTGCGCGCCAAGAGCCTATGTGATTTACGAGCGTCCCGCCATGCCGACACCACCCCATCGCCTATAGCACAGGTGCCATCCGTTCTGCGACAGTCATGAAGAACATGCGTTCTCAACGCTGGCAGCAAAATAATAACTCAACATAATTCTTTATGCTGCCGGAGCTTATTAGTGTTCATACCGAACACTTTCATTGCGGTGCTTCTCCCAGTCGGCTTCATACCGGGCAGCAAGGTCCGGAGAATCTATAAGGACCAGGTTCTCGGCATTCCTAGTGTCCGATGAGTCCTTGTAGTTGAAGCTCCCTGTTGCCACCCGCAGCCCGTCAACAACCATGAATTTGTCATGAAAGGTCTTATGCATGTTGTCTGCATATACCGGGATCCCCGCCTCAGACAATTCCTTTTTCCGCGAGGCCTTCGAATGCATCTTCTTCGCGTCGAGCACCACTTCAACTGAAACGCCCCGACGCGCAGCATTAATGAGCGCCTGGGCGATACCCGGGCTTTCGAGCTTATAGGCTGCCACGTAAATCTTTTTATGCGCCCTATCCGCGGCATCAATCACCGCCTGCTTCACGCCGCCCTCAGGGGAAAACCAAACCTGGATTTTTCCGTCATATACCTCGGCCGCAGCCGAAACTGCGGAGAGAACGCCGAGAACTGCGGCACAGAATGGTGCGAGTAGTTTCGAAGAGGAAAACATGACGTCTCCGATCTTGTGGTGCCACATAAATAAAAACAGATGATGAATGCCCGGTCCATCGCACGCGTCCGCCATGCGGAGGCTGCCGAGTTTTAAGTCAGCAGTCTAACCGCGTAAACATAAAAGCCCGGCTTCGAAATGAAACGCATCATTTCTCTCTTCGGGCGCTTTTCGAAAACGCGATGAGACAGCATCCCGATTAAGCCCGCAGAGTTTTAAAATGCGGCGCGTTGACTGAGACCCTCTGCCTGCTTCTGCAAGCTCTATTTGCCCCCTCACCTGCCATGAAGTATTTTGACTTTGAAATCTGCGGCCTTACCCGCAAGCTCCCCTACGTGCAAATCTCCGACAAGCTCGGGCTTGCGAGCTTTGTCTGCCTCTCAGACACCGAGCTTGTTCAGACGGTTGCCCCTGAGCTCGTGAAGCGCCTGCCTGAAGTTGACTACCTCATGACGGCCGAAGCCAAGGGCATCTGCCTCACATACGAAATGAGCCGCATCATGGGCATGAAGGAATTCATCGTTGCCAGAAAGAGCCGCAAGCCCTATATGGTGAATCCGGTATCGCACCATGTCTTTTCCGTAACGACGCAGAAGGAGCAGACGCTCTGGCTTGACGGCTGCGACGCCGACAAGATCCGCGGCAAGCGCGTTGCGTTGATTGACGACGTCATCGCCACTGGCGAATCGCTCGCCGCCATTGAAAGCCTTGCCAATGCCGCAGGAGCCAAGGTTGTTGCCCGTGCGGCCATCCTTGCCGAACTCGGCGCAGTAGACCGCAAGGACATCATCTATCTCAAGGAGCACTATGTCTTCCGCGTCAACGCCGACGGCAGCTTTACGCCGATCAAGAGCCTTGAAGAGGCAAATAACTGATTCCTGTGACGCCGCTCCATGAATGAAGAGAGCCTCAGTACCTTTTGATGCAGAGGCTCTCATTTTTTGAAGTGCAGTTTTCTTGCCGGCTCAAATCATCCATCAAGCCTTGAGTTCGGCAATTCTTCGGCCGATGATGTAGCCCTGAGTCAGGCAGCGCCCTAGCCCGTGCTGGGAGCATCCGCCCGCAGATTCGCCGCCGCACCAGAGGCCGTTGATCACCTCACCCTTCCAGTCGCGAACCCGGCAGTCGCCGTCAATGCGAAGACCGGCATAGGAGTCGTGAACGGCAAAGGTTGCCCAGGCGGCATAGAAGGGACCTTCGGCAATCTTGTAGCGGGGCTTGGGCTTATCAAAATCCTCATCCACCCCCTTTTCAACCAGATCGTTGTAGCGGGCAACCGTCGCGGCAAGGACCTTGGGATCCATCTTCCACGTTGACCAGGGCGACGTGCTGATCTTCCGGGCGAGCTCTTCGATCGTGTCGGCGCTGAAGAAGATCTCCGGGTCGCCGGAATGGTCGTTCAATGTAATGCGTTCGCGCTTCAAAGCCGCCGCATCGAAAATCGCCCACTGCGGTCCGGAAGAAAAGTCCGGAGCCTGAGAGCCTTCGTTCATGGCGCATGCGGCGTCGATGTAGTTTCTGGGCTTGAAGGGCGCGCGGGTGGTGTTTCGCCAGTCGCCGTGCACGTAGGGCTTCCCGTCCTTGTAGAAGCCTTCATGCGTGCCGTTCGGGTAGCCGTTTTCCATTTCGTTGTAGAAGCGTTTTCCCGCCTGGTTCACAATGATGGCGTTCTGCCAGTTCTTGAGGTAGAGGCCCGTATAGCGGATCTTCGGGAAAATCGGCGACTGCGGCGTCCAGCGGATGTAGTTCGTGCGCACGCCGATGACCGGGCGCTTTCTGAGGGACCCGTTTCTGTCCATCGATTGATTGGCCGTTCCCCAGAGCGACGCGCCGACGGCTATTGCCGCAAGCTCGCCGGAACCATCCTGCGGAGAGTATTCGGCTGCCGCATTGGCGTATTCAGCCGTGAGGCGCGGATCAAAGATCCGGCGGAATTCGACGTTTCCGGCATTGCCGCCCGTGGCGATCACGACCGCATGCTTCGCGCGGACGGCGACCTCCTTTGCATCCGACACAATATTTCCTTCCGAACGGAAGCTCGCGAGGGGCTTCTCGGTGCCCGGAAGAATCGTCGGCGTATAGCTTGCACGAAGGCCGATCACGCGGGCTTCGCCCTCTTCTTCACGGAAGAGCTCATCCATGTGGTGGTTGAGAAGGAACTTCACCCCCTTCGCGCGCGCCGATTGTTCGAGGCCGCGCATCAGGTCCGTGCCGCCGGCACCGGCCGGCGATTCGGCAGACTGGCCCTGCGACCAGCGGCAGTGGTGCTCGCGCTTCGCAGAGAGCCCAACCGCGTGCGCGCCGTTGTTGTCGGGCGCCTGGTCGATGAATTTGACGCCGTTGGCGAGCAGAAACTCAAAGGTCGGCGCTTCATTCTGTGCGAGCGCGTACTGCACGGCGCGGTCGTTGTAGCGGTAGTCGGGCATCCCGCTCGTTTCGCAGACGGTCCAGTCGGTGAGGTCCTTAAAGAGCGTTTCCGGATCATCCTTGATGCCGTACTTCTTCTGAAACGACGTCCCGCCGCCGAGCGGGACATTCCCGCCCGAAGTGATGGCATGTCCGCCGATGTCGTAATTGGCTTCAACCACGAGGACCGAGAAGCCCGCCTCGCGCGCCAGAATGGCGGCAGGGAGACCTACCGCACCCGCGCCGATCACGACGACGTCGGCTTCGAAGTCCCACTTCTGCGGGAAATTCTGAGTTCGCGCCTGAGCCTGGCCGGCAGCGCCGAGCGCGAGCGCGGAGAGCGCCGAACCGGCAATGAGGCTGCGTCTTGAGATGTTGTGAGTCATAGCCTTCTCCTTTTCATCTTTTTCCCGGCGTATCTGCCGGGATCAATGCATCCATGATTGCACGGCGGAATTCGTCCTTTTCGAATAACGGTTTCAATATTTACCCTGATTCCATTTCTTTTATCGTCATTACTGATTGATAAATATGGCGTTCATGGATGGCACGCTCTAGCATTCCGATGCCCTGCCGTCCTCTCGACCTCCGGGATGCCTCCTGCGGCTTCGAGGCATCCAAAAACCCTTGACGCTGCGCTTCCTCCTTCAGTCCTCTGAAGAAAGACGAGTACACTTCCGTCACCTGCGGCCTTTTCTCCCTGGTCGCGAGCTCATTCATGCTTCACCTTTCTTCTCCGGAAGCCCTGGCGCTCGTTTTTCTCCTGGGCGGCATTGGTGCTCTCACCCGATATGCCGTTCTCGTCGTATCCGCTCATGCTGCGGGACCTTTTCCTGCCGGCATTCTTGTCGTCAACACGCTCGCCGCCTTCATCGGCTCCGCGCTTGTCTCCGCTCGCGCTCCGGAAGAACTCCTGCTGATTATCGGCGGAGGCTTTGTCGGCAGCCTCGGAACGCTCTCGTCCCTCTGTTCCGAAATCATTGCGCTGGAACGGCTCGGGAAATACGGCTCCATCGTCCTTTTTGTCGTGCTGACGCTCGTCACCGGAATTGCAGCGACCCTCTTAGGCAATGCTGCGGGAGCAAGCTTCCATGGCTGATCAGCGAATTCGCGACCTCGCATTGATCTTTGCGGGCGGCGGCGCGGGAGCGGTCGTGCGCGTTCTCCTTGATTTCCCGGAGTTCGGCCCCTGGATGCCAGCCAACTTTCTCGCCTGCTTTCTGATGGGGCTTTCGAGCGCCATTCTGATGGAAGGCTGGATGAGCCCGGCGGCCTCGAGCTGGTGGCGGCCGCTCGTCCATACGGGTTTTTTGGGCGGCCTCTCCACCTTTTCGGTTCTGTCCATCGCCTCAGTTCTTCAATTCCCCGGGTCGCTCCTCCTCGAAGGCCTCCGGCTCCTTCTTCTTCTCGCAGCCTTTTTCGCTGCCGCCCTTGCGGGCTACCTGATCCCGGTTCTGATTGCCCGGTGTCTGAATCGAAACTCGTCATGACGACCGCTTCCCGCACGGCTGAAGAAAAGCGCTGCTACCGCGTCCGCGGCCCTTATCTGCTCCAAGATCAATCGCCGCCCCCGGATGAGCTCAAACTGATCGCGGAAAGCGCTTTCCCGGTTGAGATCTATTTCGGGCATCTCGGAAAGGAAGAATGGACGCGGCGGCTTGAAATTTCGCTTGACGCTCAGGGCGCCAATGCGCTGACGGACTGCACCTCTCCGGAGAGGAGCATGCTGCGCGGCAGGCCGGCGCTCCTCGTGCGCGTGAACCGCCTTGGTGAGGAAAGCGTCCCTTCGCTCTGCGCTCTCTTCCGTCCTCAGAAAGACACAATTGACCTCACGAACGTCGTTCTGCCGAAGGAACCCGTTGATCGCGGACGGATTCTGCGCGTAATCCTCATTTCCTTCGGCGCTTTTCTGGGCATCCTTTTCCTTTTTCTTCTGGCCGGCGTGCTTTTGACGCTTCTTTTCGCTTCCTGAAGCGAGCTTCGATGAGGTATTACCCGAATACGCCCTAGGATTCCGGCCTTCGCGCGGGTAGTCTTTGAAGTCATTTTCTATTTTTGCCCTGAAACTGACCTCTCAACCATGTTCACGCATGCCAGCAAACCTCTGATCGCTCTAACGCTCGCGCTCCTTGCCGCGACGATTGCTGCGATTCTGGCCGCGCCGGAAAGCGTTGTTGCGCTCCTGCGCGGAACCTACGGATTTCTGACCACGAGCCTTGCCTGGCTCTTCCTGCTTCTCGGCGTCATTTTCGCCGTCCTCGCCGTTCTTGCAATGACGACCCGCTGGGGCGACATCCGTATGGGCGGACGGGACGCGAAGCCCGAATATTCGACCTTCACATGGATCGCGATGAATATCTGCAATGCGCTCGCAGCAGGCATTCTTATTTTCGGTACGGTGGAGTGGATGTTCTACGTGAATACCCCGCCCTTCGGGCTTGAGCCCGGGTCGGTGGAAGCCTACGAATATGCTTCCGCCTACGGCATGTTCCACTGGGGGTTCTCGGCCTGGGCCTTTTACCTCATCCCCGGTCTTGCGATCGGATACCTCTACTGGAACAAGGGGGCCGCGAGCCTGCGCATGTCGGACCTTGCCCGTCCGCTCATCGGTTCCGGAGAGACCTTTGCCTCGCGCCTGGGCGGCTTTCTTCTCGACGCCATTGTGGTCTTCGGCTACTTTGCCGCCATCATGACGACCGTCGGCATCGGCACGCCCGTCATGGGCGAAATTCTCTCCGACGTCTTCGGGATTGAGAATTCGTTTGCGTTGAAGCTCGGCGTCATCATCGTCTTCTGCACGTTCTTCACGCTCTCGGCTTCTAAGAGCATCGCGCGCGGAATGGGACGGATTTCCGACTTCAACGTGAAGCTCGGCCTCGCCTTCTTTGCGTTCCTTTTGATCGCGGGCGATACGGGCTTCATGCTCAACAACACCGTGATGTCGATCGGCACCAACATCCGCGAGTTCGTGCGGATGAGCTTCAATTCGGACGCCATCGGAAATACCGGGTTCGTCCAGAGCTGGACCATCTTCTACTGGGCCTGGTACGTCGCCATTGCCTTCCTCTGCGCCAACTGGATCGCCCGCACTTCCTACGGCCGAACCTTCCGCGAGATTGCGGTTTCGAACTGCATCTGGGCGCCGCTTGCCTGCTGGCTCTCCTTTTCGACGCTCGGCAACTACGGCATGGGGCAGGAGCTCTTTCACGGCCTTGAGGTCTCGTCGGCCATTAATGAAGTAGGATCCGCAGGGGCAACCCTTATGGTTCTACAGACGCTTCCTTTCCCGAAGGTCGCGGCACTGGTCTTCCTCGTACTCGTCTTCTTCAACCTCGCGACCTCGGCAACCGGGAGCGGCATCGCGCTTTCGCTCTATACGGCCAAAGGGCTCGGGCCCCGGGACGAGCCCGACCGCCGGCTTACGCTCTTCTGGTGCGTCCTCTTTCTCGTCATGCCCGTGGGAATTCTGCTCCTTGAGCGCGCGATTCCCGGCCTCAATGTGCTTTCCACCATTCAGTCGATGATCACCGTGTCCTCCATTCCGGTTTTCTTCGTGCTGATGACGCTCTTCATCGCATTCATCCGCGTGATTCGCGCCGACATCCGCTCGGGCGCCGTGACGAAGGCCGTGAGCCCCTCCCGCGCCTGGCGCTGGACCGACGATGCCCTGCCGCCGGAAGTGATGAAAACCGCGCCGGAACCTGCAAAACCCGAAGCGTAGAATTTCTCATTCATTCCACGGGCACGCGCTTTGCGCCGGACTTCGCGAGTCCGGCGTTCCTACTCTGAGCTTCAAGCTGCGGCTTTAGCCGCTTGGGGTCAATTAAATGAGCACACCTTCCCAGACAATCGAGAGCACAGCCGACGAGCCTTTCGCTGAAGGGCTTCTGCGCGGCATCCGGACCACGCTTCCGCTTCTGGCGGGCATTATTCCGCTCGCCTTCATTCTCGGCACGCAGGGCGCCCAGCACGGACTCTCGGGCGTCGGCATGGCCATGATGGCGGGGCTCAACTTTGCGGGCGGAAGCGAATTCGCCGCGGTTGCCCTCTGGAGCGCCGCACCCTCGCTCCTCGTCATCTTCATGACGACCTGGCTCATCAACTCGCGCCATATTGTGCTGGGCGCTGCGCTCACGCCATGGGTTGAAAAGGCGAATCTCCCGGTACCCGCGAAGCTCGTTTCATTTTTTCTCATGTGCGACGAAGTCTGGGCAATTTCCATGCAGGAAGTGGACCGCAGGAGAAAGCTCGGATTCCCTGCAGAAAAAGTCTTCTCCTTTCCCTTCCATCTCGGCTGCGGGCTCACGCTCTGGACCAACTGGTGGTTCTTTGCGGGGCTCGGCGCCGCACTCGGCACTTCGCTCGGCGACCTCTCGCGCTGGGGCTTCATGATGGCCTTCCCCGCAACCTTCATCGGACTCGTGGTCGCGATGCGCCCGGCGCTCTCGAAGTCGGCGCCCATGGTGGTATCCGGGATTGCCGCGGCGCTCGCGAGCCTCTGGCTGCCGCTTCACTGGAGCATTCTCATTGCAACGCTTCTCGGCCTCACGGTGGCCGCCGTTTCAAATAAATAAACGGGGAGAAGAGACATGAATGAAATTTTCGCTTTGCCGTCGCTCAAGGAATTCATCGTCATCATCGGGATGCTCTGCGCCACCTATTCGACGCGTCTCATCGGCTGGCTCATTCTGAGAAACCGCCCGGTCTCGCCCGCCATGCAGCGGGTCCTTGACGCGGCGCCGGGCTGCGTCATGATTTCGATTGTGGCGCCCGCCTTCATGACGACCGACCCGGCAACGCTCATCACGCTCTTTGCGACCGTGCTCGTTGCCTTCCGCGCGGGACTGGCCGTCACCATTCTCTTCGGCGTCGCCTTCAACGCGCTTCTGCAGACGTTTCTTTGAAGTGCGGATTCGCCGGATGAAACGGAAGCCTGAAGACATGGCTCTTTTGAGTACGTCTTAAAGCCATTCGCGAAGGCTTCCCTTTCCATGCTAGGATTTTTTGAATGAAATCCTCTTTTATCAACGCTCTCAACCGCTCTTGTTTACCCCGTTTACCCGAATCCTGAGCGTGCTTTTTGCACTTCTTCTCTTCTTTCCCCCGCTCTTCGCCTCTGCTGAACCTCAGGCGCTGAGGCTCGCGGTCGTTGAGATGACGGAACCCGGCTTTGCCGCGACGACGGTGAATCCCATCCGGAAGGCGCTCTCTTCGGTTTTCCCGTCTGAGGACATCGTCATCCTTCGGTTCAACTCAGCAACGCTCGAAAGCTCTGTTCGGGAACTGCGTCCCGACTTCATCATTTCCCCGGCAGCCGACTTTCTGAGGCTCGTCGACGCCGTAGGCGCGCACCCCATTGCGACGAGAAAGACCCGTTGGGCCCGCGATCCGCATCAATCAACGGGGGCGGCGGTGATTGCGCTTTCTTCGAGAACGGACATCTCGACCCTCTCATCTCTCAAAGGGCTGAAGGCTGCCGCGACGCTCCCCACGTCGCTCGACGGCTGGCTCGCGCTCCGGGGTGAAATTGAAGATGCCGGAATGGATTCGGAGCACTTCTTTTCAAAGCTCCGCTTTTTCGGCTACGGCATGCCGCACGTCGTCGAAGCCGTGCTCTCGGGCGCTTACGACGCGGGTGTTGTTCCCGTCTGCACGCTTGAGCGCATTGAGGCCGAAGGACTCATCGAACAGGGAGTCCTGCGGGTCGCCGCTCTGAAGAAAGAGAAGGAAGGCGCCGAATCGCTCTGCCGCACGTCGACCACGCTTTATCCCGACCTGATTTTTGCCGCGCTCCCTTCGGCCGACCCGGAAACCGTGCGCTCTGCAACGCTCGCCCTCCTCGGGCTCGGGGCCGGCGAATATTCCTGGTACCCGACGAGCGACTTTCATGCCGTAAGAGCGCTCGAGGAGCGCCTCCACATCGGTCCCTGGGCTTATCTCGAGGAAATGACGCCCTCAGCCCTCTGGCGCCGCTGGCGCATCTGGATCCTCGGAACGGCGGGCCTCGTGCTTCTCCTTCTTCTCTCTGAACTCCGTCTTCGCGAACTTGTGCGGCGCCGGACGGCGGATCTTCAGGCGGCCCTGGCCGAGCGCGACCGTCTTGCGGCATCCGAAGAAAATATCCGCTCGCGCCTTTCGCGACTCGAGCGCATGGGCGCCGTAAGTCAGCTCTGCGCCATCGTCGCCCATGAACTCAAGCAGCCCGTGGGCGCCGTCATCAACTACCTTGCTGTTGCCCGCCTCAAAACCGGGATTTCAGCGGCTTCGCCGCTCCCCGCTCCCGGAACGGACTCGCAGGCTGATCCGGTCCTCATCACTGCCATTGACGGCGCGGACATGCAGGCGAGAAGAATCGCCCGGATCGTCGACCGCGTGCGCGGTTATGCGCGAGCGGAGAAGTCCCGTCCGGTGCGGCTTCGCATCAGCGATGTCCTGCGGTCTGCGCTCGCGGGCGTGAAGCTTTCGTCTTCTCTCCCGGTTGAAGCGCATCTCCCCCCTCAATCGCCCGTTATTCTCGGGGACGCCCTTGAGGTTGAGCTCATTCTCCACAATCTCATCAAGAACGCCATTGAAGCGGTGAAGGATGATCCGGCGGGCAAAGTGGCCGTGAGGGTCTCCGGCACAGATTCCGAGGTTTCCATCACGGTCGACGACAACGGCAAGCCCCTTACTGACGAAGCCTTTGAGAGGCTCTCCCGCGTTTCCGCTTCCGGGAAATCGGACGGACTCGGGCTCGGACTCGGCATCGTAAGGAATCTCGTTGAAGAAAACGGCGGCAGGCTTACGCTTTCGCGTCTCCCCGGCAGAGGGCTTCGCGCCGAGGTTCGCTTCGATATTGCCTCAGACGCAGAGCCCGGAGAGAATACGGAAAAGCAATCTTTCCCCGAAGATCAAAAATCATGACCCCCAAGACGCTTCTGCCACTCATCCGCATCATTGACGACGACGAGGCGCTCCTCGCATCGAGCGCGCTCCTACTCCGGTCCATGGGCTGGGAAGTCGAAACCTGGAGCGACGGCGCATCGTTCCTTGAGGCCGAGAGCCTCCTTCGTCCCGGATGCATCATCCTCGACGTGCAGATGCCCGGCATGGACGGACTCGAAGTTCAGACCGAGCTCGTGCGCCGGGGCTCGCGGATTCCGGTGCTCTTTTTAACCGCTCACGGCTCCATTCCCCTTGCGGTCCGGGCGCTTCACCGGGGGGCCGAGGATTTCCTCGAGAAGCCGGTCGACCCCATGACGCTTGTGGCAAGAGTCGCCCAGTGCGCGACCGCTTCGGCTGCGAGATCCGCGGAGGAGTCGGCGCTCTCGGAAAAGCGGGCGCGCTTCGAGTCCCTCACGCCCCGCGAGCGCGATGTGGCCGGGCACGTCCTCAAAAACGAAGCCAATAAGGAAATCGCCCGCGCGCTCGGACTCGAAGTTTCCACGGTCAAGATGCACCGCGCCAATGCCTTTGCAAAGCTTGGCGTTCATTCGCCGGGTGAACTCTGGCAGCTCGCGAGCGAATGCGGCTTCACGGGCGAGGGCCTCAAGGCTCCGGGGAGCATCCCGTGAAGCGGCGCACGCTTTTCCTAATCGCAGGATCCGGCCTTTTGACGAAGGGTCTCAGAGCTGCGCCGCAGCTCTCCGAAGAGCCTGCCGATGTCGTCGTGGTCGGCACCGGCGCTGCCGGACTTTCCGCCGCGCTTGCTGCCGTTGATGGCGGCGCCCGCCGCGTCGTTCTGCTCGAAAAAGCCCCGATGGCAGGCGGCCACACGATCATATCGTCCGGGTCGGTGGCGGCAGAAAAAACGCCCGAAGGGATCGCCGGGCTCACGAACGAAATCATCGAAAACGGCGAAGGGAGAGCCGACCCAGTCCTTGCCCGGACGCTCGCGGAAGGTTCCTGGGCGGCGAGGGAGCGGCTCACCGCTCTCGGCATCGACTGGATCACGACGCCCTTCCGCGCGGTGGGATCGCCCTCAGCGAGGAGCTGGAATTCGGGCTCTCCGCAGTCGGGCTACGACTACGTTCAGGTGATGATGGCGGCGCTCCGGAAAACCAGCGCAAGCGTTCGTTTTCTTTCGCGCGCCGAAGGGCTTCTGCTCTCTGAGAAGGGCAAAAGTGTTGAAGGAATTTATGTCCGCACGCGTTCCGGAGACTCCATTCTGATCCGGGCCCGGGCGATTGTGCTCGCTACCGGCGGATTCACGGCTTCGGGAACGCTTCTGAAGCGCTTTGCGCCGCAATTGCCCCCGGACCTCGAGACCACGGCGAGTGCGGGAGGAGAGCTCCTTGACGGCGCGACGGGTGACGGCATTCTCATGGCGGAAAAGGCCGGCGCAAAGTTGGTCGACATGGATGCGCTCCAGATGCTCCCGCTTGCGGGCGGCAGGCTCCTTGACTACGTCGGGGGCGAGGTGTGGGTGAACGACAGAGGGCGCCGCTTTGTTTCCGAGGGCGCGGGCTTCCGGGAAATCGAGCGCGCGATTGCGAAGCAGCCGTCGAAATCCATGTGGGTGATATCCGACGCCCGCTCGCCCAAAGGGGCGACGCTCGGCTTAAAGCTCATGGACGGCACCGTGCGGGAGGCAGGGACGCTCGAAGAGGCCGCGCACGGCATGAGAGTCTCCTATTCTGCCCTTCAGGAAACGATTGAGCGCTACAACCGCTCGGTGAGAAAGCACTGGGACGACGATTTCGGGATCCCCATGCGGGGGCTTCCCGTTGAAACGCCGCCCTTTTTCTACGGCCGCGAACACTTTGCACTCCACTATTCCTGCGGCGGAATTGCGATTACGCCGCGCGCCGAGGTCCTCCGTCCGGATGGAAGCGTCATCCGGGGCCTCTATGCCGCGGGGGAAGCGACCGGGGGCGTTCACGGTGCGGCCCGCGTGGGCGGCTGCGGCCTCACGGATGCCTTCGTCTTCGGGGACATTGCGGGGAGAGAAGCCGCACGCTTTGCGTGACCGCTTTCCATAAAGGTTATTCCCACAGCCGACCAATACCTCCCTCGGGCGGTATTGGAATTCTTTCCTCATTCTTAATATGAGTCGCAAGGGAAAAGACGCGGCAATGCGATTCCGCCTTCTTTTCCACTCTGTCCAATCCCCGGACAGGCGGAGCCGCTGGTCTTCAAAAGGCCTCCGGCTCCTTCAAGACCATAATCAGTGAGAGATAGAAAATGACCCTCCGACCCGCTCTCCTCGGCGTCATGGCCGCAGCGCTCCTCGCGCTCGGCTCTGCCGGCTCCGCCTCCGCGGCGATGCCTTCCAAGATCAACGGCCCGCATGCGAAGCTCCCCTGCTCGACCTGCCACCTGAATGAAATGAAGGCGCCTCTCAAGGAGACCTGCTTCGGCTGCCACGGCTCCTACGCAAAGGTTGCCGAACGCACCGCGAAGATGAATCCCAATCCGCACATGAATCACCGCGGCGAGCAGCAGTGCACCAACTGCCACAGCCTCCATGCAGAGTCGCGCTTTGAGTGCAACGACTGCCACAACTTCAAGATCAACATGAAGTGAGATTCGCCATGACGCTTAAGAATTTCTCCCGCCGCTCCTTCCTCGGCGCCGCCGCAGCATCGGCCGCCGCGGCCGCTGCCCCGCTCGCTCATGCCGCGAGCCGCCAGAACGAACTCCCCGCAAAGTGGGACATTGAAACCGACGTCGTCGTGCTCGGCTGCGGCGGTGCGGGTCTCATGGCCGCCTGCCAGGCTTTCGACCGCGGCGCGAAGGTCGAAATTTTCGACAAGGGCCTCTCGCCCTACCACACCGGCACGAACCTCTGCGGCGGCCTCTTCACGGCCTGCGGCTCGAGAATGCAGAAGGCCGACCCCAAGGGCAAGGACGACTGGAAGGCCTTTGCCGACGACATCATCGCCTACGGCGAGCACCAGTCCCTGAAGGAACCCGTCTACGGCTTCACAAAGCATTCGGGCGAAGCCTTCGACTGGCTTGAGGACCACGGCCTTGCCCCTCATCACCTTGAGCCCTATGCCGGTCACTCGAACCTGCGCGCGCACCGTCAGGATTCCTTCAAGGGCCGCGACTACATCGACGTGCTCGTGAAGGAAATCGCCGCCCGCAAGCTCGAAATTCACCACGGCTGCGGCCTCACGAAGTTCTTCTTCGACGAGAAGGCGAACCGCGTCGTGGGCGTCGAATGCGGCTCTGGAGACAAGAAGGTCACCTGCCGCGCCCGCATGGGCGTTGTGATGGCGACGGGCGGCATTACGGGTTCGCCCGAGTCGCTCGACCGCTGGGTTCCCTCCGTTGCAGGCAAAGGCGTTGTGATCGGCGGGCCGTCGAACACCGGCGAAGCGATGATGATTGCGGTGCGCGATGTGGGCACGCCCCTTTCTCACATGCAGTACATCGCCTCCTACCCCTGCGGCATCGTGACGCACGGCCGCAACGGTCCCTACTGCCGCTGGTGGTTCATCTCCGGCCAGGGCGGCATCCTCATCAACAAGAACGGCAAGCGCTTCATCACGGAGCGCGAAGGCATCTGCCACGTAACGCCGAAGCTCGCTTCCAACCCGGACGGCTGCCACTACATCCTCGCCGACGAGGCAACCTGGCAGCGCACGCTCTCGAAGATCAAGCTTTCCGCACTTGTGGGCCTTCCCTCCTGGACCGAAGAGCGCGTTCTCGCGGAATTTGAAAAGGGGGAAAACCTCTGGAAGTGCGACACGATTGAAGAGCTCTGCGAAAAGAGCGGCGTCAATCTCGAAGGCTTGAAGGAACAGCTCAAGGTCTGGAACGAAGCCGTTGAGACAAAGGTCGACAACCAGTTCGGCCGCACCGACCAGGAGTGGAAGCTCGAACAGGGTCCGTGGCGCATGATCCGCATGTTCCCGTGGAACAACCTCTCCTGCGGGGGACTCCGCGTCACCGAGGAATTCCAGGTTCTCGGCTGGGACATGAAGCCGATCGAAGGCTTCTACGCGGCCGGCGAAACGGTTGCGGGCGTTCACGGCGCCTTCTACTGCGGCGGCAACGCCTGCGGGTTCGCGCATACCTCCGGCTTCATGGCCGGCCGCTATGTGACGGGCTACAAGGAAGCCTGATCAGCGCTTCGGGCTTGAAATTTCAGGTGCGGAACGCCCCTCAGGCATTCCGCACCTGAAAGAGAGAGCCATTTCCCAAAGTCTGATTCGCCTTCTCTTCGGTTTTTTCTCTCTCCTTTCCCGAAGAAGGCGTGAATTTGAGGTCAATTTCTATTGGACATCACCGGACCAGAGAGGCGCATGACGCCTCCGGTCCGGCTTTTTTTGCCCTTTTCCCTCGCCTCTCAGAAGGTTTTGACGAAGAGCCAGCTTTTAAAGTCCTCGTTCTCGTCGATCTTCCATGGGATTTCGCCTTCCTTTCTCCAGCCGTTTCTCGTATAGATCGCCGTCACGCAGTCGTTGTCGGTGAAGAGCACGGCTTCACCGGCACCCTTTTGCCGCGCTTCCGACTCAAAGAGCCTGAGGAGCGCGCCGGCGCAGCCTCGTCTTCTCGCAATCGGGTGCGCAATCAGAAAGACGAGTTCCGGCCTTTCTGCCGCGCTGCCGCCAGCCCGAGCGACATAGTCGGCGAGCATCCTTTTGTTGACGGAGTCGAGCTTCTCTTCAAACCCAAGGCATGAGCGCCCGAGTTCGGTTTCCTTCTGGAGCGCTGCGAGCGATTGATGACGCTCCCTCAAGCCCGTGAGGTCGGCATCCAGGGCAACGGGTTCGGCCTTCGGGTCCAACCGCGCGCACATGAGGGCCGCGGGACGGCCGTCAGGGAGTTCGGCGACGCGGATGAAGTCCGACTTGAGGAGGTTCCCGATCACGTAGACGAAAGCGTGCCTAATTCTTTCGGGGCGTTCGGGGTCGGGCGAAAGCTCCCAGCCCCAGGTTTTGTCGTAGGCGTCTGCAAAGGTGTCGAGGTCGGAAAGCTCAAAGTGTCTCAGTCGGATCGGGGAATGCATGGGGACTGGAAGGGGGAAAAGTTAATATTGTCGCACACCAATTGATTCAGCTTCTGTCTCCGCGTTCCGGTGTGATCCTGCTCATTAGGACGGACTGGTGTTGGAGGAACTGGCAGCCTCTCCAGATCCATCATGCCCGGCTATTCGAATGTAAAGGTACTGGAAATGGCGGCCTTTTTTTGTGGCATCGGGAGATTCTTTAGGAACCAGCTAACTACCAACTAGTTACCTGCTATTTAGCCGGTATCTAGCCTGTTACTGCGTATGTCGGAGCAGAATGGAAGGTACGGTTCTACTTCAATTCCGAAAAATAATACATACCTCTATAGATATCAACAATATTTAAGATTAAACGATGTTCTCCGGTTACCTGTTGCCTACCACACAGATAGCAGATAAGAAGCTAGCAACTGCGTATTTCTGAGTAGAATAGCTGGTAACTAGCTAACTACTGAACATTTAGCTTGTTGGTTGTGAGGATTTTATGCCAGAGCTCAATGAAGAAACCGTCATCAAAGCCATTCATCGTATGCGCAGTCTCGGCAGCGACACACAGCGATGGGAGGTCAAAGAATCGGTACAGGAACTTCCTAAGAAACTGAAGGAGACGATTTCAGCCTTTTCAAACATGCATGGCGGCATCATTATCTTAGGCTTGTCGGAAAAGAACGGGTTCAAACCGGCTGACGGCTTCAATGCGGACAAGATATACGCCCAAATGCAGACAATCGGCGATGCAATGACGCCGATTGTACGTATGGAAGTGGAGAAGATGCTCTTTGAGGGGAAAATGCTGGTGATTGCACAAGTACCGGAAATGCCGAAGCGCATGAAACCGTGCTACATCTCAAAACGAGGAATGTACGACGGTGCGTTCATTCGTTCTGGCGATGGTGATCGCCATTTAACAGCATACGAAGTTGATCGTCTTTCTGAATCCCAGTACCAGCCAAAATATGACATCGAACCCGTTGAGGATGCATCAATCGATGATCTTAATTCCGAAACAGTCGAAGGGATTGCCAAACGTGCGAGAGAATTGTTCCCGCGCGTCTTTGGCAAGCTTTCTGATGAAACAATTTTGATTCAACTCGGAGTTTTAACCCGAATCAATAATCGTCTTTGTCCAACGATAGCGGGGCTCTTCGCCGCCGGCACATTTCCGCAAAAGTACTTTCCCCGCCTCGAAATTGTCTTTTCTGTATATCCAGGCGTCGATAAAGTCGAGACAGAAACTGGTCAACTTCGCTATCTGAATTCGAAAGAAATCGTTGGCTCTATTCCAGAGATGCTTCTTGAAGCACTTGCTCTCGTCCAACAACGCATGAATACCGGTGCCGTTATTGAAGGCGGTTTGCGAAAAGACATTCCAGACTATCCGCTTGAAGCAGTAAGAGAAGCAGTCGCTAATGCGCTCCAGCACCGAGACTATTCTCCAGAAGGCCGAGGCTCCCAGGTTCAGATCAACATGTATGCTGATCGCTTGGAAATTAGCAATCCCGGTGGTTTGTACGGCTCTACTACTGTAGAAAGTCTTGGGAAGGATGGAATTTCATCAACACGAAATGAATATCTTTCACGGTTGCTGACTTATACACCATTCGAATCAGGATTCGTAGTAGAAAACAAAGGCACCGGCTTTATGGTGATCGAAGCTGCGCTCGCTAAATCTTTGATGCCGCCGCCGACTGTTAAAGACACCATCACTTATTTCATTTTGACATTTAATAAGCGGAGACGAACAAATGATGAGATGATCGAGAAAACGTGGGAGAACGTCGATAAAGCAATCCTAAATGCGTTGAGCGATCACTCTAGTTTATCCGTTAAAGCTCTAACTGAGATGTCTGGTCTTTCACGTGCAACAATTGGGAACCACATTAGGAAGTTAGTGGCTGACAAAAAAATAGAACCAATTGAACCCAAAGGAAGCCCAAAGCAACGCTATCGCTTGTGCGTATAACATTCATATAAGTATTGCCCGACAAGCGGACCATTCCTCAAAACTGCTGGGGTGGCCCTTCCAGTGCGATAGCCCAGCCTCATTTGCGGCGGGGATGACATTGCTCATTCGGGACAAAAGCCGCCTCCATGGCGGCTTTTGTTTAGAGATGCCGGCAGATCCGGCGTCAGAAAACGTACTTCGCGCCGATAGTGAAGCCAGTGCTCGAGTAGCTCTCCCTCCCGGCTTCATGGCTCACGTCGCCCCGGAGGAAGAAGTTCTTCGCGAACTCGCCTTCCGCACCGAGTCGGAACTGGCCGTAGTCGTCAATGCCGAATTCAGCCCTGCTCGAACCCTTGCGGCTTACGACCGTGCTTTCAAAAGTACCGGTATTGTGCACCCAGGCGCCTTCGGCATAAACGCGAACAAGCTGTTCGGCAGCATGCGGCTTCTCTCCCTTGACTCCGAACGCGAAGCTCGTGCGGACGCCGAGCGTGATGGCGGCGCTGCCGTCATCCTCAACGCTGAAGCGATGACCGTAAGCGTCCGTGTGATCGTCAGCGGAAACGCCGGACCACGCGACGCGGCCAAAAGGCGCTGCATCCCAGACCGTTCTCCGGCCGCCGTCGGAAGCGGCCTTCGTCCAGAGGCGCTGATTCCACCCGGCTTCCATTCCAAGAGAAATGCCTCTCGCGTGGTACTTCTCCTTCGCGAGATCCTGTCCCTTTACTTCATTCGTGAAGTCGTTCCAGCGAATCTGCGCATTGGCAAAGAGCCCGCTCTCGCCCGCCGGCTGCCAGGCCGCATAGGCACCGAGGGACCACCCTCTCATATCGGCATCCGCCTTGAGGCCCGTGACGTTCGAGTCCACATCGTAGGACCCGTCGGCCCAGCCGCCCAGAAACCCCACGGATGCGCGACCATTGGCCGTATTCCAGGCAAGAATGTCGCCGCCGAGGTTTGTGGTAAACATATGGCCCTTATTCTTCAGCTGCCCGGAAGCGTCGTCCATCCGGCTCCAGCTTCCGCTCTGAACGAGCCAGAGGGTCGTCGTCTTCCGTTCTCCCGTCAAAAGATCGACATAAGGCTTCTCGCCGATATGCGTGTTGAGGCCGAAGTCGAAGGTGCGCTGATTCATGAAGGCAAGCGCGGCGCGCGAGCCGTTTTCCGGCGTCATGAGCTCGCTCGTCGTCATGGCCGTCGTGCCGCCGTCCGTAAGGGAGCCGACCAGGTAGTAGCCGGAACCGTCGTCCGTCTTCATCAGACGGTAGTAATAGTCGCCCGCCTTGACGGATTCGGAGAGCTCGAGCTCAAGCGTGGATCCTTCGCCCAATTGAATAACGTCAATGCCTGCGACAGCGCGATCCAGGGATCCATCGAGGAGATTAAGGTTCAAGCGGCTTCGGCCGGATGCAGCTCCGGTGACGACAAATTTGCCGCTTGTCGCCGCATTCTCTGAAACCAACGCATCGACAGCAATGACGCTTCCGGCTGTGCCGGTATAGGACGTCGTCGTGAACGTGCCCATGCCGACATTGATCGTTCCGGAATTTTCCGTTCTTCCGTCGACGGCGATCTTTTGACCGTCCAGCGTGACGATGCCTCTGTTCTTAAGACCTGAGGTTCGACCCAGAGACTTGTCGTTCGCCGCAATAATCTCTGCACCAGCATTGACCGTCGTTACACCCGTGTAGTCGTTCTCCGCTGCCAGCGTGATGGCGCCCGAAGACGCAGTAAAGTTCCCGCTTCCGGTGAGCTTCGCCGAGAGCGTGTTGTCTGCGCGCGCTTTTCCCGATAGTTCCAGGGTCTTTCCTTCAAGAATCGACACCTCCCTTAGGAGCCAGGAAATGCCGACTTCATTTTCGGTCATGCTGCCGCTGTAGCCGTAGGTGCCATCTGCCACCTTAACCCCGGATTTATCTGAAATACCGAAAGTCTTGTTGCCCTGCGTTATCTCATTTCCATTTTCGTCCGTGAGCGTGAAGCCGGCATTCTGGCTGCCTTTGATGCCGGAGTCGGTACGGATGAGAACAGCCTTCAGATCGGTGCTCTGATCTTCGGTCAAAACATCCTGTGCGGTAAGTCTTTCTTTCCCGGAGCCATCCGGAACAGCTAATTTCGAGAGAAGCGCATCGTCTATAACAATCCTGTTCATCCCATTCGGTCTGAAGCGGTCGACCGTAAGACCTGGGATTGTCGATCCAGACGCTTCCAAACCGGTGAAATGAAGCGTCGTATCCCGGATCGCCAGGTCTTTGAGCTTGTACTGCCCATTGACTTTCAAAACCGTACCGTCATCGGTGAGGAGGCTCTTCCCGGCAGCCTTCTCATCCACCGTGAACTTCATGTCGTAAATGTCGATTCCTCTCGAAATGCCGGCAATCTGATCAGCTGACTTCAGGGAGAACTTGCCGCCCGTGCCGACCACCAGAAGGCTGGTTGCGCCCTTGATCGTCGAAGCCATGCTGAAGTCGCCGTCAACCCGGAACGTAATGACGGAATCATTTTCCAGTTCGAACGTTCCTTGAAACGCTTCTGCGTTCGTGAGCGTGAGGCCCGGAATTGAAGAATCCCCGGCCGGGGTCTTCTTGATGAACGTTCCGTTTCCTGTGAGCACGTTGTTGAATTCATCCGACGCGTAAGTGGCGATGAGCGTACCGTCCAGCCGGAGGGCGTCCGTTCCGAAAGCGTCCTCGTGATCGATGGAAGCCGTAGACCCGGCGACAATGGTCCGATCCGCCGCAAGCACTGCATGAGGCGCTGCACCGAGCAATCCGGCTGCGAGCAGCGCCGCCGCAACGCCGGTGAAACGCGCCGCGAATTTGTTTGCATGCTGGCTGATGAAGCCCGCTGAGGACCGCTTCCCATGCCGGCACATCATCTTGTCAAGAACCCGGGAAATTTTCTCTGCGTCTCCGCAGACAATCTTAAATTCGGCATTCATGGTTCAAGCCTCCTCTCTGCAGCCCGATTGTCTGCATTTCAAAATCAAAAGGAGATTATTTTTGCCTGATTGGCCGGAATTAGGGTTCTCCCCGGGTCTTCTTTTATGCGGAATGACCGGCATCTTTCATGTACCAGAGAATGTTGAAATGCCGTGCGGCAGCGAAGGTTTCGATACGTACGCTGGTTCACGTGGTTACAAATGCATACGAAAATTCGGTCATTTGACGGCTGTTCTGACGGAGTGCTGACAACTGCCATTACTGATTCGTCGCTTGCAGTCGTTTATTGATCGATGCCCTCACCGAGACTATCTCAGGATGTGTCGATCGGATTGTTGGGTCGCCGATCAGATACAACACGCCACAACACCGGCATGCATATTCAATCACCATCGAAAATAACGTCATGACGCGATTGCCGAAGCACTCGCTGCTGTCGGTAAAATCAGCCGATCCGCTGTCCTGAATGGAGGCAGGAACGAGCGAGGGATTCGTCGTTTATCGGAGTTCGTCGAGTCGCGGCATTTCCATCTCGGGCTGCCATTGATTACCAAAACCGAAAAAACTGAGGGCCGCACCGCTTCCAACAGTGAGGCCCTCTGGAGGCTAGGGATGACCTCTAAGAAATACCCTAGTGACGCTAGATTATCACAACCAAAGCGCCGGAACGAGCTGCGCCCGAGGAAACACATACCACCCAAGCAAATCAACGATATACGTTGAGGCAAGCGTGCTCAAAATTCTTTCGGCGCTGGCGCTTCTGATAGTTGGTCCTCCCGTCCGTGTTTTAGTCTATTTGCCGCCGGAGGCCTCGGAGACCTCCGGCGAGCACGGCTCCGTAAAGACACTTTTACCAATAGATTCACTATTCGTTATCGACAACCCCAAGCGCCTTCATGCCAGGGTGCCTCAAAGCGCGATCAACGCTGCGTCAGATCTCCGCCAAAGAACTGCTTGGAAAGGTTTCCAAGCTCCCCGGACTTTCTCATCCCCTCAATGATCTCGTCAAGCTTCGCCTTCATGGAAGCGGAATCCTCGCCGGGCTTCATCGGGATCGCGACCGGAATCACATCGGGGTCGACCGCGGCAATTTTGATCTGCGCATCGGGGTGCGCGCGCATGTAGTCGTGGTAGGTGACTTCGGCGTTCAACGTTGCATCGATGCGGCCGGAAAGAAGAAGCTCAAAGGTCTGGTTGAGGTCGTCCACGCCCGTCACCTTTGCGCCGTGCTTTTCAGCAATTTCCGCATAGGTGCTCGAAATCGTGTTGGCAGTCGAAAGCCCCTTCAGGTCGTCGAGCGTCTTCACTTTGTCTGAATCCGACTTCGTCATGACGACGGTGCGGTTGAAGGCATAGGGTTCGGAAAAGAGGAAGGCTTTCGAGCGTTCGGGCGTCACGTCGACGCCGTTGATCATGATGTCGAAGCGCCCGGCGCTGATGCCGGCAAGGAGCCCGTCCCACTTCCCTTCAATGAAGACCGCCTTGACGCCGAGCTTTTCGGCAATCCTGCGGCCGAGCTCAACGTCAAAGCCCGTCAGGGCATTCTTCTCATCGTGATAGGTCCAGGGAGCCCAGGTGCCTTCCGTCGCGATGGTGATTTCGCCCTTCTTAAGCACCCGTGCGAGGAGATCTTCCTTCGCTACGGATGATGAAGCAGCGGCAGGCGCGGCGTTCGAAGGCTGAGAAGCGGCGTTCTCCGTCTTTTCGCCGCAGCCCGAGAGAATAAGCGCGCCCGCCGCAAAGGCGGCGGCGATGACGGCGCGCCGGGATGTTTTGCTCATGAATGTGGTCGACATGGTCTATGGTCCTTATAAATGATCGCGTCCGAAGCCGCGGAGAAACGCTTCCGTCCTCGGCTCCTTCGGAGCAGTAAAAAAGATTTCCGTCGGGGCTTCCTCAACAATGACGCCTCCCTCGAGGAGCGCCGTGCGGGTCGAAACCTTCCTTGCAAAGGCAAGGTCGTGCGTCACGATGATCATCGTGCGGCCTTCGCCCGCGAGAAGCTTGAGAAGTCCCTCAATTTCCTTAATGCGTTCGGGGTCGAGCGCTGAAGTGGGTTCGTCGAGCAGAATGAGATCCGGATCGGGCGCGAGCGCCCGGGCAATGGCAACGCGCTGCTGCTGGCCGCCCGAAAGTTCGCTCGGGTACTTCCCGGCGTGGTCCTTCATGCCGACTTTTTCGAGGAGCGCCATGCCGCGGGCCTCGGCCTCGCGCTTCGGGACGCCGTGCGCCATGATGAGGCCTTCGGTGACGTTTTCGAGCGCCGTTTTATTGAGAAACAGATTGAAGTTCTGAAAGACGAAGGACGTGCGCTTCCGGTATTCCCGGATCTCGTGAGGCTTTGCGTGAGCAAGCTCGATCCGCTGCCCCTTGAAGGTCATGACGCCGCCGTCGGGGCGGTCGAGAAAGTCGATCGCCCGCAAAAGCGTCGTCTTCCCTGCCCCGCTCGGGCCGATGAGCGCAAAGACATCGCGTTCGCTCAATTGAAAGCTGACGCTCTTCAGCACTTCCGCTTCGCCGAACGTTTTCCTGAGATTTTCGATCCGATAGAAGATTTCAGCCATTTTCCTTCACCTCCCCCCGATCAGCGGCGGCCGTAGAAGCGGAGCTTTTCTTCGCCCGCACGCTGAATGCGCGTGAGAACGGTGCAGAAAAGAAGATAAATGAGGCCCACTTCAATGTAGAGGACAAGCGGCTCATAGGTGCGCGCAACAATGCGCTGCGTCGTCATGAACATTTCCGTCACGGTGATGTTGGCCGCAAGGCTCGTATCCTTCACCATGGCAATGAGGGAATTCCCGAGCGTCGGGAAGGCCGTCCGCATGGCCTGAGGCAGAATGATGCGCCGCACGACCTGAAGCCACGACATGCCCGTTGAGAGGCCGGCTTCGAGCTGGCCCGCCGGGACGCTTTCGAGCGCGGCGCGAATGGTTTCCGCACAGTACGCCCCCTCGTTGATCGAAAAGACGATGATCGCGGCCGTCCAGGGGTTGATGAGAATCCCCGCGTGCGGGAGACCGTAGAAGACGACGAAAAGCTGCACGAGCAAGGGCGTGCCGCGGATGACCCAGATGTAGAAGCGCGTGATGGGCGTCAGCACCGGAATGCCGCGGTACTGGATCAGCGCCACGGCAATGGAAATCACCATCGCGAGCGCGAAGCTCACGGCCGTGAGCGGAATCGTCACCGTTAGGCCGGGCAGCAGAATCTTCCAGAAGGAATCGATTATGAGACTGATGACGTCTTGAGACATGGGGAATGCGCGCTCTGACTGCTTAAAAAATGAATTTCGCCTGAGACTGTCATTGTTCTCCGTTATGCGCTCTTCTGTCAGAAGAAAGCTCTCGAAGAATTGCCTTTTTCTCTTTCAAAAGAAACGAGGCGCAGGCTTAAAATTAACAGTTCCCGATCGATTGCCGCAAACGTGGAGGCTAACCCAAGTATGTTTTCTCTCAAAGGACGCATCGGCCGCAAGGAGTTTCTGATCCGCATGGTGCTCCTCATCATCGCGAGCCTCATCCTCAACTTCATCTCCACCTGGTTCCTGGGGAGCAACGACATGGCGCCCGACCACGGGCTTCATTATGCCGGATCCCTCGCCGCACTCCTTATCCTTATTGCTGCGCTCGGCGTTACCTGGTGCACAATCTGCGCGGCGGCAGCGCGCCTGAGGGACATCGGGCGGTCGGCCTGGTGGGCGATACTCCTCTTCGTGCCCGTTCTCGGCTTCGTTGAGCTGGTCTACCTCGCGCTTGCGCGCGGAAGCAGCAAGAATTAAGGGCTAATCCACGTAACTGGCAGGATTCAGGAATCAACTATTGGTTAGTGAATATCCATAGCCATCGCTTCTTGCAAGTATTGTGCAGTTCTCAGCTTGACCTGCTGCACGAAACTCCGGCATCGGCGGCAGGCCGAAGACAATGCGGGTTTCCAATTCGCGTACTTTGACCGGTCCGAAGCGGCGCCTTTCTGCGCTGTGCGCACGCGTCGTATTACGCATGCGGCTGCGCCGCTTCTTCAAGGCCTGATTTGACTAAATATCACGCAACTTTCCGCCGCCCACTTCACACTGCTTCCCACAAAAGGCGATGCCGTAAGCGTAGTACTTGCTGCAACGCATCCTGCGAAAGCACTCGGCGTAATCTTTTTCGTCAATCTGCTTCAGGGCACTGTTAACGGAGTCAAGAAGTCCTTCTGGTCGGGATGCGCGCTTTATTTCGATCACTATTCCGACGCGTTCCGTGCTGTAGCCGGATGAGAAAACGATGTCGGCATAACCGTCTCCCGACTCAGAGTTCGATCGGAAATCGTTGATGCGAGAACCGGCGCAGGCGAAGAGCGCAGAGAGAAAGCCATGATAGTAGTTCTCTGCCGGCGCTCTGCTTGCCGTATCCCGCACAGAAACATAGTTTCTCAAGAGAGGCTCAAGCACTTTAGACATGCCCGGAGCATCTCCCCTGGCTGCAGCTTCTGCAAGCCTGAGGCCGTGAGCGGCGAAGGAACTATTCTCACCAGAGAACCGCGCCTGAACGCGGCTTCGGAAAGTAGCCCGAATTTCTTCATTCGGGATGCGGAGCAGATATTTCTTGTAGCCGACAGGCTTCGCAATGGTGAGGTAGCCGGTGAAGAGGAGCAGCCGTCCAGAAGTCTTCAGATTTATGACGACTGATGTCTGAATAGTTGAGCTCTTCGTTGATTTCAAGTTCAATATTTCCGCCATCAATCAGCGTCTGCATCCTTTCCGCGTCTTCCTCAGTCAGAAATCCAAGGAACTCATCAATGACATCGTTGCTGCTCGTTCCAATCCAATAATTGTCGGGTTCAAACTCCAGGGGATTGGTACTTTTCAGGGCGCACTGACAAAAATTGAGCACATCCCACGGACTGTATATCTCATCGGGTCCGAAGCGATAACCGTCATACCAATGTTTGACATCCTCTTTCCTAGAGGACATCCCGTAGTAATCGAGGAAAGCGCGTACCTCCGGCTCGGTAAAGCCCATGCAGGCGGAAAGGCTGACATTCTCGGAGCAGATGGTGTTGATGGAGAAGTTATTTACACCCGTAAATATGCTTTCCTTGCTGACGCGAAGGCACCCGGTGAGAACGGTTTTTTTGAGGAACGGGCGATCGTAAAGTTCGAAGTCTGCCTCCGGTTTCAGAACCGCGAAAAAGGCTCGGATGAAATCGCGCATTAAGTTGTAATAGCCGCGAGAGGCGGCCTTTGCGAGCGGAACATCGTATTCGTCGAGAAAGAGCATTGCCTGACGATCAAAATGCTTCGCAAGAAAGGTCAGCATGTTCTTCAGAAAGTCGGCGGCAATGTCGATATTGGCGAGATTCCGCATGACGTCGCTCGACTGGTATTTCCGCAGCAACACTTTGTCGTCATCGTCGAGTCGGGGACTATCGAGCAAGTAGGCATGACGCTTCGCGGAGACTACGATTTTCGATGCAAAAACTCTATACGCAGCCTCAAATGTCGCGCCTTCAACGTCTTTCAGGGAAAGGAAGAGAACGGGCACCTGGCCCATATATTCGCGACAAAAATCCTGGTCTTCAGCGACTTTCAAGTCTTTGAAGTGTCTTTCCTGCTTTGCCGCATTCCCCGGGTTTGCCGGATCGATTGCTAGAAAGAGGCGAAGCGAATCCATGAAGAGCGTTTTGCCGAACCGTCGCGGACGCGTGATCACATCAACAAAGTTGCCGGACTCAATCAGCGGCCTGAAGCAAGCGGTTTTGTCGACGTAGTAGTGGTTGTCTTCAATCAGCGTGGTAAAGGACGAGTTGCCAACGGCAATTGTTTTCTTCTGCACGGGACATCCTCAATGGTTCGATCCTCTGGAACAGTTCAGTCTATTATCCATGGAAGATGAGTACATCCGAGCAACATCCGGGTGTGGACGGTCAGCGTAAACGAGACGGTTTAGCCTGCGGCTTTGAGACGTGTTGCGCCAGGAATATGAGACGCATCTGACCGGGACGAGATACCGACCTCCTGCTGGCCTCGAAAACCTTTGCCGTCTCGAGCCCGATTGCCATTGAAACCAGAAACCTCCGTGAAGAGAGACGGCTTATCGTTAAGGCGAATGCACCGCGCGCTACTATGCTTTGGATGCATCCGTCTTAACTTGTTGATATCTCCGGTGGTTCTATCAAGCGACTTTCGCCGGCATTATCCCGAGCTCGGAATAATGCCGCATTACGGATCCGACCTGTTTCAGGAGACCCGGATGAGGTCGTACTGGTCGTTCCCCATGCCGAGCTCCTTCATGTAAGTGAGCTGCCTCAGGCCATGGCGCGTTTCAATGCGCTGAACGAGGTCGTGGCGCTGATTCTCGAGGCGCGCATAAACAAGATCCACCGACGCCTGGTCGATCGCCAGAATGTCGGTCGAGGCGAGAATGCCGATATCCGGAATCGTGGGTTCCGCAGCGCTTCTCCCCGCACAGTCGCAGTCGACCGACATGCGGCGCATGACGTTGAGAAATACGATCTTTTTGCCGAAATGGTCGCAGACGGCCTTCGCCGACTCCGCCATGTTTTCCATGAGGAGCTCCTTCCCCGGCCATTCGGACCATGCCGCGTTCTCGTCGGCGACGCCGTGCACCTGGCGCTTTCCGATCCGGCCGTCGGCGCAGCCGATGGCGATGTTCTTCATGGAGCCGCCGAAGCCGCCCATGGTGTGGCCCTTGAAGTGCGTGAGGACCACCATCGAGTCGTAATTGACGATGTGGCCGCCCATCGACACTTCCTTGAAGTGCTTGCCGCCCTTGACGGGAAGGTTGACCGTGCCTTCGGAATCCATGATGTCGACAGGGCAGAAGGTCCAGCCGTTGATTTTGAGCGTTTCGAGATGGTCCTTCGTCGTGTAGCGGTCGCCGTGATAGAGCGTATTCGTTTCGACGATGGTGGAATTCGGGATCCGGGCCTGGAAAGCCTGAACCATATCGCGAGGCAATATATTGGGGCCGTGCCGTTCGCCCGTATGAAGCTTGATCGCGACCTTGCCGGTAATCTCTCCCTTCACAAGGTCGTAGAGCTTGTTGAGGTGTTCGGCGTCAATCACCGGCGAAAAATAAACCTTTGCGCGTTCCTGCGGCTTCGCTTCGCCCGCAGCCTCAGCCGCCCTTGCTG
>OBXA01000148.1_pt1 | contig 61029 bp, 53 predicted proteins | sample 1538121 | NCBI WGS metagenome assembly OBXA01 (sample SAMEA2580133, study PRJEB22360) | human gut metagenome | biome: human gut; feature: human-associated habitat; material: faeces | place: Denmark | collected 2008/2010 | reverse complement strand
CATCAGACCGGGGCAGTGCTTTTCGCGCGCCTGCTGCCGGCCGGCGTGTGGATGGCGTTCCCCATCGCGGAAGTGCTGACCGCAGTAATCGCCGCCGTGCTGTTGCGGCATACCGCAGGGAAAGGCCGCCTGTCACAGCAGGATCACGCTGCTTCACTGAGCAAGTAAAATCCTGCCTGACAGAATATACGAATTTTTGCACAGTTTTTTGTCGATTCTCATGAATCATCCGGCCGAGAGACTCGACACTGTGCACAAACACAGAGAATATAATCTGTGAATAGTGCCCAAACGACTGGGAAATTGTGCTTATGTTAAGCAAAAAACGCTGAAAAATGAGAAAATCTATAAAAACCTCTTTTCTTTCTGCTGTTTTATGCTATAATGAAAATAACATAAAAGGGCTTCACGAAGTACAATCTCAGGAGGTAGTTATTATGACCAGAGGTATCCGTGTAAAGAATACGGACGACATTCAGAAGATCAACAAGATCGTAACCCGTTACGGTTTTGATATTTGGATTCACGGCAAGAGCGGTATGGTAGACGCAAAGAGCCTGCTCGGTATGTTCCTGCTGTCCCTGAACGAGCCGCTTCAGATCGTTCTCGAGGATGACGTTGATCCGACCGCACTGTTCAAGGATCTTAAGGATTACCTGGAGATCGACGACGAGGACTAATTTCTCTCGTATAACAGCTTTTGCAGCTTAATTTAACATTTTTCGAAACGGTGCAGTCTTATTGACTGCACCGTTTCTGTTTTCTTACGCTATACAAGAGACTGAAATGATTTTTCCATTTCCTTTGCGCGGCTCCGGATGCTGTTCATACGGCGTATCCATTCCGGCGGATTACAAAACCCGAAGGGAGAAACTTCGTAAAGAAGTTTCTCCCTTCGGGTTTCTGTTTTATTTCACTGCAATCAGATGGTGTTGATATCAACCATTTCGCAGTTTTCGATCTTAACATCGCCTTCCAGGCAGCGCAGCAGCGCGGAAACCGTATCCATCGAGGTCAGGCACGGGATTGCACGCTCGACCGCGGTACGGCGAATGTGTACCGAGCCAAGCTCCGGATGACGGCCCTTGACCGAGGTAGCAACAACGTAGTCGATCTTGCCGGACTCGATCAGATCGATGATGTTCGGGGACGGCTCATCCACATTGCGGATGGAGTTGGTTGCAACCATGTGACGGTTGAGCACGTTTGCGGTGCCGCTGGTAGCGTAAATATCAAAGCCAAGAGCCTCGAAGCGCTCACCGATGCGGATTGCCTCCTGCTTGTCCGAATCACGGACCGAGATCAGGACAGCGCCCTTCTTCTTCATCTGGAAGCCTGCGCCGGTCAGACCCTTGAGCAGTGCCTCGCGGAAGGTCTTGGCAACGCCCAGAACCTCGCCGGTGGACTTCATCTCAGGGCCAAGCTGGGTATCCAGATCACGCAGCTTTTGGAACGAGAATACCGGAACCTTGACCGCATAGTGGTCGCTTTCCGGATGCAGACCGGTGCCGCAGCCCATGTCGCGCAGCTTTTCACCGAACATGCAGCGGGTAGCCAGATCGACCATCGGCACGCCGGTAACCTTGGAGATGTACGGTACGGTACGGGACGAACGCGGGTTTACCTCGATAACGTAGATCTGATCATTGTACAGAACGAACTGGATGTTGACCAGACCGAGAACAGCGAGGTTCTTTGCCAGAGCCTCGGTGTACTTAACGAGGGTGTCCTTGTGCTTCTTCTCGATGTTGATGGACGGATAGATGGAGATGGAGTCGCCGGAGTGAACGCCTGCGCGCTCGAAGTGCTCCATGATACCCGGGATGAGGATGTCGTCGCCGTCACAGATGGCATCGACCTCGATCTCGCGGCCCATCATGTACTTATCGACCAGAACCGGGTTCTCAACCTTGTTGCGGGTGATAACCTGCATGAACTCACGGACATCGGCCTCCTTGTAGGCAATCTCCATGCCCTGACCGCCCAGAACGTAGGACGGACGAACGAGAACCGGATAGCCAAGCTCGTCAGCCGCCTTGACAGCTTCTTCCTCGGTCATAACAGTGTGGCCTGCCGGACGCGGGATACCGCACTTTTCGAGGATAACGTCGAACTTTTCACGGTCCTCAGCGGCGTCGATCGACCATGCCGGCGTGCCGAGGATCGGAACACCCAGCTTCTCAAGGTGCGCCGCAAGGTTGATGGCGGTCTGACCGCCGAACTGTACGATAGCGTAATCCGGCTTCTCGGCCTCGACAACGCCGGTAACGTCCTCCGGTGTCAGCGGCTCGAAGTACAGACGGTCTGCGGTGTCAAAGTCAGTGGAAACGGTCTCCGGGTTGTTGTTGATGATAACGGTCTCGCAGCCCAGCTTCTGCAGCGCCCAGACAGCGTGAACCGAGCAGTAGTCGAACTCGATGCCCTGACCGATACGGATCGGACCGGAGCCAAGTACCAGAATCTTCTTCTTACCGGACGGAGGTGCAACCTCGGTCTCCTCATCGTAGGTGGAGTAGTAATACGGGGTCTCTGCCTCAAACTCAGCGGCACAGGTATCAACCATCTTGTATACCGGCAGACGCTTAACGTCCGAAATGTCCTTACCGGACAGCTGCTCGATGGTCTTGTCGAGGAAGCCCATCTTCTTGGCGCGGAGATACAGATCGGAGTCGATCTTGTCAGCTGCAGCCAGCTCCTTCTCCATGTCGATGATGTTCTGGAACTTATGCAGGAAGAACACGTCCATCGTGGTGATGTCGTGGATTTCCTCAATGGTCATGATGCCGCGGCGCAGAGCCTCGCAGATGTGGAACAGACGCTGATCGTCTGTGCGTGCCACGCCCTTCTTAATCTCGGCGTCAGACTGCTTCTGGATGTGCGGGGCAATCATGCTGTCCAGCTTGATCTCACAGCCGCGAACGGCCTTCATCAGTGCGCCCTCAAAGCTGTTGTCGATGGCCATAACCTCGCCGGTGGCCTTCATCTGGGTGCCGAGAGTGTTGTCCGCGTAAACGAACTTGTCAAACGGCCAGCGCGGGAACTTGACAACGCAGTAGTCGAGGGTCGGCTCGAAGCACGCCTTGGTCTTGCCGGTAACGGCGTTGGAGATCTCATCCAGGCCATAGCCGACTGCAATCTTTGCGGTTACCTTTGCGATCGGGTAGCCGGTCGCCTTGGAGGCCAGTGCAGAGGAACGGGAAACACGCGGGTTTACCTCGATTACGGCGTACTCAAAGGATTCCGGGTTGAGCGCGTACTGCACGTTGCAGCCGCCCTCGATGCCGAGCTCGGTGATGATGTTGAGCGCGGAGGTACGGAGCATCTGGTACTCCTTGTCGCACAGGGTCTGCGACGGCGCAACTACGACAGAGTCGCCGGTGTGTACGCCGACCGGGTCAACGTTCTCCATGTTACAGATGGTGATGGCGTTGCCCTTGTGGTCGCGCATTACCTCGTACTCGATTTCCTTCCAGCCTGCGATGCACTTCTCGACCAGAATCTCGTCAACACGCGAGTACATGATGCCGGAGGCCGCAATTTCGCGCAGCTGCTCCCAGGTGTAGGCGATGCCGCCGCCGGTGCCGCCGAGCGTGTACGCCGGACGGATGATGACAGGCAGACCGATCTCACGGGTGAAATCAACCGCATCCTCAACCGAGTGAACAACCTTGGAGGCAATGATCGGCTCGCCGATCTTCTCCATGGTGTCCTTGAACATCTGGCGGTCCTCTGCCTTTGCGATGGTGGTCGGATTAGCGCCGAGCAGCTTTACGCCCATTTTATCAAGGAAACCGTTCTCGCACAGCTCCATGGCGAGGTTCAGACCGGTCTGACCGCCGAGGTTGGGCAGCAGAGAGTCCGGATGTTCCTTTTTGATGATCTCCTGAACGGCTTCGACGGTCATCGGCTCGATGTAAACCTTGTCCGCCATAGCCTTGTCGGTCATGATGGTTGCCGGGTTGGAGTTTACCAGAACAACCTCCAGACCCTCCTCGCGCAGTGCGCGGCACGCCTGCGTGCCTGCATAGTCGAACTCGGCAGCCTGACCGATAACGATCGGGCCGGAGCCCAGTACCATTACCTTATGAATATCCTTGCGCAGCGGCATTACTGAGCGCCTCCTTTCGACTTTTCAATATTTTCGATGAACTTATCAAACAGATACGAGGTATCCATCGGGCCGGGGCATACCTCCGGGTGGTACTGAACGGTGAATACCGGACGGCCGATGTGCTCGAGGCCCTCAACGGTGCCGTCGTTCAGGTTGACGTAGCGCACGCGGGCGATCTGCGGGTCAACCGACTCGCCTACAACGGCATAGCCGTGGTTCTGCGAGGTGATGTAGGTGCGGTCCGCGTCGATGTCCTTTACCGGATGGTTGACACCGCGGTGGCCGTACTTCAGCTTGGTGGTCTTTGCGTCGATAGCCAGTGCCAGCAGCTGGTGACCGAGGCAGATGCCGAAGATCGGCATATCGGACTTCAGCAGCTCCTTGAGGTTTGCTACGATCTCGACATTCTCCGCCGGGTCGCCGGGGCCGTTGGACAGCATCACGCCGTCGTACTTGCCGACTACGTCCTCCGGCTTGGTGTATGCCGGAACAACGGTGACTTCGCAGCCGCGCTTGCACAGCTCACGCTCGATGTTGTACTTTACGCCGTAATCGAACAGGGCAATGCGGTACTTGGTCTCACCGTCAGCGGGATAAACGATATTTTCGTCGCAGGTTACGGTCTTAACCGCATCCTTTACAACGTAAGCCTTCATTTCCGCAATGGTCTGCTCATCCGGCTCAAAGCCCTCGGTGTAAATAACGCCGTTCATAACGCCCTCGCCTCGCAGCTTGCGGGTCAGACGACGGGTATCAATGCCGGCAAGGCCAACGACCTTCTGCGCCTTGAGGTACTCGTCGAGTGTTACCTTGCAGCGCCAGTTGGACGGGTATTCGCACATCTCGCGCATGATAAAGCCGGAAACCCAGCTTTTGCGGGACTCGTAATCGTCAAAGTTGATGCCGTAGTTGCCGATGAGCGGGTAGGTCATGGTAACGACCTGACCGTAGTAGGACGGGTCGGTCAGAACCTCCTGATAGCCTGCCATGCCGGTGTTGAATACGACCTCACCGATGCTCTGTCCTTCGTAGCCGACTGCGGTACCCTCGAACAGAGTGCCGTCCGCCAGCAGTAAGTATGCTTTTTTCACTATATCCACACGCTCCTAAATGAAATTCGCGGAATTTCTATTGTAATAGAACGCAGCTTGCTGCGTTCATAAAAAGTCGGGACATGCGCCTGACTTTTTATACCTCGACTCAGCGGCCTTGGGCCGCGTCCGGGGGTATCAAAAATCAGTTTCTACTGGAACTGATTTTTGTATATAGGGGGTATTGGATACCCCCTATAATCACTTAATGGCGTTTACGATGTCGTCGCGCATCCGGATGGCTTCTGCGCGGGCAGCTTCCTTATAATCCTCGCCGTTATTGCCGGTTTTCTTCCATGCACACATGATGCCGCGGGAGGAGTTTACGATAGCACCGAGACCGTCGTCGTTAAACGCATTGGCGATGTCCTTTGCGGTTGCGCCCTGCGCGCCGTAACCCGGTACGAGGAAGTAGCTCTTCGGCAGCAGCTCACGGATGATCTTCTGCTCCTCCGGGTAGGTCGCGCCGACTACCGCGCCAATCTGGTTGTAGCCGCACGGCGTATCCAGTCCCTCGCCCCACTTTGCTACCATCTCCGCCATGCGGGCGTAGAGCGGCTTGCCCTCCATGTCGCGGTTCTGCAGCTCGCCGGAGGACGGGTTAGAGGTCTTTACCAGCATAAACAGGCTCTTCTCGCGGCTGCGGCACTCCTTGAGGAACGGCTCTACACCGTCGGTGCCGAGATAGCCGTTTACGGTAACCGAATCGCAGCCGTACGGTGCGATCTCGGTATCGCCGACGCGGGTCTTGCCGAGGTAAGCCTCTGCGTAAGCGGTTGCGGTAGCGCCGATGTCGTTGCGCTTGATATCGCCGATAACGTACATGCCCTTGGCGTGTGCGTAGTCGATGGTCTCCTTGAGCGCCATCGCACCGTAGGAGCCGAGCAGCTCGTAATACGCAGCCTGCGGCTTTACGGCCGGAACAATGTCGCACAGTGCGTCGATCAGGCCACAGTTGAAGGCTACGACGCTCTCAGCGGCAGCACGCAGCGTTTCGCCGTGCAGCATCATGTTGCGTCCCGAAATATGCTGCGGGATGTACTCCAGTCGAGCGTCCAGGCCGGCTACGGTCGGGTTGCCCTTTTCCTTGATCTTTTCTACTAAGGTTTGGATAGACATTCGGTTCTTCCTTTCTCAGGTGCGATGTTGTTTTACGGATTGCGAGCTTGTATGTTTACACTGTCTTCGCCGTCCACTTCGGTCAGGCGGACAAAAACGCGTTCATCACGCGCGGTAGGCAGGTTTTTGCCGATATAATCCGGCCGCAGCGGCAGTTCGCGGTGACCGCGATCGACCAGCACAGCCAGCTGTATGCGCTCGGCGCGTCCTCGGTGAGAGATGGCTTCGATGGCGGCACGCACGGTGCGTCCGGTGTACAGCACATCGTCCACGATGATGACGGTCGCGCCTGCAATACGCGGATCGAGATCGGGCAGAGGAGCGTCCGTGCGCGGCACGTCATCGCGCCACGGCGTAACGTCCAGCTCGAGCACAGGAGGTGCCTTGCCTTCGACCTCGCCCAGCTTGGCAGCAATGCGCTGCGCCAGATAGATACCGCGTGTTTTCACACCGGCGAGCAGCAGGTGCTCCGCGCCCTTGTTTTTCTCTACGATTTCGAACGCAATGCGGGTCAGTGCACGGCGAATGCCATCCTGATCGAGTATGATCTTCGGTTCGGTCAATCTGCCGCCTCCCTTCAAAAATGCAAAAAAATGACTCTCCGCCACAACAATTAGCAGAAAGCCGCACGAATACTACACCTGTCCCCCTTGTCTTACGGCTGACGGCGTATGCACTGTTTTCTGCCTTGCGCGGCTCACGGGCCGCACCTTAAAGGCGGATTGTTAGATATATTATATAATATGAACATGCGATTGTAAATAGTCGATTGTGCCAAACAAGCATTTTTTTGCTGTGTAAAATTTGAGGGACGAGCGGGCATACTGATTCTATAAACTTTATGAAAGGCGGTAGATCTTTTATGCGAATTTCACCTTTTGTTTCCGGCATTGCAACCGGAGCGATGGCAGGCGCGGTGGTTTCGATGGTAGCGGCCGGCGCGATGCTCAATCCGTCGATGCGGCGGAATGCCAAGCACGCGGCGCATAAGGCGGAGCATGCGATGCACAGGGCGGCAGACCGTGTGGAGGATTTCATCGGGTAAAGAGGTTCGCCATTTCTGGGCGAGAGATTTCGCACGCTGCGGCGTGCGGGGAACGTGCGCCGTCCGGCGCGGGAACAAAAAGGGTAGACACCTACGGTTTCTACCCTCTTTGAACACCCGTTTCCCTTGGGGTGTAGCTTGGGTGCAGATGGTAGACTGCGTAAGCGTAGAAAAGGGGAACGGCAGAGGATTTTTTCTTCCGCGTGGTATAACACCGTTTCGCATTTCGGCTGCCGTACTGCTACACAGGCGGTAAAATTAACGCAGGCGCGGCATGACAGTGCCGCGCAACGTTTTTACCTGTGCAGATTATCTAAATCCTGCGGTTGTAGCCAATTTGCACCAGAAAACGGTTTGCGCGGCACTGTCATACTCCAGAGTACCCTCTCTTGCCCTTCGGGCAATTCACCTTGTGCCGCGCCCTGCGTAGAATAGCCGGTATGTGTAGCAGTAAATTATCCGAAATGCGAATGTGAGGATACCACGCGGAAGAAAAAAATCCTCTGCCGTACTCTTTTTCCACGCTTACGCAGTCTACCATCTGCACCCAAGCTCTCTGAAGGAAAGGCAGGAGTTCAAAGAGGAAGGGAAACCATGGGTGTCCCTTCCTTTTTGTCCTCGCGCCGGACGGCGCAACGTCTCGCTGTACCGCGGCGCAACACCTCGCTCAGATAGGCGAACCGCCTGCGCGTTTCGGGCACACCGGACAGCGGGTGTCGAGAAATACTCGCCCAGAGGGAACGTATCGCTTCGCGGGTCGCGTGCCTCGGACAGCGCGTGCCGCTGTTCATGCAATTTTCGTTGGAAAACCCATCAAACAATGCTATACTATAACCACTACACAAAGGAGAACCGTAATTTATGAAAATTCTTATCGTAGTGGATATGCAGAAGGATTTTATCAGCGGCCCTCTCGGTACGGCTGAAGCGCGCGCCATCGTGCCCTATGTGGCAGAGAAGGCAAAAAATACACCGCGTGAGAACCTGTTTGTCACGCTGGACACCCACCAGCCGAACTACATGGAGACAAACGAAGGGCGTCATCTGCCGGTACCGCACTGCATCGAAGGAACGGAAGGTCATGCACTGGACAATGCTATTGCTGCCGCTGTGGACGGCATTCCGGCGTCCCGCATCATCCGCAAGCCGACGTTCGGCTCGGTGGCCCTGCCGGACATGCTCCGCGCGCTGCCGGAACCGCCGACGGAAATTGAATTTGTCGGCGTATGCACCGGCATTTGCGTGATTTCCAACGCCATGCTGTGCAAGGCGGCATTTCCGGAGGCAAACATCGTGATTGACGCGGCACTCTGCGCGTGCGTCACGCCGGAGTCGCACGACACTGCGCTGAATGCGATGCGTCTGTGCCAGATGGAAATTCTGCATCAGGGTGAGGAGCCGTGGCGCAAATGAGCAGACCCAAGATCAAAATTACGCTGATCGACCGAAAAGGCAAGCACGGCTGTCACCGCGGGCACAAAATCGGTGACAGCTTCGACTTTGACACCGAGCGCGGGCAACTTTGCCCGATGGCGATGCACGTTGCGTTCCCATACATCGACATTTTGCGTTACGGCGGCCATCTTCCCGGGCAGGAGGACGGCACGGCGGTGTTTTGCTGCCCCGATGTGGACACGATCAACGTATTCCGTATTGAAATTGTAGAATAATCGTAAGACGGAGGGCGAAAAGAATATGGATATCAAAAAAGTTACGGGTGTGTATTTCAGTCCGGCAGGAAGCACAAAGACCGTTGTTGAAACAACGGTGGATGAACTGGCGCGTCTGTTTAAGGCAGAGTGCCGGTACATATCACTCAACACGCCGTCTGACCGTGCGCAGGAGTATCAGTTTGCCCCGGATGAGCTGGTCGTATTCGGCTGTCCGGTGTATGCCGGTCGGCTGCCGAACAAGATTTCGCCGGACTTTGCTCGCTGCCTGCACGGTGAGGGTACACCGGCGGTGGCGCTCGTCACCTACGGCGGCAGAGCGTATGACAACGCGCTTGCCGAAATGTGCGAGCTGCTGACAAACAACAACTTCAAACCGGCGGCGGGCGGTGCATTCCTGTGCCGGCATGTATTCTCGGACAAGCTGGCGGCAGGCCGTCCGGACGCGGCTGACCTCGGTGAGCTGCGTATGCTGGCGCAGGGTGCGGCGCTCAAACTGAGAAGCGGGGGAGAGATCAAGCCGCCGAAGGTACCGGGTGACGCGCAGGCAGCCTATTACACGCCGCTCAAGACTGACAAAACGCCCGCAAAGTTCCTCAAGGCCAAGCCGAATACGGCGATGGTGCTGTGTGAGCACTGCGGTCTGTGTGCGAAAATCTGTCCGATGGGTGCGATTGACCCGAACGACCCGTCTAATATTCCGGGTACCTGTATTAAATGCTGTGCCTGCACGACCTACTGCCCGACCGGCGCAAAGAAGTTCGATGATCCGGATTTTCTGTCGCACACCGCTATGCTCGAGAAATTCTGGACCGAATCCCGTAAGGAGAATGCAATTTTTCTCTAAGGCGTTGTCGTAATGACGGATAATGCGGGGAACGTGTGGTATCCTGTTATCGGAAACAAGATCGAAAAGAGGAAAATCCCCGCCATTGGCGGGGATTTTGTTAATTGTCAAAAGGATATGTGTGTTTGCCGACACCTAACAATCCGCGGATGCCGGTACAAGACCACCAATAATAGCTGTCGTCTTTGTAATTGCCGTTGGAGTCGGGCACGGCATCAACGGCGGCATTATAATAAACCGAACTATAATAATCATTGAACAGGTTATCGCTTATTTTACCGCCTTCGGCGGTTTCACCAATTTTATAGGCACTATATTGGTTGGTATCACTAAAGTAAAGACCGAGGTAGCCGCGGTCGGAATGATAAATAATCGCGTGGATTTGTGCCTTGCTATTGATAAGAACGAGAAAATGTCCAGAACCGCCTTCCTGCAGACAAGGTACTTCGGAAAGTTTTGCAATTTTATTGTAGTTGGCCTTCAAATCATAACCATTAGGATTATTGCCAATTCCTTGGCCTGCACTGTTTGCAAGTGTGGTGTTGAAATTAAGTTTCCAATTTGAAGAACCATATAGTTCGGACATCTCCGTCTGCACCGCCTCATGCAGCATGCGGGTCTCCGCGATGACCTGATCCTTTTTTGCCTTATCAATATATCCTGTCAGTGCCGGAATGAGCAGTGCCGCGAGGATCGCCAGAATCACTAGCACGACGATCAGCTCCACGAGCGTGAAGCCGCGTTTTTTGTTTTGGGAGTACAGCATTTGGAAAAGTTCCTCCTTCCCGATTGCGGGATAAAGTTCGGTTTTCTTAGTATACTCGAAAATATGCAATAAAGCAAGGAGATAGATACAGATAAAGTGCACAAAAATAAAGGGTTCCTGCCAAAAACACAAAAAAGAAATTGGTTAAATCGGAGAAAGTGTTTTGTAAAGCTGCAGAAACATTGAGATTTACAGCAGGGTATGATAAAATAATATCAACCTGATAAAAAAGAATCACCTGCAGAGACAGGCGATGAGCAGGTCCGCACCGCGTATACAGACGCAGGGGCGCGAGCGGCAGATACCGACGGATTGCAGCCGGTCGGTTAGTGCCGCAGCTTTCGGCAGACGGAAGCAGGAGAGAGAAATGAAGAGAGAGTATTGGGTTACGGAAATGAAGAAATGGGGCATTGAAAATGCAAATCTATGACTGGGTCAGCATAGGCGTATTGTTCGTTCTCGGTATCTTGTTCTATTTCCGACCGGCATGGCTGTTGAGTGAAGACCGGCAGCAGGCCGATGGCGTGGTAAGCAAGGTACGCACTGTCAGCGCGGCTGCGGTGGTATGCGCCATGGTAATGACCGTGATCTGCGTGATCGGATAAAGAAAGAATTGGCTGCAAAAACACTCCCGTTCGGAAGGTGGATTCCGAGCGGGAGTGTTATTTTTTACGACTTCGATTGCGGTCTGGACAGCAGCGCGAACAGACAGCCGAACACGATCGCGGCGGCAATACCGCCTGCCGCACCGGTCACGCCGCCGGTGAACACGCCGAGCAGACCGCTCTCCGCAACTGCTTTGGCGACGCCTTTCGCCAGCGAGTATCCGAAGCCGAGCAGCGGTACAGTCGCGCCTGCACCTGCGTAGTCCACGACTGCCTGATACCAGCCGAGCCCCTGCAGGATAACACCGAGCACCACCAGCGAAACGAGAATACGCGCCGGTGTTAGCTTGGTTTTGTCAATCAGCACCTGACACAGCGCACAGATCAGTCCGCCGACCCAGAAAGCGTTCAGGTAGTTCATGCTTCGCTCCTTTCCAGCACGACGGCGTGGCAGATACCCGCAATCGGCTGTCCCTGCTGCACCGAGGTCGGACTCATCATCGCACCCGTGCCCGCAAACACCAGCCGGTGGATTTTGCCGCGATGCATATCGCGCAGAAGCGGTCCGCAGAGAACTGCCGCTGAGCAGCCGCAGCCCGAGCCGCCTGCATGCGCGTCCTGCTCGTCACCGAAAATCAGGCTGCCGCAGTCCGAGTAGACCGGGGACAGGTCGATGCTGTCGCCGCGCAGCAGCGTCAGCAGAAGGTCCGCACCGATGTGACCGAGGTCGCCGGTAACGATGCAGTCAAAGTCCCGCGGCTGTGCGCCGAGATCCTCCAGCAGCGCGGAAAGGGTGTCGGCAGCAGCGGGGGAAGATGGTGTTTTAGGACTATGCGGTCTTTCCATGCTTGCGGATATAGTCCTGTGCTGCCGCATAGGCGTCGGAAAACTTGAATTTTATCGTGATTTTACCGCCTTCGTGTACATAAATCATGTCGATGAGTTCGACAACGACCTCGCGCGTCAGCGTTTGCAGGCTGCGGTATTTGACGAACTGCGACAGGAACGAGTTGGTCTCGTTCACGCCGTTCTGCACCTCGTCGATGCGCGTTTGCAGGGACGCGATGCGCGTGTCCAGCCTGGCCTGCTGCTGCTCAAACTGCTCTTTCAGCCGATGGTATTCCTCGCGGGAGATGTCACCGGCTTTCCAGTCCGGATACAGGGACAGCTTCATCTGTTCGATGCGTTCACGCTCGGCTGTAAGCTGTGCCCGCTCGGTCTGCAGATGGTCTGCGGAACGGCTGCGCGCGCCACTGCGGTTGATCTCGGCAATCAGCTCATCCATCTCGACTGCCAGCGCAATCTGGCTGCGGAGCGTTTCGAGTACGGCTTGCTCCAGACGGTCGCTGCGGATGGTATGCTTCGTGCAGGCGCCGCTGTGCTGCTTCTTAAACGTCGAGCAGATATAGTAATAATAGTTGTGGTAAGGCTGTGAAATGGTCTTGCGGTTCATCGCCTTGCCGCAGTCCGCGCAGCGAAGAAAACCGGAGAACAGGTAGACCTGCTTGTGCGTTGGCGCGGTGCGTGTATCGCGCTCGAAAAGCGCCTGCGCTTTGTCGAACAGCTCGCTCGGGATGATAGCCTCATGTGTCTGCTCAACGGTGATCCAGTCTTCCTCAGGAACGGCCTCGCTAACATGCAGCTTGTAGCTTTTCGTGCGATTTTTGCCCTGCACCATAGTGCCGGTGTACAGCGGATTGCGCAGAATGCGGCGTACCGAGCTGTCAGGCCAAAGTCCGTCCAGCGTGCCCGAGGCCGGATGGCGGTAGTTCATGCCTTGCTGCCGCTTGTAGGCGGATGGATTCGGGACGCCCTGTTCGTTCAGTCGCTTTGCGATGCCGAGTACGCTCGTGCCGCTGATAAACCAGTCGAAAATGTCGCGTACAATCGCAGCGGCTGTTTCGTCAATCAGCAGACGGCTGTGGTCATTCGGGTCTTTGCGGTAGCCGTAGGACGCGAATGAGCCAATGAATTTGCCCTGGCGGCGCTTCAGGTCAAGCGAAGCGCGGACTTTATTGGAGATATCGTGCGCGTACTCGTCATTGAGGATGTTGCGGAACGGCACGATCAGGCTGTCTGCCGAGCGCGGGTCGGCAACGCTGTCGATGCGCTCGCTCAGCGCGATGAACCGCACGTTCAGCAGCGGAAACGTGTGCTCAAGGTACTCGCCGACCTTGACGTAGTTGCGTCCCAGTCGGGATAGATCCTTGACAATCACGCAGTTGACGATGCCGGAGCGCAGGTCGTGCATCATGCGCCGGAAATCCGGTCGGTCGAAGTCGGTGCCGGTATAGCCGTCATCAACGTACAGCCGGGGGGCGGCCATGTCGGTTTGCGTATTTGCAAACTCGGTCAGCAGTTCGCGCTGGCTGGCGATGCTGTTGCTTTCTTCGCGGTCGCCGTCCTCGCGTGAGAGACGAATATAGAGTGCGGGTGCCCACAGGGTTGTGGATAATTTTGCGGATGAATGCTCATATTTACTTTTTCGTGCCATTTTGGTGCCTCCTTCAAAAAAACAGGCGGCACGCTGATGGCTGTGTTTGCACATTTATTGTACCACAGCGCGCAGCGTACCGCAAGTTTCGGGACGTAATATCCGGTTTTTGACACTATTGCAGCTGCCTGCACATGCCGCTCAGGCAGGCTTGCAGGCTGGGCGCGCTGTCGTCGAACAGTACCTCGACCTCAGTGTCGCCGACGCGGAAGCGGTGCGGGTCGCCGATGGCGGCGGCGAACAGGCGCAGCCGCTCGTCCACTGGCAGGGTCGGGTCAATGCGCGCCTCGCGGATGTCGGGGAGCGGGCAGGGAAGTGTGGACTTGAGCATAGGGTTGACCTCCTTTGGTTTGGGTGGATAACAGAGACATTGTATATTCTTTCCATTGTTATACTATATATACGACTGGTGGGGGATAATCGGATTTCGCCGTATCAGACACCTGCGGAACCGCGCCTGTGTTGCGGCTCGATGCCGCAGGTGTTATACTGAGAATGGGATTACTCGCGCGCCTGTTCTGCGAAAAGTTCATATTTCTCGGCGTTGGCACGCAGAGTTTGCACATCAATCCGCAGGACTCGCGGCAGAATGCGGCCTTTTTTATCTTTTCCCAGATGACAAGTGTTGCTCTTTTCCTCCTGCAGCGTCAGAGCACCGGTATCTCTCAGATAGTCGGTAATCTTTCGGCTGGAGTAGTTCTGATAACCGTTCTGATTGCGGATAAACTGCACGAGTGCGGTCGGTTTGATGCCGACCTCGACAGGCCTTCCGCGCTTGTCCTCCTTCCAGATAATGCCGTTCCGTTTGAAGAGGTTCGTCTTTTTGCGGCACAGATCAAACTCGTCGCTGTCGATTGCTTCGCAGAGGAGGAAAGCAATATTTCCTTCCTTGAACTTCGATTGAATCCTGCGGAATTCCGTAACCTGCTTGCGGACAGATCGGTGAACCGCCTCCCAAAACTTCTCGTTGAGAGCATGCTCATCACTGGAAGGCAATTCCATGCGCGCTTTGATCATCTCAATCATACCCACAAAGGCCCACTGGAGCAGAGCGAGGTTGTCCTGAATGCGGCGCTCGCGTGCGAGCAGCTCCGTAAACTCGTCTGCACCGTCGGCGCGGAGATTGATTGGAATATTCGGTGAATCGGCGATTTGGTGAAGCAGTTCGATGGCGTGGTCGTAGTTGTCCGCGAACCAGTCGGCGAACTCCTCGAGGACCGCTCCGATCAGAGCAGGACAGACGTCCTCGGTCAGATTTAACTTTTTTTCAAGGTACACGAAAATACTGCGTGTGAGCTCGGAAACGCCATCCAGCACGAACTCGGCTGTCAAGGCAATTCCGGCGGTGCAGTCTCGATGATCGGTCTTGCCGGTTTTACCCTTCTTGGTAGAGTCGCCTTCGTTGGCAGCCAGACGGAGCATGGATCCGCCGAGCTTCTTGCGATGTGCTTCGATGCTACGCGTGGGGGACTTTGCGAGATCATCAATGATCACGACGCAGCCTGGATTCTCCGAAAGGGTATCGCGCACGGATGCCTCTGTGCTCACTGCCTCCAGCATAAGTGCCGGTTTACCTGGGGTTCCGATACGTTCCGTGTATCCGAAGACACGACGGGCAAGCGTCGTTTTGCCGCTGGACTGAACGCCGGTTATGTAGAGACCGCCCTGCAGCGGATGCTGCTCGGCAGTCAGAACATCGCGACGCGAGACAAGCAGGGCATAGACCACAGACTGCACCAGCGCGGCGTCGTTTTCCTGCAGGGCGTTTACGAGCGTCTGTATCGGGTTTTCTGTGTGTTTTGCAATATGATAGCTGTCGTTCGGCCTGATCATATACGGAACCTCGAGCTTGGTCGAACCTGCGACACGTCCATTCCAGACGGTGATGTGCCGATCATCCGCCAGACGGTAGGTTCCATTGCCCGGCAGGTAGAGACCGCGCTGGCACTCGCCGGGGCGCCCAATCTTGGAAAGCTGATCGACAATATGTTTCTGGACAAGGGGGGCATAGCTGCTCTTGAGCAGAATGGCGCGCGGCTCTTCGGCGACAATTCTGCGTGCCAGATTTGAGGTCATGGGTAGGGTAAGTCTGCGCATGGAACCGTCCTCTAAAATCAGCTCAATGCCCAGATATGCCGGGATGTCCTGCGGACCCTCCAGATTAAAATAAGCGGTTTCGATTACAGGGGTGAAATTCGTCACCTGCTTGGGATCGTGCTCGCCGTCCTGAACATACAGTGCGTAGTCAGTGTTATAAATTTCCATTTGTTACTCCTCCTCGAATTCGTCGATATTGGTTTCGGTCCAGTTCCAGCCTGGTGCTTCGTCTGCAGTAGATGCCGGAAGCGCCGGGCGCTCGGTCAGCTCCTCCATTGCGGTGTCAGCGGCGATCACGTTGGGCGGCGCCTCGACGGCAGTTTTGTCCGATTCCTGCTTCGGACGCAGGGAGGGGGCAATGAACAAGTTGACGCTGCCAATAGTGGGGCGGCGTGCGGCCTTCTTGCCGTCATGCGGTAGGTCGGCCCAGCGGTTATAGTGTTTGAGATGATTCATAGTATATTCTCCTTATATTTCGCTTATTTCCGGGGATTGTCCCCGGAAATATCTCTGTTCCGCGCATTGCTGCACGTAAAATTCAGTTGATGATCATATTATAAGGGTGGAAAATAAAAGCCGCTATTCAGACGTCGTTTTAATGCAAATTATAGCAGTTACGAGAAAAATATAGATTTACAAGGAAGAAAAGTTCGGAAATATTCGATGAAGCATACGACGGAGCACGCAATTCATCGAAAATGGCCGATGAGAGGGGAATATGAGAATGCAAAAAGGCAATCATTTCGTAGAGATCAGGCCAAGGGGCAGCCAAAGACAGTACACGCTGGAGGAAAGGCAAATTCTGGCGGACGATATGAGCTGCGCGAGTGTGGAGCAGGCGGACGCCATCAATGACGCGCGCACTGCGTTTGCCGCAGCATGCGGTTTGCCGCACAGCCGCCCTAACGAAGTTTATCGGGTGCTGGGACATAAGGTGGCCTTCATCAACAGCTATGCGGAAAATATTACGGACATGAAAATCGTAGATGCGTTGCTTGCGGATCGCAGCACACTCTTTAGCAGCAACTATGAAGACGACCGGGTCAATCGTTCGCATTTGCATGAGCTGTTGAAGCAGTATGGAGAAGGCACGCAGCAGGCATATGCTGTTTGTGTCGAGCGAGCTTGGGACAAATATTGCAGCGCAAAGAAACAGGAACAAATCGACAAACTGGAGCAGATGGTTCGTCCAATGTATGAAAGCACGCTGAAAGCGCTGGCGGAATATGCTCGCGCGACGCGGAACGGCATGCAGTATTATGCGCGAGAGCTGCATCATGCCAACGAGAACGCGCCCGACGGACAGGAGGCGCAGGCGCTTACAGCGCAGATTAAGCAGTGGGTTCCGGATGCTGTGTTGACGGAAAACCGGGCCGTGGATTTCTATGTGCGCTACTTTTCGGCGTTTATGAGCGCTTATCGGGAGCACCGGCGCTTAGAGAAGGATCACAAAAAATTCGAGGGTCAATATATGAAGCGCGACGCAGAGGCGCTGAAACAGTATCTGGAACGCCAGAAATGCCTGAACGAATATCGGGAATTCTGCAAAGAATGGAACGAACGCAACGAAAATACGTTCGAGATGATAGGCGAATGGAATGATTGCAGTAACATTTGTGATGCCGAGCATCTAAAAAAGAGTGTGACAGCTTATCTTAAGGCGACACGAGGTAAAAATGTTCCGGATATGGAGAATATAAAAGAGGCGCTGCAGCTTGCTCGACATGCTGCTAAGCATACCGCGTTCGTGTTCTTGCTGATCTGTATTCAAAAGAGGGACTGTATTGCCGCTCGTAAAGATGGGAAACGAGATTTGAACCTAGATGAAGTATCATTGCCTGCAAATGTATATCAAAAGGAACCGAGCGAGGGAAAACAACGGAAAGCGCGGTTGCGGCTGCTGCTCGACGTTTGTGAGCTCCTTCATGATAACGAAGAAACAGTGCGAGAAAACCTTCTGTATTTTCTTAAATTGCATGGCTACAGAATTCTGTCTGAGGAAGAGGCAGAACTCTGGAGAACGGCGCTTGAAAAGTACGGGTTAATGGATAATCCGGTGAGCCTCGCGTGGCGGTATTACAAAAACACTCAGCAATGTCTGCAATTTAATCCGAGCGAATTATATTGCTGCGAGGCGGCATCTCCTGTACAGATTGACGGTTTTTGGGCGCTGATGGACAACGCCGCATTCGTGCGGTATATCAGCGGCAAGTCAATCCATATCGAACTTTCGGAAGAGTCAAAAACGGAATATCTGGAAGAGTGGTCGGCAGACTGCCCGGATGTAACACATATAAAGGAAATCTGCCGGAAGGCGATAGAGAACAATGAAAAAAAGAACATCAATGCGTGGCTTGAGCAATGGAACGAACAGAGCAGGAACGGTGAACACTGGATGACTCGCGAGATGAATTCTGACGAATTGTATAGTGTGTTGATGGAAACGATTATCCAGCAGCGATTGATCAAGGACGCACACGATATTTTGCTGAAGAAAATCGATGAACTGATGCCATGAGCAGCGTATTTGCTGTCATCTGACGGTGCTTATGTCTATCAGGAAAAAATATCATGTGCCTATAGCACAAAACGCACAATCGTGTTATAATAAGCACAACAATACGAATGAGGTGACGGCATGGCAAGGAAAGCAACGATCAACATGGTGGCGGAACGCGCAGGCGTTTCACGCGGCACGGTGGACCGTGTACTCAATAGTCGGCCGCATGTAAAACCAGACATTATGGAAAAGGTGCTGCGTGCCATGCGCGAACTGAACTATGTGCCGCCGCGGCCGGAGCAAGCCGCAGCACTCGGACTGAACACTGCACTGATTGATCTTCCAACGTGCAAACTGGGTGTGCTGCTGACCAACGAGGGGGGGCATCTGCGGCGCGAGCTGCTGCGAGGTATTGAGAATGCAGAATCCCTTTTACGGGATTACGGCGTGGAGATCGTCGTGCAGAAGTGTGAGACCGACCTGCCGGATGAGAGCGTGGAGCGGCTGAACTGTCTGGTCGATGAAGGCGTAAAGGGTATCGCAATGTGTGCAAAAGACCACATTTCCATCACCAGACGGGTCAATGAACTGACAAAACAGGGCATTGCGGTCGTGACGATGAACACTGATCTGACAGGGTGTGACCGTCTGTGCTTTATCGGACAGGACCTTGTACGCAGCGGTCGAGTAGCGGGTGAGCTGTTGGCAAAATACATCACACCAGACGATGATCTGCTCATTGCTATCGGCAATCCGGAGTTCAACGCGCACCGTCTGCGCCTGCAGGGCTTCTGCGAGCGCATTTACGAGCGCGGCTTTAACGGAGGGCACCTGCAGATGATTGAAACCTATAATGATTACGCACTCAGCTATCAGAAGGTGCGGGAAGCTATTGAACGTGTTCCCGACATTCGCGGCATTTACATGGCGAATCACAGCGTAACAGGGTGTGTGGAGGCCGTGCGCGATATGGGGTTGAGTGGAAAGGTGCACATTGTCAGCCATGACCTGACCGACTCGACTCGCCGTCTGCTGAAAAGCGGCGAAATCGATTTCACCATCGCACAGAATATTTATCGGCAGAGCTATCAGGCACTCATGACGCTGCGGGAATATGTGCAGAGGCACACGCTGCCGCATACGGAACAGCACGCACCAATTGAGATTGTTTGTGCAGAAAATCTGTAAGTAAAACCGAATAAACTGCCGCAGGGTGGGAACTTATTGCAGAGTTTCTATCCTGCGGCTTTTTGCCTAAAATACGATCAAAGTATTTGTGCACAAGTGCGAATAAGTGCACAATGATGAAAAATGGCAAATAATCTTGTGAAATACGGCTATTAACAGCGGTTTAATGGCAATGAATACAGAGAAATGCTGTATGTACGATTTTTGAAAGGCACAAAATTGGCACAACGAGCATAATGAAAATACAGTGCGAACTTTATACTGTAAATAATGTGCGTAAGATGCGTTGACAACGGCGAAAAACAATGATATAAATATATTGTGCTTAAGGCACGAAGGAAAGCACAAACACACAAAACGGTTGATTGCCATGAGAAAAGTAACCATACAAATGATAGCGGAACGCGCAGGCGTTTCCCGCGGAACAGTAGATCGGGTACTGCATGACAGACCGAGTGTCACTCCGGAGATACGCGAACGGGTGCAAAGGCTGGCGAAACAGCTCGGTTATGGTGAAGCGGACGACGGAACACCTCGTGTGAGAGCGCGGATCGGCGTTTTCCTTCCGGGAAGCGACTGGTTTAGTGCAGACCTCAAACGTGAGTGGCTGGACGGTGTGCACGACGCACAAAGGATCATTGAGCCGCTGGGCTACGAGGTCGGCGTCATCGAATGTGAGACCGATCTGCCGAATGAACTGGCTGAACAGATTGAACGGTTTCGGACGGACGGCATGGACGGTGCAGTCGTCAGTGCGAGGAACACGCCGGCGGCACAGCGCCTTATCCGGCGGCTGACCGAAGCCAATATCCCAGTTATCACCTTTAATAGTGACCTGCCGAACAGCGGCCGAAGCTGCTTTGTCGGGCAGGATCCTTACCGCAGCGGACGGGTCGCGGCCGATCTCATCAGTAAATACATTAGGCCGGGCGACAAAATACTGATCGTCGCAGGCAACCTAGAAATTGACTCCCATGCGCAGCGCGTCAGCGGATTCCGCGATAAATGTCTTGCAGAGGGCATCGGAGAAAACCGACTGATCGTCGTGCAGAGCTTTAACGAATATGTGCTCACCTATGAGAAGGTAAACGAACAGTTGGAACAGACCGGCAATATCCGCGCAATCTATATGGCAAACGAAAGCGTTGCCGCCTGTGCCGAAGCCGTGGCGCACAGCGTCGGCAAGGAAAACATCATGATCGTCGGAAACGATCTGACAGCCGTGACGAGACGGCTGCTGAAAGAGGCAAAGATAGATTTCGTCATCGAGCAGGACCTGTACCAGCAGGGTTATCAGCCAATCATACTGCTGAAAGAACTGCTTGAACAGCCGGCAAAGCCGATTAAACCGGTGCTGCTGACTGAAATCGGTATCATTAACGCAGAAAACATACGATAAGAAAATAGAGGAGAAGAGGTTAAGAAAGATGTTCAACAATGTAAAACTCGGCATTGCGCCGATCGGCTGGACGAATGACGACATGCCGCAGCTCGGCGGTGAGCTCACCTTCGAGCAGATGGTTTCCGAAGCGGCTCTGGCAGGCTTTCAGGGCACCGAGGTCGGCGGCAAGTTTCCGACCAACCCGGCGGTGCTGAACAAGGCACTCGACCTGCGCGGCATCAAGATTGCATCCCAGTGGTTCTCGAGCTTCCTGTGCTCGACCCCCTACGAGGAGAACGAAAAGGCATTTATCGAGCAGCTGGACTTCCTCGAGGCTGTCGGTGCAAGCCGCATCAACGTATGCGAGCTGACCCGCTGCCTGTTCGCAGAGGAGTGCTCGATGTTCGGTGACAACAAGCCGATCGCCACCGACGAAGAGTGGGATAAGCTGTGCGACGGCCTGAACAAGCTGGGCAAGATCGCTGCCGACCGCGGCTTCAAGCTGTGCTTCCATCATCATATGGCAACGGTTGTTCAGACCTTTGAGGAAACCAAGCGCCTGATGGACAACACCGATCCGCGCTACGTTTACCTCTGCTTCGACACCGGCCACTTCACCTTCTCCAAGGAGGACGCCGTCAAGGCAGCCAAGGAGTTCGGCCCGCGTATCGGCCACGTTCACCTCAAGGACATCCGTCCCGACATGATGGAAAAGGCTTACGCCGAGGGCTTCAAGTTCCGCAAGGCGGTTCTCGAGGGCTGCTTCACCATTCCGGGTGACGGCTGTGTCGACTATCCGGGCGTATTCAAGGCGCTGCATGACGCGCATTACGAGGGCTGGTTCATCGTAGAGGCCGAGCAGGACCCGGCAAAGGCAAATCCGCTCGAGTATGCCAAGATGGCACGCGAGTATATCAAGAAAACCGCAGGAATTTAATTTTGCTTCACTCAATCTCTCTTTTTCTTCTGTTCGGGGTGCCGCGGTGCTCCAACGCCGCGGCTGACCGGACTGAATGAGAGAGTGTTATATCATAAACGAACAACAAGGGAGGCGGCAAGATGAGCGAATACTTAGTAGAAATGAACGATATCACAGTGCAGTTCCCAGGCGTTCTGGCACTGGATCATGTTCGTTTTAACGCAAAGCCGGGCGAAGTTCACGTTTTGCTCGGTGAGAACGGCGCAGGCAAGTCTACCATTATGAAGGTGCTTGCCGGTGTCAACACCAACTACGAGGGCGAGATTATCTACAAGGGCGAGAAGATCGTGGCGCGCAGCATTGAAGAACAGCGCGAACGCGGTGTCAGCATCATCTTTCAGGAGCTGAATCAGCTGAAAAACCTCACGGTTGCGGAGAACATCTTCATGGGCCGTCAGCCGACCAAGGCCGGCGGGCAGATCGACTGGAAGACCATGAACCGCAAGGCGCGTGAGCTGCTGGACAGCATCCATTCGGATATTTCTGAAAAGGCACAGGTATCCTCGCTGAGCGTAGGTCAGATGCAGATGGTCGAGATTGCAAAGGCGCTCTCGTTCGACTGCGACATCATCATCATGGACGAGCCGACTTCGGCGCTGACTGAAAAGGAAGTTGCCAGCCTGTTCGAGATCATCGACGGACTGAAAAAGAAGGGCGTAGCAATCGTTTACATCTCCCACAGACTGGAAGAAATTATGAAGATTGGCGATCGTCTGACCATCTTCCGCGATGGCAAGTACATCGATACGGTAAACGTTAAGGACATCACCATCGATCAGATGGTAGCCATGATGGTTGGCCGTGAAATGACCGACTATTACCCTAAGGTTGACGTAAAGCCGGGCGAGAAGCTGCTCGAAGTTACCGACATCAGGCAGGGCGACACGCTGAAGGGCATTTCGTTCTACGCTCGTGCAGGTGAGATTACCGGTTTCTATGGACTGATGGGTGCGGGCCGTACCGAGCTGATGCGTGCCATCTTCGGTGCAGACCCGTTCACGAGCGGTGAGATCAAGGTAAAGGGTCAGCCTGTTACCATCAAATCCTGTGAGCAGGCGAAAAAGCTCGGTCTGGCACTGCTGACCGAGGACCGCAAGAGTCAGGGCCTTATCCTCGAATTCTCGCTCAACCAGAACATTTCTCTGGCGAACATGAACACCGCGATGACGGCGTTCGGCTTCAACAAGGCCAAGGAAACCGAGCACAATCAGAAGCTGGCGGACTCCATGCGCGTCAAGACCCCGTCGCTCGAGCAGAAGGCAAAAAATCTGTCCGGCGGCAACCAGCAGAAGGTCGTTATCTGCAAGTGGCTGAATACGGATTCCGACATCATCATCTTTGACGAGCCGACCCGCGGCATCGACGTTGGCGCCAAGGCAGAGATTTACAAGATCATGAACTCGCTCAAGGAACAGGGCAAGGCCGTTATCATGGTATCGTCTGAGCTGGCCGAGTGCATGGGCGTTTCCGACCGCATCTACGTTATGCACGAGGGCGAAATGACCGGCATCATCGAAGGCGAGGACATGAAGAACGTCACGGAAGAGCTGGTAGTCGGTTACGCGACCGGCGCGAAAACAAATATGAAGTGAGGGCAAAAAGATGAAAGAGAAGCTGAAGAAAATCGACCTTTCCAATGCGTCCGCTCTGATCGTGCTGATCGTGCTTTGCATTGGCCTGACTATCGCAGAGCCGGCGTTCGGTTCGGTAGCAAACCTCATTAACATTCTCCAGCAGGTAACGGTTATCGCTGTGCTTGCACTGGGCGTTAACGTTGTTATCTTTACCGGCGGCATTGATATTTCGGTCGGCTCGGTTGTAGCCTTCACCGGCATCGTCATGGGCAAGCTGATTGTTGAGAACGGTATGCCGGATATTGTTGGCGTTATCGCTGCCGTTGCAGTGGGCGCGGCCTGCGGTACCTTTAACGGCATCATGATCTCCAAATTCAAGCTGCAGCCGATGATCGCAACGTTGGCTATGATGTCCATGGCACGTGGCGCAGCCTACACGCTGGCTGACGGCCAGACCATTACCGGCTACTCGGCAGGCTTCCGATGGATCGGTATTGCAAACATTCCGGGCACCGCTATTCCGGTGCAGATCGTATTCATGGTTCTGCTGTACATCGTGTTCTACTATGTGATGAAGTACCGCAAGTTCGGCCGCTATATCTACTCCATCGGCGGCAACGAAGAGGCAACCCGTCTTTCCGGCATCAACGTTGACAAGTACAAGACCCTCGCTTACACCGTTTCAGGCCTGTGCGCTGGTATCGCATCGGTTATTCTGGTAGCCAAGCTGAACTCCGCACAGTCGGTTGCCGGTCTGGACTACGAGATGGACGCCATCGCATCCTGCGTTATCGGCGGCACCTCGCTGCTCGGCGGCTTCGGTTCGGTATGGGGCACGTTCGTCGGCTCGATCATCATGATTGTTATCCGCAATGGCCTGAATCTGCTGAACGTATCCTCCAACCTGCAGAAGCTGGTTATCGGCGTTGTTATCCTGCTGGCTGTACTGGCAGACTCTATCCGCAACAAGGCTGCAGCAAAGAAGTAAGACTATTCGCATTTACAGAGTCGTTACCCCGTATGGGTAAAAATAAGAGAAAGAAGAAAGAATCGACAAATTGAGAGGAGCAACAAAAATGAAATTCAAGAGAACGATGGCAATGGTAATGGCAACTGCAATGATGATGGGTCTGGCAGCCTGCGGCGGCGGAAGCAGCTCGGGCGGCGGCTCGAGCGCCGGCGGCGATGATGAGGTAAAGATCGCGTACATCGTTAAGGCAAAGTCGGACGCATTCTGGACTAGCATGGAGGATGGTGCTGAGTCGTTCGCAGAGGAAAAGGGCATCCACCTCGAGTTCCAGGCTCCGGAGAAGGAGACCGATGTAGAGAAGCAGGTGCAGATGGTCGAGAACGCCGTTATCAAGGGCTTTGACGCAATCGTCCTGTCCGCAGCAGACTCCAACTCTCTGGCTCCGGCTATCAAGAAGGCAAATGACGCAAATATTCCGGTTATCCTGGTAAACGACACCATGTCGCAGGCGGCACTGGATGAAGCAGGTGCTCACGTTGAGACCTATGTCGGCATCGACCAGTACGAGGCTGCATCTTTGGCAGGCAAGTATGCTGCTGAGAACATCAAGGATGCAAAGATCCTCTACCTCGAGGGTATTGCAGGCGTAGATGCGCTGACTCAGCGTCTGGAAGGCTTTAAGGATCAGTGTGGCAGCTTCAAGATTGTTGCATCCCAGACCGCAAAGTGCGACCGCAACGAGGCGTTCAACGTTATGCAGAACGTGCTGTCCTCCAACCCGGAAGTAAACGTTGTTTGGGCAGTCAATGCTGAGATGGGTCAGGGTGCTATCCAGGCGATTGAGCAGGGCGGTTTCTCCGGCAAGGTACAGGTATTTGACTTCGACGCATCTCCGGACGACATCGAGGCTATCAAGGCTGGCACTCTGACCGGCACCGTAGCACAGTACCCGAACCTGCAGGCTGAGGGCGCAATCCAGGCTTGCTTGGACGTTCTGGACGGCAAGACTCTGGAAGACCACATTGTAACTCCGGCCGCTCTCGTAACCAAGGACAACGTAGATAAGTTTGAGGCTGGCGAAGATATCACTGCACAGTAATTTGGATTGGGCTTATGGGCGGCGTCCGCCGCCCGACCCATTAAAAGGAGCAATACACCATGAAATTTGATCGTTCTGCGTGCATCGAACCGATGTACAGCGAAATCCCGTTCCTTGACCGCTTTCAGGCGGCAAAGGACGATGGCTTTGAATATGTAGAGTTCTGGAGCTGGACCGACAAGGATCTGGATGCTGTCAAGGCAGCGGCAGAGAAGGCCGGTATCGGTATTTCGGGTTTCAATGGCGATGCGGATTATTCGCTCATCGACCCGACTCATAAGGAGAAGTACCTCGAGTTCCTCAAGAAGTCGGTTGCAGCGGCACAGAAGGTCGGTGCGAAGAGCGTTACTATTCACTCCAATGCGCTGGGCGACGGCGGCATTGTAGTGAATCACTACACCGAGCTGTCCGACACCGTGAAGCTGTGCTCGATGTATGATATGCTGCTCGAGTGCGCTAAGATTGCAGAGGAGAGCGGTATTGCCATGAACCTTGAGCCGCTGAACATCACCACCGACCACGTTGGCAACTATCTGGCACATACTCGGATGGCGGCAGAAATGACCCGTCTTATCGGTTCTCCGATGCTTAAGGTGCTGTATGATGTGTACCACATGCAGCTGAATGAAGGCTCGCTGTGCGACACTATCGCAAAGTACGCTGACCAGTTCGGTCACATCCATGTTGCAGATGTGCCGGGCCGTCACGAGCCGGGCACGGGTGAGATCAACTATACCAAGGTGTTCGACCAGCTGGCAGAGTCCGGCTACACCGGCCGCGTTGGCTTTGAGCTGTTCCCCAAGACCACGACCGCAGAGGCAGTTAAGGCTATCATGACTTACTAAGTCATAATCATTCGCTTTTCCAATCTATCTTATTATAAAAAGGAGTAATCACCATGTTGAAAGTTGGTATTATCGGTGTAGGCTCTATGGGCACCCAACATTTCCTGCGCCTGATGAACAAGATCCACGGCGCTACCGTAGTTGCAGTTTCTGATATTAACGAGGCTCATGCCAAGGAAGTTATTGCGCCGTATCCGGAAGTCCGTTATATCGCTGATCCGATCGCTCTGATCAACGATCCGGAAGTTGACGCTGTCGTTATCGTTTCCATCGACTCTACCCACGAGGAATACTGCCTCGAGGCTATCAAGTGCGGCAAGTACATCTTCTGCGAGAAGCCGCTGTCCGCATCTGCTGAGGGCGCAAAGAAGGTCGTTGACGCGGAGATCGCAGGCGGCAAGCGTCTGATCCAGATGGGTTTCAACCGCCGTTTTGACCCGGCTTACGAGGAGCTGAAGGCTCTGGTCGTATCCGGCAAGCTGGGCGCACCGCTGGTTGCTCACTGTGCACACCGCAATGCAAGCTATCCGGCTCAGTACGATGACGTTGTTGCTGTTACCGGCACCGCTATCCACGAGATCGACACCATGGCATGGCTGGTAGGTGACTACTTCACCAAGGCACAGGTTATTTTCCCGAAGTGCTCCCGTCACTCCAAGAACGAGAACCTGCACGATCCGCAGATCGTTATGCTGACCACCTCCTCCGGCATGGTCATCAGCTGTGAGATCTGGGTAAACTGCCAGTACGCTTACGACATCCGTTGCGAGGTTCTTTGCGAGGATGGCACCGCAACGCTGCCGCGTCCGTCCCGCGTTGATGTTTGCACCGCTCAGACACATTACAAGGGCATGACCACCGATGGTCTGGGCTACTTCGCAGAGGCATACGACCGCGAGTTCCAGGCGTGGGCTGACGCTTGCAACGCAGGCACCTACTGCAAGGCTGCTGCCTCTGCTTGGGATGGCTACTGCGCAGCTGTTACCACGGATTCCTGCCTGAAGAGCCAGAAGTCCGGTGCTATCGAGGCTGTTCCACTGACCGACCGTCCGGATTTCTACAACGACTGATTGAGTCATTGCCGGATACGCTTACATTTATCCTCTTGCAAGAGCTGATGGATTTTCTGTCGGCTCTTGTTTTGGTTTTCTGGGCGAAATTTTTAGACATTTCCTGCCCGTATTGTCCAAAATTCCTTGACATTTTCATAGTAAACGAGTATGCTTAAAAAGCATTTGTATTAAAATTCGAAGGAACGGTAAAATATCCATCTTTGAATGATAAAGACAGGTGTAGAAATCCTATATTTACCACGAAAGAGGGAGTACACATGAAGAAGAGAGCGGCCAGCATCGCGCTGGTGCTTTCCATGATCCTGTCGTTCACCTGTCAGGCGGGCGCTGTTGATGCAAACAGCGGCGATGACGGACAGCAGGTATCGACCTATGCGGCGCTCGAAGCTTCGGCACAGAGCGGCGGCTTGACCAAACTGGATGCGGTCAAGTACATCCTGCTGGACTGCGGCATGAAGGACACGCAGTTCCCGAGCGGCGACAGCGACTACATCGCTATGGCGAAGAGCGTTGGCATCGCAGATGACAAGTTCGACGGTTCCGCAGTCTGCTCGCTGGAAGAGCTGAACACGATGGCAAACAGCACGGAAGCTGTTAACCTGCGTAATGCAGTAAAGAGCGGCACTCCGCTGTTCGTAGACGGTGTGGCACAGCCGATTTTTCCATACACGAGCGGCGTTCCGACCAAGGACGGCTACAGCAACGATAAGAGCGACATCATCCGCTACTCGGTTTACGTTGAGACCAATTACGATACCGACGGCGATGGCAAGCTCGATCTCGTAAAGGCTCTGGTGCAGCTTCCCCGTGCTGCCGCTGAGGGCAAGTACAAGGCTGCGGCCATCTATGATGCACGTCCGTACATCACCGGCTGCACGGATAACGGCGAGGCTCGCGGCATCGATTATACCAAGGGCGATCAGGGCTATAACTTGAACAATCTGTATGTGCAGCCTGCTGCACGCGAGGCTCAAGGCACGGCAAATACCATGGACACTGCTAAGAAAGCAAAGGCAGAAGAGTGGTACTATCTCAGTCCATATGAAAGCTCTCCTAAAGACCCGTTCTACGATTACGAGGACCTCGACTGGTACGACTACTTCCTCGTTCGCGGCTATGCAGCGATTGAGGTAGGCGGTCTGGGCACGCTCGGCTCTGAGGGCCTGGAGACTTGCGGCGCTGACGTTGAGACCGACGCATTCAAGTGCGTTATCGAGTGGCTGACCGGTGACCGTGCTGCTTATACCGACAGAACCAGCAATATTGCAATTAAAGCCGACTGGTCGAACGGCAATGTCGCTATGACCGGCCGTTCCTACGGCGGCACGACTGACTTCGCAGTCGCTTCCACCGGTGTTAAGGGCCTTAAGACCATCGTTCCGGTTGCAGGCATTGCAAGCTGGTACGAGTACACCAATTCGCAGGGTATTGCCACCGACGATGTAGCATATAGTGATAATCTGGCGTTCTATTGTGCAGGGCGCTATATTAACACTGGTTTGTATCAAAACGATACAGAATGGAAACCCATCAAGGATATTTACCCGGCATATCTCAACCGTATTTACAATGATCAGATTGCGCTGAATGGTGACTATGGCACGCACTGGGCAACCCGTGACTACACCGCAGGCAATGATGGCAAGGCAGGCACTGCATCTACCTCGACGTACAACAACTTTAATTGCCCGGCGCTGATTGTTCATGGTCTGAACGACGATAACGTTCGCACCAAGCAGTTCCAGCTGATGTATGATGCATTTAAGAATAAAGGCCAGAATGTCAAGCTGCTTCTGCATCAGGGTGAGCACATTACACCGGACTACGATGATCATAAGACGTCGCTGATGATCGGTAATAAGACCTACAGCAGTATTCTGAACGAGTGGTATAGTCACTATCTGTACGGCCAGAACACCAACGACGGCAACAACGCAGAGGCAATGGCAGCTGTAACGGTACAGAACAACACCGATGGCAGCTGGTCTACGTTAGACAGCTGGCCGACCTCGGATTCTCTGGCTGACGTTAACAACAAACTGACGCTCACGAATACCGCAACCGGTACAACCACTATCAACAGCAACATGAACGGTATCAGCAACTGGCGCGATGCCTTCACCAGTAGTTCTACCAGCGCAAGTGCAATGTATGCCACTGAGCCGGTAGCGAACGATACGGTGATTAAGGGCACTGTTCAGGTAAAGATCAGCGCGGCACCGATTCAGCATCCGGATCAGCAGGCATCTGCAATCGCAGTACAGAGCGAGAGCACCGGCAGCCGTGATGCACTGATGATGAGCGCAATGCTCGTTGATGTAGCAGACGATGAATTTACGACCTACCCCATGAGCCGTACTGAGGTTAAGACCGGTAAGATGAACTGGGTCGGCAGTGGTGCGCAGGATTATGAGATCATCAACTTCAAGACTGTCCAGTCTAAGTACAAGATTATTGCACGCGGCTGGATCGACCTTGCAAACCCGAGCGCAGGCTTTGATTCCGCTTCTGCAGCTAATAAGATTTCCCTGGAGGACGGCGTATATCACGATTATACCGTATATCTCCAGCCGAACTACTACACCGTAAAGGCAGGCCACAAGCTGGCTCTGGTTGTTTACACCTACGAGCCGGGCAAGGCAAGCTACTCTGAGAACTACGGTATCACGATTGATAATCATAGCCTGTCGGCTGTTATTCCGGTACCGGAAGGCACCTCTGCCGCAACAATGTCCGCGATTGGCAAGAAGTACAACTGGTATGCTGACGCGGTCAAGTACGTCACCGACAAGGGTCTGATGAACGGTACCGACGATAACCAGTTCTCGCCGAGCGCAACCACGACCCGTGCAATGCTGATGACGGTTCTCGCGCGCTACGCAGGCGAGGACACCACCGGCGGCGCGACCTGGTACGAGAAGAGTATGGAGTGGGCAAAGGCTAAGGGCGTGTCCGATGGTACGAACCCGAATGCCAACATCACCCGCGAGCAGCTCGTTACCATGATGTATCGCTACGCCGGCTCTCCGAAGGCAGACGGCAAGCTCGACAGCTTCTCTGATGCAGCTTCCGTCAGCACCTATGCAGCAGATGCAATGCAGTGGGCAGTTGCCAACGGCATTGTCAACGGCTCGAACGGCAAGCTGAACCCGCAGAATAACGCAACCCGCGCACAGGTTGCCGCAATCCTCATGCGCTTCTGCGAGATGAGCAAGTAAAAACTGAAAAAGTAAATCAGTAACATGCAGCCGCCGGGTTCCCCGTATTTGGGAGACCCGGCGGTATTTTATCCTGAGATTCGAGATAACAGCTATTGCATAATAGCACTATTAGAGTATAATATAATTATGATATTACTATATGGAGGTGCTTTTATGAATATCAAGCCGAGTGCAAGTATTCGTCAGAATTACAATGATATTGCCGAGCTGTGCAGATCCACCGGAGAGCCGGTTTATCTGACCAAGAACGGCGAAGGTGATCTCGTTGTAATGGATATCAATTCATTTACAAAACGCGAAAAAATGCTAAAGCTACGCGAGGAACTGCTTGCTGTTGAGGAAGACCGCTTACACGGTGCACCGGACTACTCGGTAGATGAAGTCGCGTCCATGATGGATCAGGCAATTCGGGAGACCTGCCATGCCAGAGCTTGAAAACAAATTCCAGGTTATCGTATCCAAGCGAGCAGCGCAGCAGCTGGTTGAGCATGCGGTATTCATGGCACGGTTAGAAGAACGATTGGCACGCCAATTGGCAGCTGACTTCTGGAAAGCGGCAGATTCTCTGCAAAGCTTTCCATATCGAAACCCGATCTTGCGTTCGAGTGTTTTCGTAACAGAAAAGTATCGCAAAATGGTGTTTGGTAAATGGTATCTACTCATTTATCAAATTAAAGGCGAACGAGTTTTTGTTGAATACGTGATTGATGGACGGCAGGATTATCAATGGCTGATTCAGTAAAATTCCAATACAACATCTGACGAGCGCAGGCAGAAATGTCTGCGCTCGTTCTATAGCGCTTACTCGTATTCGCATTATATGGATTTGATGCGTTTAAGCGCAAGAGAAGTCTGGGAGCACCTGCGGTAAAAGGTATTGGGCTTGAGCCCGGTCTGCCGCATGGCCTCGACTGCGGTAATCTCTCCCGCACGCCAACGAGCGACTACCCGCTCAAAGTTGTCTGGCAAGGGCCGCGGCTTGCGGCCGGTGTACTTGCCTTGCTTTTTGGCAATCGCGATGCCCTCACGCTGACGCTGCAAGATATACTCGCGTTCAAGCTCCGCGACTGCTGCAAAGACAGTGAGCATGAATTTGCCGGTCGGTGTGGTCGTGTCGATGGCCTCCTTGCGGCTGACGAATTCCACCTGTTTCTTGGTCAGCCGTTCCACGAGGTCAAGCAGGTCGCGCGTGTTTCTCGCGAAACGGCTGATTGACTCAACAATCACGGTATCGCCGCGCCGAACGTAGTTCATCATGCGGGTAAGCTCCGGGCGGTCCGCATTTTTGCCGCTCGCCTTGTCGATGAAAACCTCGTCAACGCCGAGCTCGCGCAGCAGGACTTCTTGTCGAGCTGTGTTCTGTTCTTCGGTACTAACGCGGATATATCCAATCTTCATGGTGTATCTCTCCTTTAATATATGGTATAATGGAAATAATAAGGACGGTGACGCTGATGGATAAGACAATCGAACAGGTAAAACAGTTAGCGCACCGTTGTGGAGTGCCGAAACTGATATTATTCGGTTCGCGTGCCCGCGGTGATCATCACGCTCGCAGTGATTATGATTTCGCAATCTGGGGATGCACGCCGCAGCAGCGCGCGCAATTCAGCGATGCTGTCGAAAACGATTTGGACTCGCTGTATTCAGTTGATCTGGTGTTTGTCAGCGAACACACCGATGCCGCATTGCTTCAAAACATAGAGAAGGACGGGATTTGCTTGCTGGACCGTTACAATACGAATTTCGAAAATCTCACCAACGCTGTTGAACGCTTGCATGAAGGCGTGCAGGCGTATCAAGAGAACCCGGCTAAAATCATTCGCGACGGTGTAATCCAGCGCTTTGAGTTCACCTGCGAGCTGGCGTGGAAAACCACACGCGAATTTTTGCTCGATCAAGGTTTTACTGAATTGAACAGCCCGAAATCAACGATGCGCAAGGCGTTCTCGTACGGTCTAATTGACGATGAACAGGCGTGGATTGCACTGCTGAATGCCCGCAACCAGACCTCGCACATTTATGATGATGCAACCGCACAGGAAATTTACTCGCAGATTGAGGGCGAGTTTGTATCGCTGTTTGATAAGCTTATCGAGCAGTTGAAATGCGGTTAATTTGAGAATTGCTTACTATGCTGAATATACAACAGACTAAGATTACCGAAATTCTTAATAACATTGCTATGTCCTGCCGCATGGAAGGACTGGAGATGACCGATGAAATACGGGCAATGTGCCTTGCTATCTATAACGGCAGCACAACTTTACAGGATTGCCTGCATAAGATCAATGCGAAATACCTTTGAAACTCATTTATGTCAATAGGATCGCCGCACATTCTGACATATTGCAAAAGTCCGAAAGCGACCCTATTGACATAGTTTTTCGTTGTTTCAGATGGGTATAGCCTAATGACACGCTCAAAAAATACCGACTCTTGATGAGTCGGTATTTTTGTGTTTAATCATCGTCGATGATGTCGGCCAGCAGACCGATAATAGTCAGCGCACCGAGAATGACTTTTCCTGCGTTCATCTTTTCACCTCGTTTCAGTTGTCAGAAAAGTTTTCGACAGCTTCAATGATTAAATCAACAACAGCGCCAACGGCTTGGAAGATTGGACCGAGCGGAATCATAAGCAACAGCTCCTTTCATTAATATGCGTAAAGTAATTCGCCAGTCATCTCATGGAGCAAGGTAGGGTCATATAGCATTTCCTCGATTTCCTCCTCGGAACAGCCGTAATCGAGCAGTGCCTGTACTTCTTCAGTCGAAACACCGAAGGCTTTTGCAACACTGAATAAGTCGTCATAGTTCGGAGGCGTATCTACGCAGTAGTCACGGTAATATGGAGAATAACGCCGCCACCAATGCTCATAGCTGGTTCCCGGTGCGAATGCCCCGGTAGTGATACGGCCACTGCGATCAATTTTCAATATCTCGCCCTCCTTTGGCTCCAGAATATCGGTGGGCGCTTTCAGACGCAGCTTTTTGATTGCTTTGCAGAGGATTTCCTGCGTCGAGGCGTAAATCAGAAAGCCATCATAGAACATAATGCAAAGCGGATTGTCCCCGATGACGAACCAGATGGAGTTATCTTTATCAAGCACCGTAAAGACAAACGAACCCTCGACCTTTTCAGCCATAGCTTGCAGGCTGCCAAAGTCGAGGGTTTTCTGCTGTTCAAGAAGCTGCACCGCAACGTAGCTATCTGTTTCGACGCTCGTCAGCGGAAGGGTTTCCTCCATCCGGAGTTCTTTGTCATTCCAAAGTACGCCATTATGCGCGAGCGCAAAGCTACTGCCGTCAATTTGACCAAGGAACGGATGGTTATTCTGGTTAAACTGCGCATTACCCTGAGTCGTCATGCGAGTGTGACCCATCACGACATTTACGCCGTGCGGAATATGGATCTTCATTTTCCGAGCGGGAAGTGGACGCTTGTAGATCCGAAGGCGGTCGTTAAAGTTATAGGCGATGCCGGTCGCATCCGTGCCGCGAACTTGACACTCTCTTGCGAGCGTGTTCAAGATTTTGTTCTTCGTGTGGGTGCTGAGGCACTCCTTAAAGTCGATTAAGCCGAATAAACTACACATATTTTAAGCCTCCTCGGTGTTGGCATTAACAGGTTCGTTAACATAAAGTCGACGCTCTTTCAAATACTGGATAAGCTCTGGCTCGGTGATGTTGTCCAGAAAATCGAACCAGCTCATCTCCTGCACCGCAGTGTCGGACATAGAAACAGCCACCTCGACGAGATGATTTACCATCTGCAAGGTGGCTTTGAGGGTATTCAGCTTCAATGTACCGCGGAACATCCGGATTTCAACCGTATCTGCATTCGTGAGATTGACCGCAGTATATCGCCCGGCACAGGAGTTTTTCGCATGATTCATCTGCTCGGACGGTGTAAGGCGAATACCGTACCGTGCCGCCCAGCGGTTCATCTGGCTCTGCGTGCGGCGGCTGAACCGCAGCAGTTCTGCCCAGAATTTCTCTACAAAGTACAGCAGACGGGCAATCGCGGCTTCCTGCTGTTCGTAAGTACAGCCAAAGGCTAGACGCGAAATGTGAACGTGAAGTCCGCAGGTTCCTGCCGCGTGGCTGAGGTACCCCATGCTCTGCGCTTTACGCAACACCTCCGCCCACGGCATTTCGTTCAAATGGTATTCGAGCGTCATCGGATGCGTTACGAGTTCCAAGCCTTCGTCCAGGCTGCCGTCCGTCTTTATATACAGATTTTCACCATTAGCATTGGCGATGTTCAACAACTTCTCCGCGTTGCTGTTCACCGTGCCGCCGTCGTCGATTTCGAGTTCGACACCGAAATGCCGCAGGCCTTTGCCGTGAAACACCAGATCGGGCGTGTAGCTGTACTCGTGGATGACCTCGCTGTGCTCATCCCAGCAGGATGCGCAGTAGGCGTTGTCGTCATTGTCCCAATAGGTGCGGTCGCGGTGAATGATGCGGTTGCAGTCCTCACAGCGGACGTAATACTCATCAAAGCAGTGGTCGCAAAGCGTGTGCGTGTCATCCTCGACGGCGTTTTCCTCGTAGACCCGCTCGGCACAGTGGTCGCAGATTACGGTCAGGCGGTCGGCACAATCTTCGCAGAGCCAGTCATTTTCCACTTGGAACATTTCGTCGATCGGGTATTCTGCACCGCAGTTTGCACAAATTCTTGTTTCGCTCATTGTCTGTTCCTCCATTTCATTTAGTAAATCTTAATATTCTTCAGCAAGCAGCATAGTAGAATGCGTCAAATCGTCGATGACGAACACTTTCGCGTCTACTGCATCGTCACACGGTACATCGAGTTCGTAGCGGTAGGGCGGCTGTTCCTGCTCGTGGACAATGTGTTGACCGGTCGGTGTTTTTGTCAGCTTGAATACCTGCAGGTAGTCTTTTTCCTCAATCTCCATCGTCAAGACCATGTGCCACATAAGATGAACAAGCCATGAGGGAATCTCGCTTTCTATCCCACGCGTCAGGAACTTTTGATTGTTGAACATTTTCGTTTCCTCCTTTTTGACAAAAAGTAAGCTCCTGAGAATATCCCAGGAGCTTCTACTGATATAATATATAGATCGAAATGGGGGGAAAACAGAAAAGGCCTGCCAGCGCAGGCCCTTTCCAAAAGAGGGGTGAAATCGGGCGGTTTGGGTATCAGGAACGCCCGAAGGATCAGTTCTGATTTTCTTCGTCGTGCCGCTTGACCACGCGGATGCCGATCGTCAGCAGCACGGCGGAAATGATGGCTATGGTGAGGACAAAGCCGTCCTGAAGCGTAAACAGGAACCGGTCGGCCAGCATGACCGTGCAGATCAGCACGCTGCCGAGCGCTTCAAGCTGAAGGCCGCGCCGACGCGATAACTTGGAAAGCATATGCTCTGCCTCCTTTTACTGAACGCCCATTGCCGCCAGAATGATGCGCATGATGACAAGGCTGATAGCCGCATCAAGCAGGCAGACGGCGATGAGCAGCGGATGCCACTTCTTGTTGGTATCGGTTACGAGCACGATGCGCGCATAGTGGCCGATGAGCGTGCCCATCAGGATACACGCCGGGAGCATCATGGAGGCCTGACCGAGCGTCAGCGCGCCAGCCTCATACATGGAAGCAGCGGTCGCGCAGCCGGAGGCCTTGGCGAAGAACGCCGAGATCAGAACGGCGAATGCCTCGCCCGGCAGACCAAACAGTCCCATGACCGGCGACATGACCGTGCCGAGGATGTCCATCAGACCGGTCTCCTTCAGAATGTACACCAGTACATAGCCGAGGATCATTGCAGGGGTGATATTTTCAATGCCGACCTTGAAGCCCTTTGCGCAGCCCTTGAGGAAGGTATCTACGATCGAGGGTTTCTTTGCCTTTGCCGGTGCGCCCGCAGCCGCCGTATTGGTTGCCTGATTGCTCATTTCTGTTACCTCCTTATGCCTTGCCGCGCTTTGCACGCAGGATCAGACGGACGATGTTCGCGCCGATCAGCTTGCAGACGAACATGATGACGATGCACGGACCGAGTGCCACCGGGCAGATCGCCACGAGCGGCGCGCCGCCGGTGATGGTGTTGTTGATGCACGCAGAGCCTGCGTACTGATACGCTACGAAGATCGTGCGCTCGTCATCCGTGATCTCGCCGTCCTCGTACAGCTCACGGGTCATGACGGCCGCAACGTCCGAACCGGTAAAGCTCGAGATGAATGCGATGCCGCACTTGCCTGGGATGCCGAGCAGCGGACGAAGCAGAGGACGGAACAGGATGTCCGATGCCTTGAATGCGCCGAGCTGCTCGAATACACCGAGCAGGCCGCAGAAGAACATGACCGCTGGGATCAGGTTGAAGCCTGCCATGAAGCCGTCCTTCGCGCCGGTGCCGCCCTTGCCGATGAGGTTCGCACCTGTGTCACCGATCTGTCCGAACGAGCCTGCCAGATTGGTAAAGTCAAGCACTTTGATTGGACCCTCTGCCGTGCGGAATGCACCGGACAGCACAAGAATGAGCACAATCAGTGCCAGCCACGCGCCAATACCGATCTTTTCCTTGTTTTCTGCCTGTTTCTCTTTGCTTGCCATGAGTTTATACCTCCTTATCCCTTTTGCGCCGCCGCTTATTCGGCAGCCTTTGCAAAATCGTCGTTCAGCGTATACGCTGCGCACGCCGCAAGCACGCTGCGCTGAAACAGCGATTCTACTTCCGCATATTCGTCCGGGGTGTGATTGCCCTCGCCGCGCACGCCCATGCCGCACACCGTCGGCACGCCGCACGCTACCGTAATGCCGGAGTCCGACAAACCGCCGACCTGGAAGCAGCCGATCTCACCGAAGCCGCAGTCCTGTGCGGTGCGCTGCAGATGACGGAACAGCGCCATAACGCCGTCAGTCGTATCCATGCACTGCATGACGCGGCTCAGATCGAGCTCCGCCGTCGTATCCGGCACCGAGTTGTGATTGGTTGCGCGGTGCAGGATTTCAAAAATTTCGTCGCGCACCTCCGCGTTCGGAAAGCGGATGCCGATGCGCACCTCGCACGAGTCGGGGATGGTGTTCTCACCGATGCCGCCGTCCACCATGCCGCAGTTCATCAGTCTGCCGCGCATGATGTCGTTCTGCGACTCGATCTCAACGATCTTGTGCGCTGCCTCGAGCACCGCCGAGCGGCCCTTCTCCGGCGCAATGCCCGAGTGGGATGCTCTGCCGTGAATCCTGATGCTGACCGGGCCGCCGCCCTTGCGGCCGACCACGAAACGGTTGTCCATGTAGCCGGTCTCGAAGTTGAACGCCGCGAGCGCGCCTGCTGCCTCCTCTGCGAAGATCTCCTTCGCGTCCGAACGCATATGCAGGTTTTCCTCGTCGCTTGCGAAGATGAACTTGATCGGACGCTCCTTCCAGTCCACGCTGTCGAGTGCCTTGACCGTGTACAGTGCCATGACCAGACCGGCCTTCATGTCCAGCACGCCGGGGCCGTGCGCCATACCGTTCTCGTCTACGCGGAACGGATTTTCCTTCGCCGCGCCCTCCTTAAACACGGTGTCCATGTGGCCGATGAGCAGCAGAGGCGCTTTGGCGCTGCCGGGGTTCCACTCGCCGATGAGCATGTCACCGGAGTTTTGAATGGCGCGGACACGGGTGTGGATACCGGCGTTCTCCATCTCGCGGCGCAGGATGCTGCATACCGCATTCACGCCGTCAATCTGCAGGGTGCCGCTTTCTGTGTTCACCAGATCGCGCCAAAGGTTCAGCATCGGCTGTCGGTTCTCGTCGATGTACTGACGAATCTGCGTGTAAATTTGCTCCATTTTTGTGTACCTCCTTTATTGAAAAACCTGTTTTTGCAGGTCTCAGCTTACAGCATTTTCACCGCCGCGCCTGCAATGAGCACGGACACGATGGTAACGGTGACGAAGCCTGCCGTCAGCATCTTCGGCAGCAGGAAATTCAAAATTGCTTTCTTTTCCTTCTCGTTTCGTCCGAACGCCTCGGAAACCTCCTGCGGAATGAGCATGGTGGTCGGGAAGCCGAACGTGCAGCTGATGCCGTAAGCCGCCGCAAGGCTGACCGGGATGTGCAGCAGCTTGGCGCACAGCAGCGCGGCCGCCATGGTTCCGAAAACGCCGCAGGCCGCTGCGGTCAGCAGCGCAGGCAGAACGGACAGTACTTGCTCCGGCGTGGTCTGCGCCAGATTGGAAAAGATCAGAATGGTAACGAAAAACGTGATCAGGCTGGAGGCCTGCGTTTTTCCGAGGATGCTTTTATCGAGAAAGCCCAGTGCGAAGAACACCGCGCCCATGATCAGGCACATAACGAAGTAGTGAACCGCGCCGCCGGTCAGCTTGGACGCATAGTACGCGATGACCGCAACGACTGCCAGCTTGGCGAGATACATCGAAGGACGCTCGCAGCATTTCGGCAGATGCAGCGGACCGTGATGTGCCGCATCGTTTTCCTCCTGCAAAGTGCTGTACTGCTCCACGAGCATCGCATCATCGCGGATGAGCTTTGCGGTGCGCCGCAGCAGAAGGGATGCGATCGGTACGCCGATGAACTTCTGCGTCACATAAAGCACGATGCAGAACGTCGCCGCCGTCGTGAGGTTCATTTCCTTGAGCGTGCTCGTCATGATGAGCGTTGCTGCGCTGCCGCCTGCGAAGATCGGTGCGCCGGCGATCGCCATTTCGCTGCCGATGAACGGCCGTCCAATCAGTACGATTGCTGCAACTGCGCCGCACACGCCGCACAGCGCGGTGACGACTACCTTCCACTGCCGACGCAGCTCCGCGAAGTCGATCGTCGTGCCGAGTGACACGATGAGCAGGCCGGCAATGATGTTGCCGAACCCGGTGATCTGCGCGTCGTCGATCAGTGTGCGCGGCAGGATGCCGCTCCAGAAGCCTGCAAGCAGCAGGATCGCAATGCTGAGCACCGTGGAGAATATTGCTTTGGTTTTCTGCGCAATCAGCTCGCTGACTGCGTAGATGCAGAATAGAATCGCAAGTGCGCTGATCGGTGTCATAAGCCTCATTCCTTTCTGTGTCTATACCGTATCATAAATTCGTTATGCCTGTCCAAATCATAAAAGTTATAGCGACGTTATAACCGGGACGGAATAGTATTCCTGTACAGTTTAACGCCCGCTTTTCATGAAAAACAGACAAAAGAATAGGCGCTGTGACTAAATCACAGCGCCTTTGCTTTGACACTATTCAGTATACCATTCTGCACTTTTTTGTCCATTTCACTTTTGTTATAACCCAGTCATAACAAAACGGAATAGTCTGTTATAACCACCAAAACGTCTTATTTCTCATTCTTCGGGTAAAGCTCCTCCAGCATCTTCACAAATGCCTGTGCTTCCGTGCTCAGCATTTCGCGGCTGCGCTGGATCCAGCCCACATTGATCTGCACCTGACAGTTTCGGATCGGGATGGTGCGGATGCCGTACTCCGCGAAGTCAGGTGCGCTCAGTCCCGGACCGAGGCGAACCACATCGGTCGAGCGCAGCAGCGACAAAATCGCCGCGCTGTCGTTGACATAAACGACGCGCTTGAACTGCTCCAGACGCACGCCGTCGATCTCCAGATAAAAGCTCAGATTGGAGAAATAATCGTCCGGAAGGCGGACGAACGGATGGGGCAGGAGCTGCTCCATCGTCACCTCAGACGCATGGTACAGCGGATGGTTCGGTCCGAGGTTAGCATACCAGGTGTCCGTGCCCAGCGCGTGAAATTGCAGGTTTTTGAACTTCAGCATGTGCTTGAGCTCCTTTACCTGCACGTTGTTGCTCATCACAAAGCCAATCTCCGCTTCGCCGTGCTCCACGCTCTCGATCACCTGCTGCAAACGGTTTTCCACCAGCTTGAGCGCTACGCGGTTATCGTGGTAATTGTTGTAGAACTTTGCCATCAGACGTCCCATCGTGATGATCGGATAGGACGCGATGGACAGCACCGGCGCGTGCTCCTTCTCCGACAGGCCCTGAATGAGCTCCATCTGGTTGATGATCGTGCGCGCGTACTGATAGAGCTTTTTGCCCTCGTCGGTCAGCGCAACGCCCTTGTTCGTGCGGTTGAAGATGCGCACCTTGAGTTCGTTTTCCAGATTGCTGATGGCCTTGCTCAGATTGGGCTGCGTGACAAACAGCTTCTCCGCGGCCTTGTTGATGCTGCCCTGCTCTGCAATGGCGACAAAGTAGGTAAGCTGCTGAATCTGCATAACTCTTTTCCTCTTTTGCATGTAGTATCTTCAGTATAGCATATCCGGGCGGAAAATGTCAGCCATATTTCTATGGGGAATACAGCTGATGCGGATGAAAAGCATGTGGGTATTTTTCTCCAAAACTCCATAATCTCGTTTTCAGTACTCCCTACTTCAGGTCAATCTTTACGGATGGGAGCAATTCGTTTGTTGTCAAAAGAGAGCTGAAGGAGAGGGAGGACACCGTACAGCAGCGTGAACCGCGCCGGTATGGAGCTGGGTGAGCGCATCGGGATGCTGGACGACCCCAGCGCTGCGCGTACACATTTCCTGCGAGACTACATTATGGGCCGCATTTGACACCTTTTCTTCCCCCATACAGCCGGAGAACTGCCAGTAATGGTGGTTCTCCGGCCTTTGTGTCTGTGCTTCGGCATGATGAAAAGTAAGCGAAATCACTTGCAAAGGGTTTCGATTTTGCACGCATATAGGCGTGATATTAGCTGTAATGTACCTTGTGTATTCCATACCATACAGAAATATATTTTTGTATTTACGCAAATAGCATAAAAGTATAATTAAAGCGTGTTTTGCCTATTCTCACTTACAGATATAATGAGAATAAGTTAAAACAATAGCGTAATTAGGAGGCTATTTGCGTGAACAAACTGGAACTGGGGCAGAAGATCCGCGCATTGCGAAAGGAACGAAAACAAACACTGGAAACGCTGGCGGAGGCCGCAGACATTGGACTGGTCTATCTGGGAGAAATCGAGCGCGGTATCAAAATGCCGAGCCTTAAAACCTTTATCAAGCTCGTAAATGCGCTGGATGTTTCGGCGGACGAGCTGATTGGTTTGGAAACCAAATCCGGTCGGGATTATTATACGCAAAAGCTCTCTGAACAGCTCCAATCGCTGACACAGGAAGAAGCCGCTGCAGTGCTTTCGATTTTGGAAACAACGATACAGCAAGTCAAAAATTTGAGAAACGAAACGGTCTGATTGAATAAATCAGACCGTTTTTTCGTGACAAATTTTGTCGTATGTGCTATACTCAAATTATGCTAATAGCTTAATTATAAGCTAATATAAATTTAGTGACAGCATATAGATCTCACGAGGGGGAACGTAAAATGAACAGTACGAAATGGAGAAAAATAATAACGTGCATATTGGCCCTAACTTTGCTAGCCGGATGTTCAGTTAGTGACTCACTGGGTATTACCACCCATTCGGCACAGGATGTCGAAATCCCTGCAGCGGATCAGGAACGCTTTTCGATGCTTTTCCACGATGAATATGTCGATCAATTCCAGTTGGATGTCGAAAAATTCAGCCAGCGTGAACAAGCTCTGCAGCGAGGTTACGCCCTTGTGAATAGCGAGGAGTCCGAATCCCTTGAGCGAGGGAAAAATTTATTCACTGGTTTCTGCTACTCAATCACTTCCAGAGGATCTACACTGCAGTACTTTGGCGAACTCAAGAACAATAAGCCGGATGGATTCGGTGTGATCTATGATAATTCGATGAGCTATTACACCTATATCGGCAACTTCTCCAAAGGTAAATTCAGCGGTTACGGAATTCAGTTCTCAGATAAGCTGAATGATAACGGCAATGTAGACTATGCCGTTCAGCAGGGCGAGATTTCACCTGAACTGGCTACTAAGCTGAGTGATTACTTTGACCATTATGTGACCTATGAAGGCGAATGGAAAAACGGTGCAAAAAGCGGACGCGGTAACGAATTCACTTTAACTTCTGAATCCGGTTATCCGAAACTCAAAAATTATTGGGCTGGCTCCTACTATCCCGTTATCTATTCCGGCCAGTTTTCCAAGGACCAATATAACGGTACAGGCCGACTGTTTGAATATGGCCGATTGACCTACGAAGGCAGCTGTAAGAAGTCTCACCCTAATGGCGAAGGTACAAAGTATTATTCCAACGGGCAGGTGCAGTATGAAGGCCATTGGAAGAATGGTAAATACGATGGTTCCGGAACGGCATATAACGAGGACGGCTCTGTTGCATACTCCGGCAAATGGAGAAATGGCGACTACGCGTAAAAAGAGGATAAAATCATGATTGATTTATCACATATTCCATCTAAGCGCCAAGCGGAACAAGAGAATCGCTTCACTCTCTGGGGACATACATTTTCGGTCGATCCGGATATGATTCCATACAACTCGATTCGAAAACAATTTCGTGGATTAGCCCATGAGGCAGAAGCGAATTTTGAGAGTCGTGTCGTTAATCGGTGTAAATCGCTGGACGATTTGATCAAGTACGGTTCAGATATTTTCGGAGAATGCATGCAGCCTCTATGGAATGCATGTGTACAAGCCTTGATTTCGGTCGGTATCGTACACATTGATGTAAGCGAATTTATCGCTAGATACCAAGACTATTACGACTATTGGAATGAAGCATTTGACGTAGTAGCCGACCAATACGCAGCAATCGTATGTAATCAAGCACAGTTAAATGCTTATCGAAAACAACGCCGCGAAAATCGCAGTCGCTTGGAAGGCGGCGGTTTCGGATTGGCCGGAGCTGCAAAAGGCATTGCAGTGGCCGAAACCGTCAATCTTGCATTTGGCGCTGCACATATGGTATTCAACGGATTAGGCAAACTCGGTTCGTCTATTGCTGCAAGCAACAAGAAAAACCAGATCTTTCACAATCCCCAAACGCACAGCAATCTCGCCTATGCAGTTTATCGTTCCGCATTTTTCACCCATACCGCATTGATTGCATGTATGAACGAGGAATTAGGAACAAGTTACTTTACGGGAGCCTCTTCAGCATTGCAAGCAACTAGCGATGGTATTTTGCACAATATACAGCAGTATATGGCCAACAAAGATGCTGCATGGCAGCTGCTGTTAAAAGGGTTATCTATGAACCCCTATCATATTGGTTTTTACCAGTATATCATTGATTATTATGCTGATCCCAAGGGGGAGTTGGAGCAATTCGCTGATTATTGGGGCATTAATATATCTCATTTGAAAGAACTTGCCATAGACGAATGCTGCAAGAAGTTCGATGTTTCCACGGTTGAGACTGCCCGAGCATCTCTGAAACAAATGCAAATCTATATGGACAAATACCATTTCTATGGTGATTTTCCAACGAAAACGCGTGCAAAGAAAGTCTTAAAGGCGTATCACGATTCGCTTTGTTCCGTAAGGTTTGATCTTGCTAAAGCAAAGCCGTATATATGCGAAACGCAGGAGCAAGCCAAGCATATGCAAGCGCAAGTGGATTACATCGAATCGATGATCAAGAGTCATACACTACGAGATGAACCAGATTGTATAGCCGCTCGGCAGCAGCTCGAAAATTTGGAGCAAATCAACGGTGAACCGGTTATGGAAGAAGCAAAACGACCGTATACCATGGCATTGAATCAAATATGCGAAGATTATGACTTAAAGGCGAGAACTCTGTTCGGGAAGGTATATCCAAATCGAGAAACTGTACAAGATGTTTTGGAAATCTATAACGATATGAAAAGAAGGCTGGATAACAATCCAAGTCCTCAGCAATGCGCCAATATTCGTTATCGTCTGGAGGCATTGGATCTTGCTGAAGAAGAGAAGGTCAAAGTCCGAAAACTTATATTTGAATGTGAAAACAAAAAGGAACTAAAAAAGATACGTTCCATCAACTTTGTAGCCATTCTTCTGCTGATTGGTATGATTGCAATCGGTGCCTGCCTGCCGATTACTGCAACGCCGGAACTGCACGATATGCATGTCCTATATCATGGACAGGAGCTGTTATTGCACGATCATAATGTTGTATCCGGTGCACTTGGCATTGTCGAAGGCCTGAAAAACGGTGCGGCTGTGTTTGGCAAATCGGTACTGACGCTGTTTCTCAATGCTTTGGCAGATTATCTGGACGGATTTCACGGGACACTTGACGGTCACATCTTCTGGATGCTGTTCGGATGGATCAAGGCCCTGTGGGATAATATTTGGCTGACTTTCTGTCGTTATGGTGCCAGCTTGTGGTATACCTTCCGACAAAGCAACGGAATCGGTTATTGTGCCGGTTACATTACGTCTACTGTAATATCGTGGGTCATTTGCAGCCACTTGTCCAAGACGGAGGAAGAACATGTTGCTGCAATGAAGAAAAAGTAATATTTATACGAGGTGAGTAAAGTGAAAAAATTCTTATCAGCTATCCTATCGCTATGTTTAATGCTGCAGCTGTTCTGTATCGGTGCCGGAGCGGTATCAGCGGATCAATTCAAGGATTTGAAAAACCATTGGGCCAAAGGATATATTGATATTCTTTGCCAGCGCAATATTATCAACGGATACAGCAACGGTACGTTTGCGCCTAACAAATCTCTGACGAAGGCAGAAGCAGCCAAGCTGATCTGCTTATCCGCCGAAATTCAGCCAAGCTCCACCGTTGATACCAATTTAACTGATATCAACATGCATTGGGCTAAGAAGTATATTGCTGTTTTGCCGGAGACGCCGAATAAGAATGGTCAATTTCAGCCTAATACACAGATTACTCGTGCAGAGTTTGCTCAGATGGTCGTCGGTGCGATGTACGTTGATACGGCCTCGACGGATACCTCTGCTCTGCGCAAGCGCTTTAAGGATTGGGCTTCCATTCCGTCTGAGTCTGCAGAATTTGTGGCGGTTGCTATTGAAAAGGGCATCATCAACGGTTATGAAGACTCTACTTTCCGCCCCAATGCTACGCTGACGCGTGCAGAAGCTTGCACCATGCTGAAACGCGCTTTCTATCCTGATGTAAAGCTGACTCCCAGCCATTACTATACGGATACCGTCGCCTACGCGAATAATGTTACGCAAATGGTCTGTGCAGCAGATGAAAGCCTGTATTATGTTGCCGATAATCAGGTCTTCTGTGCCGGACAGAGCGCTGCTGTTTTCCGCGCAGAAGATATCAGCTATACGGCAAGCGCAGATGAGATCCTAAGCCAACCGGAATCTAAGCATTATGATGGCCAAAGAACCATATCGGCAGGCGATTGTGCACAGAGAGTCGAAGAATCCGGAAGCGTAGATTTTGATAACTTTACGCTTGCAGGTATCGCAGCAGATACTGAATCTGGCGATGTCTATGCCATTGTATGGAGCAAGGTGAAAGAATATCACTTTGTCTATAATCTATATATGGTCGCTGCATATGATATATCAGCACCAGATAAACCGGTTTCTGTATTTTTTGATTCAGGTGATGGGGATTATGCAGCAGCATTGCCTAATGGTGAAATGATTCAAAAATCCGGAGATTATATTTATTACGCAACTGGATATGATTCGGTGCATAGATCATCTTGGGCACCCGAAACACTGCGGTGGGATTTAACAAACAGACGTCTAACTGTACTGAATGAACTATATCTTCAGCGCGGCATATACAGCGTCGGAGTATTTAACAACTCCATTTGGTGTATGGCCGGCTATTCGGACGCAACACTCTGGAATATGAATACTAATCAGAGTTACGACTTCGGCGAAATCGGATTCGATACTGCCGGTGCATGGAAAAATAATTTCTATTTCTGGAATGGCAAGGAATCTGCACTCTACTGTGCAACCATTCCGGCATCTGGTTCGGGCAATCTTTCTATCCGTCGATTGGTTAGTTCCGAAGATATTCTCAGCACTGATGGATATACGTTTGGAAGATATGGCTATCAGGGTTATCCATTGTGGACAGCTAATTCGGATACCATATACTTCTACAGAGACAGCGCTAATGAAATCCGCCGCATTTACGGGAAATAATACATATCTATTAACTTCTAGTCCGTCAAATGAACTCCCTGCTTTCTGGCAGGGAGTTTCCTTTTGACATACTATAACATCTAATTTACAATCTACAGATTCGTCTCGAAAAACTCCATAATCCCAGCTTTCAACACTCGCCACTCCCTGCCAACTTTCACGGCAGGGAGTTCTTCGTTTGCAATCATCTTGCGGACCTGCTGGCGCGTTGTCTTGAGCAGGGCAGCCGTCTCTTTGACGGTTAGGATTTCATCGTTCGACATGGTAAAACCTCCTTGACATGGGTGAAAGCACATTTCACTTTAATTCATGTATGCTTATTCTAATGTTGGCGATTGAACGTCAAATCATGCTGTTTAAGCAGGCTCAAACACCCTGCAGCAGGCCGTTAGAACGAAAATTATAAATGATGATAAAAGAGAAAATTTGCCTGCATGCACTGATGAGAAATAGATTTATGACTTGAATGAAATATATCCCACCCCCATCTCCTCAAACTTCCCCAACAATTTAATAAACTCAGATTTCCTAATCCTACAATCCTTCTGGACGGCTGCGAGCGAAACGCAGCCGTTCGCCTTTTTCGCGATACGGCGCAGCTTCTTTTTCGTCTTTTCGCGGTACTTGGAGGCATTGATACAGTCCAGCAGCTTGGGAAGCGAAATCGGATCAAAGTGCGTCATATGCAGCCGGTGGAGAAACTTATGCTGCTGATTTTCAACCTGAGAGCCAAGTTCGATCAGCTGACTTTCCCAGTCTTTAGCCTTAGTCAACTTGGTGATTTTCGAACGACCAAACCGCAATTCCAGTCGAAGAATATGCTCGTCAATCTTGATATCATGCCGTTTTTCGAGTTCATACGATTTATCATAAACCGAGAATGCGCAGCTTTTAGACTTATTCTCAATCGTCCACGAATGCTTATTGGCTCTCTTGAATTGCTCATCGGAATTTGAATATTTACCGAACTTAACCGCGTTGTAATGGGGGATAGAAAAGGATTTCTTGAAAATATCCAAACGATCTTGAACATCCGCCTTGCGCTCATAGTACAGATTGCAGGTCAAATCACACCGTGACAGCTTAAACCCCTTGAGCCGCCGGTTAACGCCGATTTTATCAAGGATATTCCGCAGACGGTGCTTTACCTGCTGAACAGACTCTTTGTCAACCTGAAATAATGCGGTCGGTTTATATGTACCGGCGAACAGGGAAGACGGGTTAACAATCAGTATCAGCCAGCACGGATGCGAAACAGACTGACCAAGCTGTATCTCAACGCCGATATCCTTAAACTGCGGCATCTGGTAATACGGCGAAAGTCCTAATTTCCCTTTGCCGGTACGAATGCACTCATTTTGTTCGATAATATTTTGAATTTCGGAATATTTGCATTGCAATTTCAGTGAAAAGGTGTGAATGCCAAACTCGTTCGTAATCATTTGCTGTTCCTCCGTTTCTGTGCGCATACCGTACAGCGCTTACAGGTTTTCGTTTCGTGCTGGCCTTGATATTCGAGAATATCGCTTACCATACAGTTATCGCTATGGATGAAGTTGTGTACCTGGCGCAGCTTTGCCTTTAATACTTTCGCAGCTTTGGGTGAGTTCTTTTTCGCCTTCTTGATAAAGCTATTTGAGATAGCGTCATCATCGCCATTCTGATCGTAGAAAAGAACGCAGTGTGCCTTGCGTCCGTCGCGCCCTGCTCGACCAATCTGCTGAATGTAATCCGTCATATTGATTGGTGCGTTGAAGTGTACGACAAGTTCAATATCGGGAACATCAATACCCATCGAGAACGCGGAAGTTGCAATCATAATCTTTCTTTTGCCTTGCAGGAAGTCGAACAGCAACTGTTTCTTGCGGCGTTCCGGCTTGATTCGTGAGTGATAGCGGGTAACATCGCCGGGGTATATTTCTCCCAGAATGTTGTACAGCGCATCTACATATGTAGTCGTCTGCGCAAAGATCAGCACCGAGCCATCTTTGTGATACTTATCAATCAGCTTACAGAGTTTCTTGATACGAAATTCCAGCCGTGCCTCCAGCGTTTTCTTGTTGCAAGTGACATCCTTCTTGAGCAGAATAAGATTATCACGCCGTAAATCACTGCGGAGCACAGCAGGCTTGTCCATATGCAGACTATCATGGATGATATTCAAAGAGTCAGCAGATATTGTCGCAGAGCAGGCACAAATAACCGGCTTACGTTTCAGCTTGCCGATAAAATCGCCAATGTGCAGATAAGCATCACGGAACGTATAACCCCATTCCGTAATGCAGTGACACTCGTCCGCCACGATCATAAAGATATCCGAATGCTGCATAGTTTCAATAAATGAACGATTTTGCAGTCGCTCTGGTGTGACATAGAGAAAATTCAGCTTTCCCTTGCGTACCTTGTTCAGTATCTTAGCGATATCCTCTTTCGAGCGAGTCATATCGATATAATCGGCAGAAACGCCATGATCCTGTAACGTCTGCACCTGATTGTAGATCAGAGCAAGCAAAGGCTCGATAACGATAGTCAGCTTGTCGGAATGAGCCAGTCCAACCGTTTCATAGATGACCTGCTTGCCACTGCCGGTAGCAGCAATCACAATCGCGTCATGTTCAGCATCCAGCGTGTTCATCGGAATGATCTGTGCCTTGCGAGGCTTATCAAGACCAAGCTGTTTGAGTGCAGATTTCAAGTGTCTTTTCATATCCATAGAGATAACCTCCAACGTACTAAGATTATCAATATGTTATAGGAATGTAAAAAGATAATGCCGAATAGTGAATATTTATCAAAAATAAATTACATTTGTCAATATGACTGATTTTCTTCTTAAATGCCTTAACAGGATAGTTTAGACCTGAATATGGCATTGTAAATGATAGAAAGTGTAAAAAGGTTAGAATAGATAAGTGCGGTTCATGCGCAAAACGACAGGTCCTGCTGCTCGAAAAGTATCCGAATGACAAGGCCTGTGTTGTTGTGAGATATTATCGAAAATCATCGAACAGATTTTCGAAATCCAGATTTACATTTTGATAATCTGGCGTATAATATAAATAAAGGTGGTGGATTTTCAAAATGCAGATTGAAGATTTGATCGAACTTGCAAAACGTGTACAGGCACAACAGGCCGAGGCGCAAACCGTTGAAGTGAAAGCTGCACATCGCAGGTGTCCAAGCAAGCTGCGCGATACGCTTTCCAGCTTTTCCAACCAGAACAGCGGCGGTATTCTTCTGTTTGGATTGGATGAAAACGAACATTTCGCCGCAGTCGGCGTGTATGATCTGCAGGATTTGCAGAAAAAAGTAACCGAGCAGTGCAATCAAATGCAGCCGCCGGTTCGTGCTCTGTTTACCACCGCCGAATACGAAGGTGTGTGGATTTGTTCGGCAGAGATTCCGTCCATTGCCTATGCCGAGCGTCCGTGTTACTACATCGGTGCTGGCATTCAAAACGGCTCTTATGTGCGTATGGGCGATGCCGACCGTCATATGACCGACTACGAAATCTACTGTTTTGAGGCATACCGCAACCATATGCACGATGATGAGCGTGTTATCGAGCGTGCAACGATAGATTTTCTCGACAAAGACCTGCTGAACGCTTTTCTGACCGAACGCCGTATATCGCGTCCGCAGTTCGCGCAGATGAACGATGTACAGGCTATGGAAATGCTGTCGATCACCCGAAACGGTGTACCGACTATCGCTGGTCTGCTGAATTTCTGCGTTTATCCGCAAGGTTTTCTGCCCGAGCTTGGTATTACCGGCATTGTCGTTCCCGGCACGGAAATTGGTGATACTGCCGACAGCGGAGCACGTTTTCTCGACAACAAGCGTATGGAAGGCACGATCGCCAACATGTTTTCCGAGGCGATGGCATTCTGCATGCGCAACATGAAAACCGCTACGATCATCGACTCAGAAACCGGCAAGCGATGTGACAAAACCGAATATCCGGTCAGCGTGATACGCGAAGCCGTGCTGAATGCGCTTATTCACCGCGATTACAGTATTTACACCGAGGGCACGCCCATTCAAATTGACTTTTTCAGCGATCGGCTGGAAATTCACAGCCCAGGTTCTCTGTACGGCCGTATGTCGGTCGAAGATCTCGGTTTTGCACACCCCGATGCCCGCAATCCGGTCCTCGCCGTTATGACCGAAAGCCTGACAGATGCAGAGCACCGTTATTCCGGCATCCCGACTATGCGCCGCGCTATGCAGGAAGCAGGACTTCCTGCTCCGGTATTTATCAACCGGCAGAATGAGTTTGTTGTTGTGCTGTACAATCATCCTGCTGAACCGGAGAACCCGGTTATCACAAGCCATACAGCAGACAAAACAGCTGCACTTCTGCAATTCTGCCGCACACCGCGCACCCGCAAGGAAATTGCAGATTTCCTTGGCATTGGAACCGTGTACCATGCCAACAAGCGCTACATTCAGCCGCTGGTTGAGAAGGGCAGGCTGAAACTCAGCATTCCGGATAAACCGTCCAGCCGCAAACAGACGTACACGACTGACGTTTAAAGGACTCCTGACTCTTTATGGGTCAGGAGTTTTTCTATCTCAAATTACGCAAAAAGGCGGCCGCAGTTTTCCAAATCCGATATATCGTGAAATATATACTATAAACATGAAGGGCAAAAGGAGAAAGTCGAAGGGCAAGTGTCGATGTAGTTCTATTGATGTCATGCCATCCCTCCCGAAACAGTGCCGGAACGTTTCGGCTCGTTCCGAAACTTCCTGCTGCTTCAATTATCTCATGTGGGGGAAGCTGCGGGAGGTTTGACGGTTACCTTCGCTGCACGCAAAATCCACATAACACAGCAGCCGGGGCTCCCGTAATTGAGAGTCCCGGCTGTCTTATGCCGAAAGATTTAATTTTTTACTTGCTCATCTCGCAGAAACGCATGAGAATTGCGGCAACCTCTGCGCGGGTTGCGTTATTCTGCGGGTTCAGCTTGCCGTTCGAGCCATTGACAATGCCGTTGGCAACTGCCCACTGCATTGCATCTGCTGCATAGGTGCTGACGGAAGCTGCATCAGAGAAGCTGTCGAGCTTGCCATCTGCCTTCGGAGAACCAGCGTAGCGGTACATCATGGTAACGAGCTGTTCGCGGGTGATGTCGGCGTTCGGGTTGGTGCCGTCGGACACGCCCTTAGCCTTCGCCCAGTCCATGCCCTTCTCGTACCAGGTAGCGCCGCCGGTGGTATCCTCGCCTGCGTAGCGAGCCAGAACCGTCATCAGCATACCGCGGGTGGTGGACGCATTCGGCGAGAACTGGTTATCGTCGGTGCCGTTCATCAAGCCCTTGTCGGCAACATACTTAACAGCGTCAGCGAACCAATCGGAGGAAGTAACGTCATCAAAGCCGTTCTTCGAGGGCTTGGTGTCCTCAATTTTGCTGAAGGTCGGGGTGATCGTTACCTTGCTGTCCGGCATGGTGAAGGTGTACTTGCCGTCGGACTTCTTGGTGACGTCAACGGTTTTGCCCTTTACGTCGGTAGCGGTCAGCTTGTCGAGCTGATAGCCTACATCCGGGGTGACGGTTACGGTAACCGTATCGCCCTTTTTCGCCGTGCTCTTGTCCAGAGCAACCTTGCCGTTCGATGCAGTGGATGCAGAAACGGTATTGGTCGGGGTGGTGGAAGAACCGGAGGACGACGAATGACTGCTCTTACGAGTGACCTTAACTACGCAAGTCTTTTCTACATCGTTGTAATTGTCCATGCCGGTATATTTTGCAGTGAAAGTGTAGTCTTTCGTTGCATTCGGCAACTGTGCGGTATACTTGCCGTCCTTTTCGGTTACCTTGATGTCGTTGTCACAGGTGACAGCGAGCTGGCCCTCGGTCGGGACACCGGAAACCGTCAGCTCAACCGAGCCGCCGCCGGTAAGGGTATCCGGAGTTGCGGAGATCTTGATAGAGGGTGTAGCCTTATTGACAGTCAGAGTAAACTTGTCAGACGCAGCGCTATAATCTGTGCCACCAGCAAAACCTACAGAAATTTCCGTGGTGCCTGCACCGACGATAGTAACCGTCACGGTTCCATTGTTATCCTGAACAGTAGCAACGGAAGGATTGGAGCTTGTCACAGTGGCTGCTTTATTTGCTGTATAGGTAAAGGTAAACGGCTTATCGCCATAGGTAGCAGCGGTCTTGTTGTTGGAAATCGTGACGCTGCCCGCCTGACTTGCTACGGTAACAGGAACGACCGCAGTGGTTGCAGAAGTGGTATCAGAACCATTTGTAACCGTTACGACGCAGTAATAATAAGTCGTACCAGTGGTGGCGATGCTCGGGGAATACGTTGCCCTTGTGGCTTCGGGAATCTCGGTACCGCCCTCGTTGCTGTTGCTGGTGTTGCTGTACCACTGATAAGAATAGTTAAAGCCGTCAACAGGCTCAGACACCTTGGCGGTCAGGGTAACCGCACTATCGCCGACGTAGGTATTGGCAGACGCAGGGGACACAGTGACAGCGGGGGAAGTCAAAGACCAGCTATCGGCATCTGTATAAACATTTTTTATGGTGGTGGAACCTGCGTTCACAGTGACTTCTTTCCATTGGTCAAACGTATATCCCGCTCTCGTGAGCGTGTCTGTATTGCCAGTATAATCCGGAACGGCATCTTTCGCGGTCAAAATATAATAGGTGTTGCTGGTATTGCCCGTACCGGCACCACCGCTTCCCCATTCAAGATTGCCCTTTACGCTACTTGCCTGAGATTTTGTGCGGAGATAATACTTTACATTGTGGGCGGCAGTAACACAAGCGTGTGTAAGAGCTGGATCGCCGCCGTTACCACTCCCGTTATCGTACGTTTCATCGATTTTTGTCGCACGATGCAGGTCAATCACATTTACGTTGGTGCATCTATAAAAGGCATTGGCACCAATATCATCGATCCCACTTCCATAGGAGATGTATGTCAGTCCGGTGCAGTCAGAAAAAGCACTTTTGCCGATTTTCGTAAGACTGTCCGGAAATTCGAGAGACTTCAGACCACTGCAATTTGTAAACGCATCATCCCCAATTTCAGTCAGTCCGGTCGGGAAAATAATCGTTTCAAGAGCGGTCAAGCGACTGAACAAACCGGCAGAAATCGTCGTATTCTTGCATCTGCTCATATCAACTGTTTTGAGCTGATTTTGCCCAAGAAACAGCCCCGGATTGTCGGATTCCTTTCCGTCCGAAGTTAGGAAAGTCGGAATTTTTGTTCCAAAAGTCACCGTTGTCAAAGAACCGGTATGTCCATTGCCTGTTGTGATCAAAAATGCCTGATTTCCCACTTTCTCAAGGCTGTCAGGGAACGTGATGCTTGTCAGCGCGTCACAATCACGGAAGGCCTGATAACCGATTTCTGTAAGGGATTCGGGCAGCGTAACATTTTGCAGGTTGGAGCATCCGAAGAATGCTTGTGTGCCGATCTTTGTCAGGCCAGAGGGAATACTCACCGTCTGCAGTCCTGTGCAGTTGAGAAAAGCCGCCTGGGGAATTTCTGTGATAGAATCGCCTAACGTCACCTTTTTCAAAGTTGTTATCTGCCCGAAAGTACCTGAGCCAAAGGGACAGTTTACATCGAGTTCTTCCAGTACGCCGCCATTGAAAGACCAGCCGGGGAGTTCAGTTGTCACATTGCTACCAATCGTGAGTTTTTTTATTGGGCAACCGACAAAAGCACCATCCGAGATGGCGGCCACAGTAGAAGGTACTGTATATTCATCTCGCACATCAGCGCCACCCGGATAAGCGATCAATGTTGTGCCATCCTCGCTGAATAAAACGCCATCATCTGTTTTGAAATTGGCATTCTTCCCATTCACGTTGAACACCTTAGCAGCAGAGGTGTCGAGTGCCCACCGTTTAATGGTACTCACATTTGCGCCAATGTCATACTCCGAAACGCCTGTCAAGCCGTTAAACGCGAAGGCACCAATAGAAGTAACACCTTCGGACACAACCACGTTGGTAATCTTTTCGATTTCAACACCTGTTGCACTTGCTCGCCAAGGTTGTGTGGCATCTGCATGTCTAATGTTGGAAGTATAATCTGCCATAGCGCCAGAACCGGAGATGGTCAGGGTATAGGAATCGTCCCCATCGTCATCAGTCAGCGCCCACTGGACGCTACCCTCATTGCCCTCTGCGCCGCAGCTGCCCTTCAGGACAGAGTTGTTTTGAGGTGCGGCTTCATCATCTTCTGCCGCAAACGCGACCGTCGGCGCCATTGTCAACAGCATGCAAAATGACAATATTGCCGATAACAATCGTTTTTTATAACTTTTCCTCCTTATTTTATCAGCCTTAACGGCATCAATATAAAAAACGCTTTCAAGACATGGCTACCCATGATTTAAAAGCGTTTTCATATCTTTTTGGAACAGCACAAAAGGGTAGAGTTTTACTTGCTCTGCTTTGTGAGCAGTGTATTGCACCGCGAATCGGTCTGTCAAGTTCTTTTTCACGGCGTACACCTCCTTCTGCCAAATAAAGCGCAGAAGAGATTAACAGCGTCTTCGCTGATGCTTGCAACCGGCTGTCATTGCAGCTTTCGCCGCTTTAGACCCTTCTGGCTTTGCGTCCCCATCTTTCGACGGGTTTGCCTATTTCTCAGGCACTGTGCCTGAGTTCTTAATTATTGTACCATAAGCTGTATAGGTGTGCAACGGGACAGCTATACAATTCGTGTCATAAAAACGACATTTCGTGCAGCGATCTGATGAATATCACCGTTCAATCCGGTGCGCGCAGGACTGCGAGTGTGCTTTTTATTTCCACTGGGTGCGGTACTGATGCGGGGTAATGCCGGTGCTCTTACGGAAGGCCATAATGAAGTGCGAAGCACTGGAGAAACCGCAGTTATCTGCGATGGTCTCAATGCTCTGCGAGGTGGTGAGCAGCTGCTGTTTGGCGGCGCTCAGACGCACAGTCTGCAAAAACTGATGCGGTGTTGCCGACTGGTACTCCTTAAACTTACGCATATAGTAGCAGGTGCTGAGCGCAGCGCGCTGCGACAGGTGCTCGATGGAGAGCGACTTATCCGCGTAATTGTACGTCATATAGTCGGCCGAGTCCTGAATGGCGATCTCGAGATCGCTTTTTTTCTTTTCTCCGAGCACGAGCACGAGCAGAACGAGCAGCTTGTTAATCGTCAGGGAAATAATATGCGGATTGGGCTGGTTCAGGTGCACCGAGACCATGATGCGGCGGACACATTCCTCAATCTCGGCATTGCTTCCGGTGGGCAGGATGAACCCGTGCGTATTGAGAATAAGATGTGTATAGGCCGTGCTGCCGCTGCCTGCAAAGTGGAACCAGCGCATGCGGATCGGTGTGAGGGCGTGATAGCTGTGCGGTTCTCTGCAGTCAAGCAGAATCAGGCTGCCGGGACCGGCAGTGCGTGTTTCACCGCGGTAGGTGACCGACAGTTCGCCTTCATCTACAACAAGCATCTGGCAGATATCCAGATAATTGCGCTGCATACCGTATGTTTCATCGCAATGGGCGCAGGCAAGCGCGCTGCGGCTGCGATGGACGAGTACATTAAGAATAAGAACAAGTAATTCTTGCTGGATATGAGGAAAGAAAAACCAGGTTGCGCATTAAGCCGCAACCTGATTTTTTGCGGTGCGTCCGATATGGGCAGCAACAAAGAAGCCGGGTGTCGGCAAAAACTGACGGAAAAACTCCCGAACCGATGAACAGAAGTCATATAACAGGCCGTATCGGGACGGACGAGTGTGCCGCTCTATACAAAGTCCAGTGCTGCTCGACCTGCTTGCGGATAAAAACTAACAACTTGTGAATGGTTTTTTGGAAAGGTTCACCGTATCCTATAGGTACGGTGAACCTTTTATTTTGTGTAGGCGAGAGGAGGTACGCATTTGGACCGGAAATACATTCAGTCAGTCAAGCCGCTGACTGACCACGTTCTGCAGGTCGATTTTATCTCCGGCAGCCGCCTGCTGCTGGATATGAAGCCCTATCTGGATAAATTCCGATTCCGGTCACTTTCCGACCCGCAGGTGTGGAACAGCGCGGTGACAAACGGCATTTTTGTCCGCTTCGGTGATGTGGAGATGAGCCATAACGAGCTGTTTTCCATGGCCGAGCAGGAACACCACAGAAAAGGAGGAAAATGGTATGAGTAAAACGCAGATGATACGACGGCGAGGGCTGAGCGCATTTCTGGCGGTGGCGATGTGCTTCGGACTGCTGCCTGCGACGGCTTGGGCAGCGGAAGAAGGGGTTGCCATTGATGCAAGTAATTTTCCCAATAAAACCTTCCGGAACTATATACAGAAAGTGTTTGATAAGGACAATAACGACTTTTTCAGCGCGGATGAGATTGCTGCCGTGACAGAACTTACGTTTCAGTACCCGGATGATCCTAATACAGGTGTAGCGGGAATTACGTCTTTGAAAGGTATCGAGTACTTCACTGCCTTGACGAGTTTGGATTGTTCCTATCAAGACCTGACGGAATTAGACCTTAGCCGAAATACCGGGTTGACAAGTGTACTATGCTACGGCAATCAACTTACTGAACTAGATTTGAGTGCGAATACCCAGTTAATAGAATTGGACTGCAGCAGCAATGAGATTACCCATTTGGATGTCAGCAGCAATCATAATCTCGAAAAGCTGTCCTGCTATCATAATCGGCTTACCAGTCTGGATCTCAGCCGGAATAATAAGCTGACTTATACCTACTGTGATAGCTGGTGTCCTATTGAACCGGATGAGAACAACACGATCAATCTTGCTGAACTGGATGTTGACAAAACCAGTGACTGGGTTGGCGGCAAGGTTGAAAACGGCATTCTGACGATTGATGAAGGAGCAAAGAAGGTCACCTATAACTATCAGTGCGGTAATAACATCGAGATGCATGTCATACTGCATATTCATATATATGATGATTCCTGGGAATATAACGCCAATGAACATTGGAAGAAATGCACCAATTTTTGCACGGGTGCGAACCAGGGGATGATAAAGAGCCCTCATGATTACAAGGGCGGCAATACCTGCTCCATCTGCGGCTATGTGAATGCTGCCGACACTTATGCTGTCACTGTTGAGGTTGATGGACACGGCACCGCCGGTGCGTCTCCGGCCTTCGCCAAGACAGATGAAACGGTCACGCTCACCGCGATTCCCGATACGGGTTATGCTTTTAAGACATGGGAGGTTATCCGTGGCGGCGTTGCCATTACCAATGATACTTTTATCATGCCTGACAAGCCTGTGACCGTCAAGGCTGTTTTTCAGGAAAAAACTGCGGCTCCAGTGATCAGCCCTAACGGCGGCAGCTTCAATGATACGGAGACCGTTACACTTACTTGTGACACGGAGGGTGCATGGATATATTACACCATAAATGGTGTAAAGTCTCATTACAGGGATCCGTTCACGCTGACGGAATCGGCGAATATCACAGCCTGGGCTGAAAAGATGGGCAAAGCCGATAGTGATATCGTCACAGCTGCTTTTATTAAGATTGTCGATGGCGTTGCCGTTGATACGTTCAATTTCCCCGACAAGAACTTCCGCGATGTCGTGAAAACGTTTGATACTGACGATAACAATATCCTCAGCGATACTGAGATTGCCGCAGTAAAGGAAATCGACTGCAAAGGCAGAGCCATTACCAACTTGAAGGGCATCGAGTATTTTACTGCGCTTGAGGATCTGTACTGTTACGATAACGAGTTAACCGAGCTCGATCTTAGCCAGAATATCAAGCTGGAAGAGCTGAATTGCAGTACAAATCGCTTGACGGTATTGGATCTCAGCCAAAATCCGAAGCTGAAAATGGTGATCTGCTCCGATAACGCGCTGACCGCGCTCAATCTCAGCAGCAACTCCAAGCTGACGAATCTGAATGCATCGGGTAATATTCGTGAGATTACACTGACAGGCAATACCTTTGATCTGTCGAGCCTGCCCGGCTTTGATGCGAGCCGCATGTCCGGCCTGACCGGCGGCAAAGTCAGCGGAAGCACTCTTACAGTAGATGGCAATGCCGCTGTCGTGACCTATTCCTATGACCTCGGTTATACCGGTACGGAACTGGATGACGCGGAAAAGGACGTTATTTTCACACTGGCGATTGCAGGACGCGGCACGGATATTGATATCAACAAGACCAACTTCCCGGATAAGGACTTCCGAGAGCTTCTTCTTGATAAAGAAGCCAATATTGATCGGAATCAGGATGGTAAACTCAGCACATGGGAAATTGCGCTGGTGCAGGATATTGATGTCTACGATATGGAAATCGCTGATCTTACGGGTATTGAATATTTTACGGAGTTGAAATATCTGGATTGTGCCGGTAATCACCTCACAAGTCTGGACCTCAGCCGGAATACCAAGCTGGCCGAGCTGGATGCAGAGAACAACACATATACGATTACTCCGGTCAACGACAGATTTTATCTTGCCTCTCTGCCTGCGGGTTTTGATGTAGCAAAGACCAGCCACTGGCAGGGCGGCACGGTCAGCGGCAATATCCTGACGATAAACAGCGATGTCGATGAGGTTACTTACGACTATGACTGCGGAAAGGATTTTACGACAACATTTACACTGGAAATCCCGACGCAGTACACTGTCACGGCTCATGGGCTGTACGGCGGAGTCATGGGGATTACCCCGGGCGAGGATTATACCGCACGATACACGGTCGGCGCTCAGGTCGGTCTTCAGATCGGCAAACGCGACGGCTTCACCCTGCAGGGTCTGACGCTCGAGGGAATCAGCGAAGAGCAGCTGCAATGGCAGGCAAAGGACGCAGAAAGCACAACTCGAGGTATTTCCTTTGAGATGCCCGCGCATAATGTGACGGTGACGGTCAACTGGAAGGCGAACGGCTCGTCCGGCGGCGGTGGAGGAGGCGGCGGCGGAAACGTCTCCATTCCCGACACCAAGATCCCGACCGGCATCTATGAGCACGGCACCGTCACCGTATCTCCCGAGTCTGCCTCCAAGGGCGACACTGTGACCATCACGGCAACCCCCGACAAGGGCTACACCCTCGAAAGCCTGACCGTGCTGGACAAGGACGGCAAGGCGCTCGCGCTGACCGACAAGGGCGGCGGCAAGTACACCTTCGTCATGCCGGCGGGCAAGATTACGGTGAAGGCAGCCTTTATGGATGACAACACCATGCTCAACTTCTTCACCGATGTGCACGCGGAGGATTATTATTATGACGCAGTCCTCTGGGCGGCGCAGAAGGGCATTACCGGCGGTATGAGCGACACGCTGTTCGCTCCGAACGCTGCCTGCACCAGAGCGCAGATTGTAACCTTCCTGTGGCGCGCGGCGGGTTCGCCTGAACCGAAGGCGCTGAGCAGCTTCGCGGATGTTACGGCAGATGCATACTACGCCAAGGCAGTTGCATGGGCAGTTGAGAACGGCATCACAAACGGTACGACCGATACCACCTTCGGCCCGGATGAGACCTGCACGCGCGCACATGGCGTAACGATCCTGTCTCGCGCAGCCGGGACAAATACCGCTTCGGGCAACAGCAATTTCGCTGACGTAGACGTGAACGCATATTACGCAAGTGCGGTCAAGTGGGCGGTTGACAATGGCATTACCAACGGTATCAGCAGCAGCCTGTTTGGCCCGGACAGCAGCTGTACCCGAGCACAGATCGTCACGTTCCTGTACCGTATGTATCAGGGCAAGTAAGCAGTACAACACAGATATCAGGCTATAACTGAAAAAACAGGACTCCTCGGAGTCCTGTTTTTTTGACAATCTCAGTATTTTTCCGGTTTCTATCCCGAAACCGACTGCGGTCTCATCATTTATTGAGATAGTGCAGACGGCGAAGAAATTCTTCATTATCCGTTTTTTCACAGATGGCATCGATGCCTGAGGAAATGATCCATACAGCCATGCCGCGCTGAGCACACAGTACGAGCAGATCAATGATCATCTTGTGATGTGTGGACTCCTGTCCGGCGAACGGGAAAAAACAGATAAGCAGGCGCGGATTAAGCAGATACCACCGATAATACGAAAATCGAAGCCGTTCGGGGTAGGACCAGCTGCTCAGTGGCTGCAGCAGCATTTCCTTCGGAAACCAGCGCAAAGCCTCGGATAAAATGCTGGATACAATCTTTTTGCGGATGATATGCTGTCCGGCCTTGGGGATAAGGCTGGTGCACAGATTGTCGAGCGCGGTCATATTGTCGAACAGCACGCCGCCGGGGCGGTCGGGTCGCTCAATCTGAATGCCGATCTCGCTGCCGATGACGCGGCCGAGATCGCCGGGCTGGTACAGGCGGCCGTTGAGCCGGAAAAAGCCGCTCGTCCCCTCGTCTG
>OBXA01000145.1_pt1 | contig 61514 bp, 64 predicted proteins | sample 1538121 | NCBI WGS metagenome assembly OBXA01 (sample SAMEA2580133, study PRJEB22360) | human gut metagenome | biome: human gut; feature: human-associated habitat; material: faeces | place: Denmark | collected 2008/2010 | reverse complement strand
ATACAGGTAGACAGCGGCGGCTATTTTTTGTTCTTTTTTCGGTACTCGGTCTGCTTCAGTGTCACGGTATGGACAAGGCCACTTTCCAGCAGCTTCAGACGCAGTTTATCCAATGTGCGCCGGTAGAATCGCTCCGCACCGCTGGCTGTCGTACCCTCGAAATCTACCGCCAAGGCCTCAAAGGTAGACTGCGTGAACAGTGGGCTGACGCGCCCACAGGTCATGCAGATGGCGTTCCGCTTTTCCAGATACCATTGCTCTTTATAGGATAGCTGGTCAAACGCCGCCGCGACCGCCTTTGCCTGAATCTCGTTCCAGAGAATGTCGGCATAGTTCCAGCTATCGTCGCAAGTCACATCCTCACCAGTTTCTTCGCCGTCCACGTCCTGCTCCGTGCGGTAGAGGGAAACGATACTGCGGTTGCGCTGGGCAATGGTCAGCAGCTCATCTGCGGATACGCTGCTCCAAATATAAGAGTGGGCGTGGCGATTGCTCGGCGCATTATATCCGCGAGGATGTGCTGCGGGAACTGGTACTGGAACGGATTCAGGCGGTCAACGAGTACATTCGCGGTGATGTGGAGGGCTTTCAGGAGGAATGGCTGCACTACCGCCGCGCCGATCAGGAACGAGACATCCGGGAAGATCAGAAGCGCATGGAGCAGGCAAAAAAGCGCCTTGCCACCCTCGATGTGGTCATGTCCCGGCTCTATGAGGACTACGCCCTCGGTGAGATCAGCAAGGAAAAGTACAAGAAGATGACTTCTGATTATGAAGCGGAGCAGGAACGGTTAAAACTCGAAATTGAAACAACGGAAGAATGGATTGAACAGCGGCAGGCGATGGGCGACGATCTGGACGCTTTCATTGCGCTGACGAAAAAGTATGTGGATGTCACGGAGCTGACGCAGACGATTGTCAACGAGTATATCAAGAAGATCATCATCCACGCACCGGATAAGTCTGGCGGCAAGCGCAGACAGAAGGTGGAGATCATCTTTAATTTTGTTGACGAGGTGGAGGTCCCCGTGCTGGCAGAACCCATGATCGCAGAATCTACCCTTGGACGCAAAAAACGGCGTGACCTTCACGGTCACACCGTTCTCTGCCCCAACCGCAAGACTTATAGTTCCTTACGACTGTTAAGCCTTGATTTTACTGGTCTTTTTTATCCAAGCTCTTCATCGTCGGGAAAAGGTTTTTGACTTCTACCACAGACATCCATTGACGTCTTTGGAGAATTATTGAAACGAATTTTAAAAATCCATTGAAATCCTTTGAAGCATAAATTTGTGTTGTCATCGCTGTATCATCATGCTCTTTTTGTACTCTTCTATGAAACGAGCACCAGATTGATTCGTAAGTATCCTAATTGATGCATCTTACGCCAAATGACACTATGTTGTAAAAAATACATCTCACTATTCAAACAAACTACTGATTTAATTATAGTCACAACTTTTTAATTTGTCATCAACTATTTTAGGTTGTTTATAAAATATCTTGTTCTACTAAATATGTTTTTATCGCTTCTTTAAACACTTCAGCTCTAGCAATCTGCTTTCCTGCTTCTTCACTCGATGCGATATAAAAGTCAAGATAATCTGCTTTCTCTCTGTAATCATATGCCTGCTTGATAATCTTTGAAAGTTCTTTATCAAAAACCCCTTCTTTTACATAGCTCTGGTTGAAAAAAGCAATTACTCCGCTATGTTTGCTACTATCAAATCCCTTTAATGTATTTACAGATCTGATTGCATGAAAGATAGCATAATACGCTCTGTTCAAAGCATTCTTATATCTTCCATTCTCAAACATAAGTTTTGCATCTTCCAAATTTTCAAGACTGGTTTCAAAGCCATATTTTGAAAGTTCTTTTACTCGTTCTTCCACAATACAATTCCCTCCTTCGCAAGATTTTTATAAAAGGGAAGCGTATTTTTCCACTCTTTGAATTCATTCTTTTCTATCGAGATAATGGAAAGAGTAATTCCAATATCCAGCTCATAATCTACAACCACATCTGTCAGTTGATCATATTGCTCATCAGTCTGGTTTGCCTTAAGCACAATTGCCATATCAATATCAGACTCATCTGTTTCCTGGCCTCTTGCATAGGAACCATACATTACTACTTCTTCAATATCATTAGCATAGATTTTACCAATTGCCTCACACATTTCACAAAGCTTTTTATGCAACTCCGAATGCTTACTATTGAACTTTACTCTTTGTCTCCAGTTTCGATATTCCCCACTCTTTACTCTTCGGTCTTCAGGATAAACTGTATTCTTGGGAATCAGCCATTGATTACCAATTTTTTCTCCTTGAAGAATACCTTTGATTAACATTCGTCTTATGTTTCCAGGGTCTTTTCCGGAGGCTTCAGCATATTGAGAGACTGTTAAATATTCACTCATGTTGTCACTCTCCTTTCAAAAATAACATTAACACGAAATCGTGTAATTGTCAAGAAACGTATTTTACAAAACAATCTTACCTTCAAGATTTGTCATCACTTCTTTTTTCTTATCTTCAGTTGCATCTGCATAAATGTCCATCGTAGTAGAAATATCTGCATGACCCATGATGGATTCTCTAAAAATTGGCAAAATAATAGCAGTGAAGACTTTTCCCCACTGCTATGTATATTTTCTCTATTCTGTTTTCTCCTAATGAACCTCTCAGATCCTAAAAACAACCTAATATTAGGAGTTGCTACTCAGAATCACTTCTCACGTAGAACGTAGCCCTTCCTGACCCTTTCTTTAGCAATACTCCTTCATCAACCAGTTGCTTTAGTGCCAGTTCCACAGATTTTACGCCTATAGAAGGACATAACTCCACTATATCACTCTTGCTCAGCTTACCTATTTTACTGTAAACAGCTCGTCTGACAATCTCTTTTGCTGGAAGTTTTTCACTTACTAACTCCACTCTTTCTTCAAAATCTCTATACGCTGCTAGAATCACTCTCAGCATATATTTTACAAATGGAGTTACATCTTCCTTATTTTCATGCCAGCCTTCCTGGCATTCTTCTAATGCTTTGTAATAAAGCTCCTTATTTTTAGCTATTTTATTTTCTATTGATATATATTTTCCAACAACATATCCGCTTCTATAAAGCAATAAAGCTGTTAGCAAACGACTCATTCTTCCATTGCCATCGCCAAATGGATGTATGCAAAGGAAATCGTGAATAAAAATTGGAATTAATAGAATAGCATCAAGCTCTTCCGTCTCAATAATGTGATTGAAATTCTCACATATAGAATCTATTGCTCCTGGCGTTTCAAATGGAGCTAATGGAGTAAACAATACATGCTCTTCTCCTTTTTCATCTGTTGAAACAATCACATTCTGTGAAATATTAAACTGTCCACCAATGCTTTTCTCCGTATATTTATACAAATCTCGATGAAGCTGCAAAATATAGTTTGATCTAATTGGAATATACTCATAGCTTTCGTGAATTGTATTTAACACATCCCTATATCCAAGGATTTCCTCCTCATCACGGTTCTTAGGAGTTGTCTTCTCCTCACACAACTGCTTTAATCTAGTTGAAGTTGTACGTATTCCTTCTATAGCATTTGATGCCTCTGTACTCTGCCTTTTAGCTATTTCTACAAGCTTCTCCAACTCTTCTGGCTTCTGCCTAAGATATACTTCCTGCCTACCTTTATATTCATGAATCTGCGCAACAAGTGAAATAATCTCACTATCCCATGTTTTATTTTTTAAAGATGAATAATCAAAATCTCTTATAATGCATCTCCTAATTGTTCGTTTTTCTCCTAAATTATATCTCGTATTAGGAGATAATTCAATCTATAGGAGATAAAATACTTTGTTAGTATTTTCATTTATAGGGATCTTATACTTCTCCAGGACTCTACTTTTCTATGTAGAACTTCTCAAAAGAGAAGTCCATCCTTACTTGGCTTTTTTACCAGCTTTTTGAATTCCATCCATTGTAGTAGATACAATCCCAAGCCTCTTTGCCAATGCAATATCATTTTTTACATTCTCATTCACCTTGGTACTGCAGGCTACGACCACTCTTGATCTTCTAAGAAGTTCCTCTGCCATATCAAGGCGATCCTTGTGTTCCTTAGCATCTCCATCATCTAAGAAATCTGACTGGAATAGCACTGGGCATATAGGTGAATAACCTTCCTGATATAGCTGTCTATATCTCACCAAATAACACATCGTCATTCAGCCTTGCAAACTCCGGTGCCAGTTGACCTAACCTATCTCTGCCTGCTGTCTGTTTTTTTGCCATATTACTTACCTGCCTTCCTTTGGCTTTTCTTCTGTCAGAATCAGCCGCACCATAGCAAGCGTAAGCTCTCCGCTTTTTCCATATTCCTTTAGCTTGCCGGATTGTACGATACTGACATTACAGCCCTGTTCCTCTATAATGACCTCTACCCACTGCTGTGCTTCCTCTGACAGAAAGGATATGTCCACGCCCTGTGAAAAACCCATTTTCTTTCGGTTATAGGCTTTTTCACTCTCAATCATGTAGCGAAGCCCTTCTGTGTAGCCGTCTACAATTCCAATGAAATTCGAATAATTCTTGCATATAATATCCACCCTTCCGGCAACATCTGCCCTTGCATAAATCTCAATCATACTTTAATGGTGTTCTTACACCATCAAACTCTGTTTCCATGCTGACTCTTACCCCTGGATATTCTGCTTCATCCATAATCTCTGTAATCTGCTTAATTCGGAATGTCACCCCATCCTCCATTGGGAAAGAAATAATATCCATAGTAGCGCGAGCATCCAATCCAACCATCGCTGCCACCAGCATACCACCCTTCAAGATAAATTTATCCTGATATTGTGAAAGGGAAATCCGCTCCAGAAAACGTTCCATCATATAATTTCTCATCAAAATCTGTGCATCTGCGGATTTCTTTTTTGACAGGTTTCGAATTAAGTCTTTTAACTGTTTAGCCGTTTTTATCATAACAGTACCTCAAAGTATTGCCTCAAGATTTTATCTACATGGAATTCTGCCGCATACTGCATAAGCAATCGCAGATTTTTGTCTTTTCGCTTTGCATACTGCTTCAATGCAGTTTGGAATGTCTGTATCTCCGTATTATTCCGATTTCTGATGATATCACAGATAGTTCTCTCCATATTATAGACAGGTACCAAATGTCCAAAAGATGTCTGCATTGTAGTAATCCCTTCTCCATGCAGTTCCTTTTTAATTGTATATACCTTAATACCATCGTCTTTTAGCTTTGACGGATTGTATCCGGTCTTTACGGTAATCTCATACTCCAGTGGTTCTCTATCTGTCAAATCATGTAAAAAGAGTGCTGTTTCATGAGAAAATACTGCCTGCTTGCATCGAAGATGCACCAAATACATCACATCCGTCCATGTGTTCTTTGTGGCATAAACGCCATGTGAAATTTGCTCCATATCATTTGCTTTTACATATTGGTAAAGTGCCGTTTTTGAAATCCCCACATCTGTAATCTGTGATGTCTGAATCATTCCACCATTGGCTGTAATCAGTTTTTCAATTTGTTCACTCTGTTTCATGCCATTACTTCCTTTCGTACTAATATTGTATTACATATTAGCACGAAAGGAAATACGTCCTAAATTATTTTCTTTAACGAAAAAGAGAAACCTTTGCATCAAAGATTTCTCCATAATGTCCGAAAACTGGTTTCGTTATGGTGCTTTTCCACCCAATCACAGGCCTCTCACCTGCTCGGCTTTATTATCCTCTATGCTAAAGAGTAATTGCAAAGTTTTAACGTTGCCAGTACAACGGAAGCAAACACCTTTTGCTTCGTGTCCTGTTGTCAGGAAGAGTTTTCTCTCTTGGTACTTATATTATGATCACGATTTCAGAAAATATCATCCCTTTCATCTGGTTCCAGACAGTAATTGTCAATTACCATGTCTTTTTTGTGATCCATTAACAAATAGTGTCTGTCTGATGCTAGGAAAAGATATTCTGCGTGCCATATGTAATGATATCTTTCTTGGTTCCACCCCTAAGAATGGGGCATTTCTGCGACAATTTTCCGGATACATTTTAAGATTTCTGCACCCGGCTCCCCATAAGGCAGATATTCCGTATAAGGCTGAAAAGCATTATCTTTGATCGAAACTCCGGCAATTGCTGCCGCCCACATGCATCCAAGGGCATATCTCCCATAAAGATAATGCATATGGAAACCGTCACGACAGATCGAACGGTCTCCTTCTTCCTGAAAATAAGGTGTTTTGCGAAGCTTCTGAATCATTTCTCCGCAGGGGATCAGCTGCAACTGATATTTTCCGGCCATAGCAGTATAGGCACTTTGCAGCCTGTCAAACATTTCCTGTTGATCCCTGTTATATCTGGCAAAGCTTTCATGGTCACTGGACTTCTCATACGCCCAGGTTTCATGGAGAAATAACCTGGCCTCAGGTGCATTTTCCCGAAAATAAGCCACTATTTTCCCAAGAAAAGGTTCATAGGTATCCAGCCAGCCACTGTCATGGCTTGCCTGCTGCGTAACGATGACATCCCATTTTGCCTCTTTCAGCACTTCCTTTACGGTTACTCGCCTGTCGGTTTTGGTTCCGTTAAACTGGAACTGATACTCTCTTGCGTTTTTCTCTATATTGCGCCAGTGCTTCTCCAAAGAGCAGCCGCCGATATACAGATTAACCACCTGGTTCTCAACACCTGCTATCTCCAAAATCTGATGCAGATAATAAGTCGCATCCTCTGAAAAGCTGTTCCCCACTGCCAGTATTCTTAGCATGATCTTCCCTCCGTAAAAAATTATAGATACTCAAATATTCCTTGTATTGCATCTGCAATATTCATCTTATCTTCCAGCCTGATTCTATTTATCTTTTTGTAACCTCGCACGGACAAATCGAGCAAAGCAAGCTTCTCACACTGTACATAACCTTCCACTTCCGTTGTTGAAATTAAAATATGCAACGGTTCCTTCACAGAATCGCTCAATATAGGGCAAGCAATTATTTCACCGGAAGTATTAAACAATCTTTGCTCACTATCAGCACCGGATACATCACACTGACCGCAGCCGGCAGACAACGTGCAGAAGATGTATTAGAACGGCATACGCTGCTATTTCCATTCCACCTCTATACTGTGGAGCATAGTCGTGTTCTGCCAGCCGCCCGTTCCCGGCGTTCCCGTATGCCAGACTAAAATTCCACCCTCCTGATTTCCCGATACTTCCGTCTCCAACCGCAACTCATGTGCATAACCTTTTTCCATCTGGCAAACAGGCTGAGGCGTATCACATTCAGCCGTAGCAGTCAGTGTTGTTCCTTCCAATCTGACCGTTACACAAAAACCGGTGAGATAACAGGAAACCATCTGTAATGCCGTCAGATATCTGCTCTTTCCGTCTCTGTATTCCACCAGTGCCATTGCCACTGCATCGGAAGCTTCCTTTACGCGGATTACACGCAAAGCATATCCTGTCAGCTTTTCTGTATGAAACTTGATTCCAAAATCCATGTACTGTCCTGTACTGCCAAACCCCTGGCCCGCCGTCTTTGCCGGGTCAGCCTTTACCTTAAGGCTCATATCACCATACTGTTTTAGGACAGGCGTAAACCGAAGTCTGGCGCCCTGGGTATTCTGATAGAATCCCACACCCTTACTTCCATTTCCTGTCTCCCCATATTGCCAGGCAGGAATACTGTTATTCATCTCCCAACTTCCAAAGGTGGACGAGTTAATCTCTATGTCGATTGGTCTTGCACAATCCAGAGTCCAGCTTCCGCTCCTTAATTCCGGCTGATTTTCATCCGGTAATTCAGAAAAATCTGTAAATAAATACTTCTCATCCACTTCGCCCTCCGTCACAGGAAACGATGTCATAACCTCTTTGGCAGTTCCCGCCAAACCTCCAGAAAGCCTGGGAATGATGACTGCCTTGATATATTTTCCGATATCAGCCGCTGTGAAACGATAGCTTCGAAGCGGGATACCCCTTTTTGTCACAGCGCAGAGTACAGCTCCCGTTCCCGTTTCAGTATCACATCGATACCAGGAAATTTCCGACGCATCAGTGCGCTCTTTGGAATACAATTCATAGGAAAGCGTCACACATCCTATTTCTCTTTCCTTTTTCATTACAGGTTCTCCCGACAGTTCCGGTGCAGGCAAGCGGAAGGGTTCCACAGAAATTGCAACCGAAGCCTCCAGACCGCTCTCCGTACACCCATGAACCACAATTTGCTTCACCTGTTCGCTGCGATTGCAGTCTGCAATCCGGCAAGAGCGCTCCGATTCCGGAATCAGTTCTGCATAAACCATATCGCTTTTCTCCAGGAAAAAGTCAACCCGCTCTTGGCATTCCTCTCCCGAAAAGAGGTATACATTTGCGGTCACATGAATCGTTTCTTCTCCAAAGGCAATTTTTTCCCTGTCTGTATGTAACTGCATAAAAGTCGGAATTCGCAGTTTCCCGGCTTTTTTCGAAATGCTCGGTTCTCCCGGAGGATTCCATCCCTTACTGCCACCCAACAGATTTTCAATATTGATATATCTCTTTTCCTCATATTCGAAAACATATGCTTCCAGCGCTTTCTTACCCTGAAGCTGTACTGTTTCTTCGCTGTCGTCACCTCCAAGAGTGACCGGCTTTCCGTTTTGAACAACTCCGTACTGATAACATTTTAGTGAGGGCAACGGATACTTGGTCCAGCCAACTCTCACAGGTACGTTTCCCTCTGTTTCATAGCGACAATCAATCAAAGCGACCTGTCCACCCTCCTTGGTAAGATACTGTTCTGCCTCTGTTCCCATGGTCTTAATTTTGCTTCGGAAAATACAGTCAATAAACACAGCTCCCGTTCCTGTTGCCTGATAAATGGGGCGATTACCATAAAAATCAAAATCGCATCCCACATACACTGCATTTCCGTTTAAAGCATCATCTGTGCTCTCAAAATGACACTTCCGGTACAATGCGCGTTTTGCCCCACAAACGGGCACCAGATTTAACCGACTCACAAAACGGCAATTGTCGGCACAGAGTTTTTCTCCTTTCTGAAAAGCAAGCTGCGCCTGGGTGACAGTCTCCGTTCTCTTTTTCTGATTCAATGCCGGATTCGCTGGATAGACTAAATCTACACTACAATAGTTTCCAAGCGTCACATTGGCAAGGTACAATTCCTCTACCCGAAAACAAAACAGGGTATAATTTCCGTTACAGGCATGGGACTGCCCTCGGTTGCCTGCAATCACTATGTTTTCCGGATTTTCAGATAATCCTACTATTTTTAAAGCTCTGCTGTCTACATGCATACCGAAGGGAGCCCAATCCCCTTCTTTTTTCTGCATGGTATCTGTTGCCAGCGGGTCATCAATCCAATAGACATTGGGAGCAATATACATGACAGTAGGATTTTTCGGACTCCCTTCCGAAAGTTCACGACCGGCAAAGGCCTCCCGGATATCACAGTAGGCATGCGGATGCCAAGCTGCCTCTTCCCGGGAAAGACTGCCATCCAGCAAAAGCGTGTGTTCATCCAGTTCCCTGTATTCTCCCTTATATATAAAACCCTGTTCCTTCCAAATGATGTCCAACTTTAGTTCCTCTCGGTCATAGTATCTTCCTGTTTACTATCAGCAATTCCGTTTTGGCACAACCGTGTCACATATATTACATAGGTAACACATAGCATCACTGCTGCCCCACACCATGCTGAGACTTCTGCAATGGCCACTCCCTGAAATCCCATCCGGGGTACCAAAAGGAACCCAGTGACCACACGCATTACAACCTCAAGTACTCCCGAAAGCATTGGTACAAATGTTTTACCCAATCCCTGACATGCATTTCTGGTGACAAAAAGCCATCCTAAAGGGAAAATAGCAATCCCTGTAATGAAAAGGAATTCCCTGGTATAAGATATGACAATCGGATCATTTAACATAAGCCTTGTCAACGTCTCCGGAATAATCAGCTGAACCAGACAAATAGGAATATTGATTAACGTAGACAGTAAGATGCCATCCCATACTCCTCTTCTGATTCTATTTATCTTATTTGCGCCGTAATTCTGACCTGTGAAAGTGAGTACGGCAAGCCCTACTGCTCCTCCCGCCTGTTCAAAAAGGCTGCATAATTTCATACAGGCTGCATATGCCGCAACATAAAGAGTTCCCATGGCATTCACGAAATATTGCAGGATCATTCCTCCAAATGCCGTGACAGAATTCATGACTGCTACCGGCATACCCTTAAGCATGAGATACTTTACAATATTCGTTCTGATTTTCCAGTCTGATGCCGTGAACTGCAGCTCTTTTATTCTGCGTATATAAAGATAACAGTACAGCAAAGAAAACACCTGTGCCAAAACAGTTGCAAGAGCAGCACCTGATACTCCCATTTCCCCCGGAAATACAAACAAAACATCCAATATGACATTGATAATGGAAGATAAAATCATCGCAATGAGCGGGACTCTGCTATTTCCCACACAGCGCAACAAAGTCATGGCAAAATTATTACATACTGTTACTGTGCTGCCAATCAGAATGATTCTGAAATAACTAATTGTATCCTGCATCATATTCTGAGGCGTATTCAGAAAAGTAAATAAAGGTCTCATTGTTAACAGACTAAGGATTGTAACAAGAACACCGATTCCAAGACAAATCAGCACTGACATAGCTGTTTCCTGTCTCATTTTTCCATAATCCTGTGCGCCAAAGGATTGTGAAATATAAATTCCAAGCCCACCTGTCAGTCCAATCATAAATCCAAGGATAAAGAAATGCACGGAGCTGGTATTCCCCACAGCCGCCAATGCTGCATCTCCTATACCTTTTCCAACAATAACCGAATCTACAAAATTATAAAATTGCTGAAAAAAATTTCCTGCCAGAATCGGAAGAAAAAACTGAACAAGCAGTTTCATGCAATTTCCTTCCGTCATTCCTTTTGTTGCTGTCTTTATGTCAATCACGTTCCTTCCTTTTCCTGTCTATTTTCCGCTTCATTGCTATATTATCACGCTCTTTTCTAAGTTGCAATCCATTCGGTCCCTCCATTCCAAACATTTTTCTCGGCTATGGACTTATTTGTATTTCTATGGATTTTTCAGTTTTGGCACTCACAGAAATTTTCCAGATATTCGTCCACTTTTCCCGTGTTTACCAACACACAGCGCTTCACTTTGTATACCGCATTCGCTTCCTTTGCGATCTCCTGAAACGTATGTAATCCTAATGAGTAGAGCAATGCTCCCTCTGCATATCTGACAAATTTCTTTTTTCCTGCTCCTACCATATTCTCTAACTGTGGTACTTCAATTCTTGCTCTCGACATCTCTATTTCCTCCTACGCTATTCCTTCCAAAAATCCAACCATCTGTAGCTTAATCTTAACTTTTGCGCGTCTTACCCTCTGTGCCGCGGATTCATACTGAATTCCTTCCTCTTCTGCGATCTCTCCGATATCCTTCTCCCCAGAAAGATACCCTCTGAATATTCTTAACTCGTTTCTTCCCAGAATACACAGTTGCTGATTGAAAAGTTCATAATCTGCCCTCATTCTGCGAAGCGTGTATGCATCCTTCCGATATTTTTCGCCACGGTCAACACCTTCCAGTACATCTCCTGAAAAATCACAGGCAATAATCGCGTCTCGGGTGATGATATTACTGATTGCCGTATCCGCCGTAATATCACTATGAATGCCCAATGTCTGCACCCGTACTCCCAGATCTCCATGATTTTTCTTTCGGTTATAAGCTTTTTCACTCTCAATCATGTAGCGAAGCCCTTCCGTGTAGCCATCTACGATTCCAATAAAATTCGAATAATTCTTACAGATGATATCCACCTTTCCGGCAGCATCTGCCCTTGCGTAAATCTCAATAATACTTGCCTTTGCCACCATCGAATCCTCCTTGTTTGAATTTGACGTAAGCATCAGCGAAACCGGTTTACTCTTCCTTACATATAGTATTCTACGGCTTTCTATGGATTAAGTCGTTCCCCAAAGAATGGACAAAAAGTACAGTGGGAATGGACTTTAATCTTCTTACTCCCACAAAAAAAGACAACCATTTCTGATTGTCCTTTTGCATAAATTCTATTTCACTCCGACATATTCCATATATGTTACCATATATTTTCCTGTTTCCGCCCTGTCCAGGCGGTTGGGTGCGATATTCATAGTTCTTATATAAATCATAGTAAATTCTTCTTCATTATTTTCTCTACATAATCAATCACACTTTTCCACTCTAGGTCCCCTACATAAAAATTGCTTTTCTGAAACTGCCCCCAAAGCTCTGCCATGTGCAAATCGTCAGATATCAAATGCAATGTAGCTTCTATATCATCCTTGGTAAAAATAGTTTTCCTCTTTTCACAGGTAGTAGAAAATGCATCGTATAAAACCCGCTTCTCTATCTGTTCTTCATAGAAGTTCATGATACTGTAAACATCATAAAAATCTCTTAATCTGGTATTCGCGATTCCCCTATTTATTATTGTCTGCATTTTCTCAGCAAGCAATGTTTCCTTGTTATATGTAAGAACGGAAATCGTTCTATCCTCAAACATCAATTTATAGTCGTATTCTATTGCCCTTGGTGTAATTACATCATCTGTAGAAATATCGATTTTAATTGGTTGACGCATCTTGTCCAACGTAGCTTCCAGCATTACACGAATGCCCGGGTAATCAAACTCTTCCATAATAGTTCTTGTGCTTTTAATTTGAAATCTAACATTATCTTCCAGCGGGATGTTACAAATTTCTTCAATTATCCTCTGTACATCAGCCTCATTTAGTGGTAATGCTTTTACCGTTGTATCAATATCCATCGTAGCTCGCATATCCACACCAACAATTGACGCTACCAACATCCCACCCTTAAGAATAAAATTATCTCGATATGATGATACAGATACTCTTTCCAGAAATCTTTCCATCATAAAATTTCGAATTAGCGTAGTCGCTTTATTACTGTTCCCATCCGAAATATTTCTTACCTTATCTTTTAATTGTCTTGATGAACTAATCACACTAACACCTCCACGTACTTCATCACTTCATCTCGAATTCCCATCATATCCGCATATACAATCAACTGCGATAGCTTTTTGTCCTTCGATGACATATATTCCTTGATAGCCGTTTGAAATACTTGTACTTCATACTTATTACGATTCATTATCAAATCGCAAATGCAACGCTCCTTATCGTAAACCTTAACTAAATTTCCACTGCTGGATGCAATCTCACAAATTCCTATTTTGTATAAATCCGGTGCAGCATATTTCACCGAAACATTAAAATCATTATCCTTAAGATGGCTCGCATTATATCCCTGTGGCACAGTAACACACACAGATGAATACTCCCTATCTGTCAAACCGTGCAAATATAGTGCTGTTTCTCCGGAATAAATAATCGCACCATTTCTTTGTTGCAAAATGAACAACTCATCCGGCCACACATCATCCATTATATATAAACCTCTTGAGACCTTCTCCATGCCGTGTTCCTTAATATATTGTGCAACATAGGTCTTAGAAATATCTTCATTACACACCAAAGAGGTAATAAGATAACCGTTATATTTTTCAATGAAATTTTCAATTTTTTCCTTTTTAGTCATTCTATTCACCTCTTTACTTTACCTCTACGCTTTAATTATATTATTTAAAAGCGAGAAAGTAAACTTTTTTTTATTTTTTGACCTATGCCTCTTTATTTAACCTCGCCAGCACCTTCACCTGCTCAATCGCCACTTTTCTCACATCCTCATTCTTCATCTCCTGCAGCATCATAGCAAGCTGCATCACATCAGCATCAAATCCCATCTCATCTCCATCCATCAAATATCCTGCTGTAGTATTCAGTACCTTTGCAATATCTCTGAGAATGCTTACCTTGATATCAATTTTTCCTGTCTCATAAGCAGAAATCGTACATTTCTTTGTATATATAGCCTCTGCCAATTCCTCCTGTGTCATTCCCATCTTCACTCTGCATTCTCTAATTTTCATTCCCATTGTCATTTCCATTTTTCTCTCCATTTCCGGAGTCCAAAACGAAAATAAGCACAAGAAAAGGAGTCTACAAAACGTATGACAATAAGACAGGTAGCGACAATTATATGCCACCTGGCGTTATTTCCGTTTTGTAGGCTCCTGATAGTTCTATGCTAAATCCAACTCGTTACAAACTCTTGGTAATCAGTACCGACCTTGATGGTTCTCGGCCAAATTCAACGGTTCCTCTGATTCCTCATGTTACTCTGTTTTAATAATTCGCTGCTCGCTTCATCGGTTGCATCTGCTTACATCCCTTAGTCTTTTGGACACTTAGTATCCCTGATACAACGGGAATAGTGCTTCATAGTGATCTAGGAAGCCAGTATACCAGTGAAGAATTCGAGAAATACTTACAGGATCAGGGAATGTTACATTCATTCAGCAGGAAGGGTAACCCCTATGATAATGCCTGCATCGAATCCTTCCATTCTGTATTAAAAAAGGAAGAAGTATACACAACTACATATTACACATTTGAGGAGGCTAAATCAGCACTCTTTGAATATATAGAGTCATTCTACAACCGAAAAAGGCGCCATAGTGCTCTTGATTACAAGACACCACAACAGGTTGAAGATGAGGCTCTAGCAGCCTAAGAAATAATTCTCTCGGCATATGTTATGCTGGGAGAAAAGTTCAACTTTTTGTGTCCAAAGTATTGACATAGATCCACTTTCTTATTCGAGCCGAAAGTCACACTGTCCGGTGTCAGCGGTAAATTCCTATCCGACCATTCGACAATCAATTCGGGATGTACTGCCGCTAAACTGTTACTCATATCAAAACCTCCACTTCCTCTGTGATTAAAGTATATGAAGTTTCGGCTTTTTCTTGTAGTTTGCGAATATCAGTAAAAATAAATAAAAAAGCCCTTTGAGAAAAGATTTCTCCTCTCTCAAAGGGCTCAACAACTGAAATTTATTTATTATTTTACAAAGGTTGCATCATTTCAAGTATAATTCCATCAGGGTCCTTAAAGTAAAATGCTTTGCTTTTACCAAATCCTTGTAAACTAAAATCAAAATACTGTGGTTCAGATAAACACTCCACATTATTTTCAATAAGTTCTTTATAAATTGTATCAATGTCATCCGTGTAAAAACATAATTCTGAAATAGATGTCTCAAATAAATTTGATTGAACCTTTTTGAAGTCATTATCTACAAATTGAATCAATTCAACAGGTGGTGTTTCAATATTTTCAGAACCGTTCAAATATGCAACTCTTGCCTTACAATTTTTCTTTTGAAACATTTTATCTGTCTCTTCGCCAACCATCATAATTTCTCCTTGAAATTTAAGTCCAAGCACATCTCTATAAAATGCAATTGACTTATCTAAATCTGAAACCGTCAATCCTACATGATATATTCTTCCAACCATTTACTATTCCTCCTTAACAAATGATAAATTCAGGTTTGTTTTTCTCTCATTTTGAAAATGGGCAATTCCGCAATGGAACTGCCCATATATCTTGAAAATTATGCGATTTTTAAGGCTCCGCACCGTTTCAAGCACCATTTGGTGTAAATTTGGTGTATTTGTGTATTTTCAGAGCTTTTTCACAAATGAAGTACATCCCGTTTTGTAGGGTAAAACGGTACTTCTTAATAGAGCTTTGCACCTGCCGGTATTCTGTTATCTACCATCAGAAGGTTCAGTCCTTCGTGACCGTCTTCCTCGTGTACTGCTGAAATCAGCATACCCTCGGAATCAATTCCCATCATCTTTCTCGGCGGCAGGTTTACGATAGCGATTGCTGTCTTACCAACCAGCTCTTCCGGCTCGTAATACTCATGAATACCGCTTAAAATCACACGGTCTTTGCGTTCTCCGTCATCTAATGTAAACTTCAGAAGCTTCTTTGACTTCGGTACTGCTTCGCAAGCTAAAATCTTAACTGCACGGAAATCAGATTTTGCAAATGTATCGAAATCTACCATTTCTTCAAAGATTGGCTCAATCTTTACATTAGAGAAATCAATCTTTTCCGGCTCTGAATTTGGTGTAGAAACCTCTTTAGAACTTACACCATTTTCGGATTTTATACCACCGAGGGTCTTCATTGTCGGGAACAATAATACATCCCTGATAGCCTGGGAGTCAGTTAACAGCATAACCAGTCTGTCGATACCGTAACCGATACCGCCTGTAGGTGGCATACCAATCTCCAGTGCATTCAGGAAATCTTCATCAGTATGCTCTGCTTCGTCATCGCCTGCTGCCGCATTGGCATCCTGCTGTGCGAAACGTTCTCTCTGGTCGATAGGATCATTCAGCTCAGAGTAAGCATTACACATTTCCCATGTATTGATAAATAACTCGAAACGCTCTACCTTGGATGGGTCGCTTGGCTTTTTCTTGGTTAATGGTGAAATAGCCAGCGGATGATCCATGATAAATGTAGGCTGTACCAGATTCTCTTCGCAGAACTCTTCGAAGAATAAGTTTACGATATCACCCTTTGTATGACGCTCTTCATATTCTACATGATGTTCCTTTGCAATTGCCTTTGCTTCTTCATCTGTAGCAACTGCATCAAAATCAACACCTGCATATTTCTTAATGGCATCAATCATAGTCAGACGCTCGAATGGCTTGCCAAGGTCGATTTCTACACCATTGTAGGAAATCTTGGTAGAACCACATACTGTCTCTGCCAGATAGCGGAACATGCTCTCTGTCAGTTCCATCATACCTTCATAATCTGTATATGCCTGATATAACTCCATCAGTGTAAATTCAGGGTTATGACGTGTATCAACACCTTCATTACGGTATACACGACCAATCTCGTATACTCTCTCCAAACCACCAACGATCAGTCTCTTCAGATATAATTCCAGAGAGATACGAAGCTTCACATCTTCATTCAAAGCATTATAGTGTGTTTCAAAAGGTCTTGCTGCTGCACCACCGGCATTAGATACCAGAGTAGGTGTTTCAACCTCCATGAAGTCTCTGCCTGCAAGAAAGTTACGGATTTCCTTTAAGATCTTGGAACGCTTGATAAATACTTCCTTACTCTCATCATTCATGATGAGATCTACATATCTTTGACGATAACGGGTATCTGTATCTGTCAGTCCGTGGAACTTCTCAGGAAGAATCTGTAAGCTCTTGGATAACAGTGTCATTTCTACAGCATGAATGGAGATCTCACCTGTCTTTGTACGGAATACATATCCCTTCACACCGAAGATATCACCGATATCAGACTTCTTGAAATCTGCATATGCTTCTTCACCGATAGCATCTTTTGCTACATAGACCTGAATAGTTCCTTTCAGATCCTTGATATTACAGAAGGAAGCTTTACCCATAACGCGCTTGAACATCATACGACCTGCTATAGATACATTAATAGGACTTGCATCCATGATGGCACGTCTTTCATTGTAGTCCTCGTTCAATACTTCTTTTGCCTGCTGCTCATCTAAGCCCTCTACGCTTGGAGCTTTTCTTCCTGCGAGAAGTTCTGCTTCGTGAGCTGTATATAATTCTTTTGCATCACTGGTGTGATGTGTCTGATCATATTTTGTAATCTGGAACGGGTCTTTGCCTGCTGCCTGTAATGCTGCAAGTTTCTCTCTTCTTACCTTAAGAAGCTGGTTAACATCCTGTTCCTGGTTCTTCTGTGTTTGATTCTGTTCCTGTGACACTTTTCCCAATACTCCTTTCATCTATGCTGAGATCGTGTATCTGTATTTCACACTTTCCGCAGTATAAGCGAAACTCTGTGTGTAGCTTCTTCTATGCTTCTGGCTTGTAAATATCCAGGATAGTGTATTCGATCACACCTGCTGGTGCTTCAACGGATACAATATCACCCTTCTTAGCGCCAATGAGAGCTTTACCAAGTGGAGACTCGTTAGAAATCTTGCCCTTTAAGCTGTTAGCCTCTGTAGCACCAACGATCTTGAATTCCATCTCATCGCCGAATTCATTGTCTTTTACTTTAACAGCAAGACCAAAGCTTACCTTCTCCAGGTTCTCGCTGTCATCTTCCATATCTACAACTTCTACGTTCTTTAAGATCTTCTCCAGCTCTTCGATTCTTGCTTCGATATCACGCTGCTCGTCTTTGGCTGCATCATATTCTGCGTTCTCTGATAAGTCGCCCTGCTCTCTTGCTTCCTTAATCTTCTGTGCTACTTCTTTTCTTCTGATGACCTTGAGTTCATGCAGCTCATCTTCATATTTTTTTAAACCTTCACGTGTTAATAAGTTTTTCTTTGCTTCCATGGTCCTATACCCTTTCTTCTATATATAATCTCTATTTTGTTCATATTCATAAGACACCTAAGTATAGCCTTTTTTACTGTCGGTGTCAAGATTTCAGCGAGCCTGAAAGATTCTGTTTATGCCCTCTTCCAGCTGTTCGAAGGTCTCCATTTCGTTTACCATATCACGCAGTCTGGCTGAATTGGGATATCCTTTGGTATACCATGCTACGTGCTTTCGCATTTCCCGGATTCCAATATACTCACCCTTATACTTCAACTGTAGTCTGGCATGCTCCAATATGGTGTCTCTCACTTCCTCCATGCCGGGTCTAGGTGGTATCACTCCTGTATCCAGATACTGTGTAATCTCTCTGAATATCCACGGATTGCCCTGACATGCTCTGCCTACCATAATGCCATCACATCCGGTCTCATCCAGCATTTTCTTAGCAGAAAGTGCATCCACAACGTCTCCGTTTCCTATTACAGGTATGGACACCGCTTCTTTTACCTGTCTTATGATGTCCCAGTCGGCTTTTCCAGAATAATACTGCTCTCTGGTTCTTCCATGTACTGCTATCGCCGCAGCTCCGTTGGCTTCTGCGATCTTAGCCATTTCAACTGCATTTACATGGGCATCATCAAATCCTTTGCGGATTTTGACGGTTACAGGTTTGTGGATTGCCTGCACCAGCGCATGTATGATCTGTCCAGCCAGTTGTGGGTCTTTCATCAGGGCGCTGCCTTCATGGTTATTTACGACTTTAGGCACCGGACATCCCATGTTGACATCCAGAATGGCAAAAGGTCTTTCTTCTATTCTGGCTGCTGTCTCTGCCATAATATCCGGCTCTGAACCAAATAATTGCAAGGACACAGGCTTTTCCTCCGGATGAATCTCCAGAAGCGCTTCCGTGTTCTTGTTATTATAGTGCACAGCCTTGGCACTGACCATTTCCATACACAAAAGCCCGGCTCCCTGTTCCTTGCATAACAGTCTGAAAGGCAGATCCGTTACTCCTGCCATAGGTGCTAATATGACATTATTCTCCAGGGTAACGTCACCTATTGTAAGTTTCATGCTTAGTTATTCCTTTTATTTTTCTCATATATAATGCGAAGACCTTCCAGTGTCAGGGAATTGTTGTACTCCTGAATCAGATCTGTCTCCTCTGCGATAATGCGTCCCAGTCCACCTGTTGCCACTACTTTAAGGTTATCATAACCGGACTCCTGTTTAACTCTGCGGATGATGTATTCTGTCTGTCCGATCTGTCCAAACACCAGTCCTGCCTGCATACTGGTTATTGTCTCTCTTGCCAGTATGGTATCCGGCTTCTTAATCTCGATTTCAGGTAATTTCGCCGTATCTTCCCAAAGTGCCTTGGCACAGATACGAATGCCTGGAGCTGTAATACCAACTGAGAAACAGCCATCCTCTGTTACCAGATCATACGTAGTCGCTGTACCAAAATCCAGCACAAGAACCGGTCCACCATAAAGCTCATAGGCTGCAACAACATCCACGATTCTGTCTGGTCCGATTTCCTTTGGATTCTCAGAAGTAATGCGGATGCCTGTCTTAACTCCCGCACCAATAATGAGAACATTCTGGTTTACATAACGTCTGATTCCTCCAATGAGAGAATGCATGATATTGGGAACCACGCTTGCCACTGCAATTCCTTCAATCTGATCAATTGCCAGATGATTCTTGCTCAACAGTTCCGTGATCAATACTCCATATTCATCTGAAGTACGCGGAGTCTTACTCATCAGTCTGAATGTTGTCACCAGTTCCTTATCACGATACACACCAAAGGTTATGTTCGTATTACCTACATCGACTACTAATAACATATTTTTATCCTTTCTGTCAGTTATCATCCTCTTCTGCATCCAGAGCATCGCCTACACTTTCATGAAGGACAAATACACGGTAATACAGACTCAGGGATTCCAGAAGCTCCTGTCTCTGCACCTTGATTTCCTTCACTAACAGACCACTACTGATCTCGTCATAAAGAATGTCATCTTCATATGCTTCGGTGTCAAAGCTTACACTTCCATCTTCTTCAAATACAATTGTGAATACACCGCCTACCTCTTCTGTAAAAAGTACACAGATAATATGCAGTTCATCCTGTATTGATTGAGGGATTCCCTTAAACTGCTCATTAAAATAATATTTCTGTTCATATGCGTTTGCACCACAAAGCACAACTCGCTTATCCTGATTTTCCATTGTTTACCAGCCTTTTCCTAATTATACATATCCATATATGCCTCTGACTGATACTTCACCGGCATACACGGCAACAATCTCTCCATCCTCTTGCTCAACCAGAAGTTCGCCCTTCTCATTGATACTGCGGGCGATTCCTTCGTACTCACCCTTAGGATCAAGTACTCGCACTTTCTTTTCTCTGTTCAACAGATATTTATTATACGTATCTACCAGCCCTGACAAGTCATATGTCTTCTGGAATATCTCATATTCCTGTTCAAAATAATGCATGACTCTTGCTATGAATCTGGAGCGGTTCACTTTATGTCCAAGCTCCATGTAAAGTGAAGTTGCTCTGTCAGCCAGCTCTCCCTCAAAAGACGGCTGGTTCACATTGATGCCCACACCCACTACAACATAATGTATTGCATCCAGCTCGGCACTCATCTCTGTCAGAATGCCACATACCTTTTTCCCGTTCATTACAACATCATTGGGCCACTTAATACCACAGCCGTCAGGGTCAATCTCTTCCAGTGCCTCCACAACTGCCAGTGCCATGACCAGCGTCAATGCAGATGCCTTATCCGGGTTGCAGTCTGGTCGAAGCAGCAAAGACATATAAATGGCTTCTCCTGAAGGAGATATCCAGGCCCTGCCTCTTCTGCCTCTTCCTGTTGTCTGCATGTCAGCCACTACCAGAGTACCCTCTGGTTTGCCTTCTTCTGCCAGTGCCTTTACGTCCAGATTGGTGGAACCTGTCTCTTTATGGTAAACGAGATTTCTTGCTACCCATTTTGTATCTATATTGGCGCTGATCTCAATTGCAGACATCATATCATCACTTTCCATCAGACGATATCCTTTATTATTGACTGCTTCGATCTGATATCCATCCTTTTCCAGCTGTTTGATTGCCTTCCACACAGCAGTTCTGGATACGCCAAAATACTCACATAATTCCTGTCCGCTGACATAATCATCCTTCTCTTTCAAAAGACGGACAATCTCTTCCTTGTTCATATATCTTATGCCCCCAGAGTAGCTGCCATGACAGCTTTAATGGTATGCATACGGTTCTCTGCCTCATCAAAGACAAGAGACTGTGCAGATTCAAATACTTCATCTGTTACTTCCAGATCTGTAAATCCATACTTTTCTCCCTGTTCCTTACCGATCTTGGTCTTCAGATCATGGAAAGCAGGCAGACAATGCAGGAAGATTGCCTTTTCTCCGGCATTGCGCATTACATCGCTTGTAACCTTATAAGGGGAAAGGACTTTGATACGTTCTGCCCATACTTCCTCAGGCTCACCCATAGATACCCATACATCTGTGTAAATAACATCCACATTCTTAGTACCTGCATCCACATCCTCTGTAAGTGTAATGGTAGCACCTGATTCCTTGGCATATTCCTGGCACTGTGCTACAAGCTCTGCAGCCGGGAAATATTCTTTCGCTGTACATGCAGTAAAATGCATGCCTAACTTGGAGCATGCAATCATCAGGGAATTACCCATATTGTAGCGGGCGTCTCCCATATAAGTCAGTTTAATTCCCTTGAGTGTACCAAAATGCTCTCTGATCGTAAGCATATCTGCTAACATCTGTGTAGGGTGATATTCATTGGTCAGACCATTCCATACAGGTACACCTGCATATTTTGCCAGTTCCTCTACGATAGTCTGTTCAAAACCTCTATATTCAATACCTTCATACATTCTTCCCAATACTCTTGCTGTATCGGCAATACTTTCTTTCTTACCAATCTGAGATCCTGTAGGGTCAAGATAAGTTGTTCCCATTCCCAGATCATGTGCTGCCACTTCAAAGGAGCATCTGGTTCTTGTACTTGTCTTTTCAAAAATAAGTGCTACGTTCTTACCACGAAGTGTATCATGAAGGATTCCCTTCTTCTTCTTCTCCTTGTAGGAAGCAGCCAAATCCAAAAGATATACAATCTCTTCCGGTGTATAATCTTTAAGTGTTAAAAAATGACGTCCTTTTAAATCCATAACTTCTCCTCCTTCAAATGTTGGTAACTATTCAGAATAGCTCCATTGTACTACGTTTTATGTATCTGGGCAAGAAAAACAAAGAGTCCGCACAGGACTCCCATAACAAAAAGTGCAGATGTAAATATCTGCACTTTAAATCTGAATTACCAGAATACATGATTTCCAATAATAATGCCATCTTTGTTCCCTGCTCTTCTGAAATGCAGTGCATCTCCAATGTTGCAGTTGCCGTTGATTGCTTCCTGTGCTGCCTGCAGACAGCTGGCTTTAATATTACCACTCAATGCCAGATTGCTCATCTTCGTTGAGTTAGCCGGCGAGAACTGACCTGATGCATAGATTACATCTGTAATCGTATTAGGATATGCCCCACATCTGACACGGTTCATAACAACAGATGCCACCGCAAGCTGTCCCTCATAACTCTCTCCACCTGCTTCACACTGTACAAGGGCTGCAAGGATATTCAACTCAGATGCGGATGTCAGAACTGCTTCCTTCTGCTGCTTACGTGTTGCTTCTCTCTCTGCTGCTGCCTGCGCTCTGGCTGCTTCCTTCTCTGCTGCCTCTCTTGCCTGGATTGCTTCTACAGACTCTGCTGTATCCAGATCAAACTCTACCTTCACATATTCAGCAGCCACATAACCGGTCTCACCTTCATAATTGATGCTTACCCAGTCACCGTCTTCCTCTATTGCTTCTACAGCTTCTCCCATAGCCAGTAATCCAAGCACTCCTGAATCCAAGCTTGCTTCTTTTCTGACACGAAGTGTCTCTGTCTCTGAATAGGCTGTCAGAATACCGACTTCTTTTGCTTCCTTCTGTGCTTCTTCTCCAAAATACAGGTAATCATCGCTGACCCATCCTGTCACATCGCCGGACTGAATCTTGGTCCAGCTGTCCTGGCGCTGCAGAATGTCGCCACCGCAATCCTTGTATAATACTCCGACTTTCTCAGAATCCTGGTTCGGCTCTTTACGTATATTAACATACTGATTAACTTTTGCCATAACAAGTGTAGATTCCGTGTCCTTCTCATCCATTGCATGGATTGGAGCAATATCTGAGGTCTGCTTTCTGACCAATGTGGTAAGCTCTGCATCATTCATTGCCACATTCACATCTACCAGAACGGCAGCTCCTGCATTCAACTGCTCTATTGAAGTATCCTGTTGCTTCTTAGTAGATGTTGTCACTACCAAATCCCGTGTCTCAGCAGCATCTGTAGTAATAGGCATCATTGTCATTACCATTGCCAGACACAGTACATATAGCATGGAACTCCATTTTCTAAGATTTGTTTCCATAGTTTTCTCCAATTTTTCAAAGTCTTTTCGTTCTTAATACAATCTTATAACAAATGTTACGTTTTTGTTAACATCATTACGATTTTATATAATAGCAAAGAGTCCGCCACTTGTCAAGTGAACGGACTCTTTGTCTGTCTTTTCTATGCACTTTTTACAAAAAATTACATGGATTTTGATTTGTTGACGCAGGCTTCCATGGCATCCATAACAGCTGCACGAAATCCTTTCTCTTCCAGAACTTTCACCGCTTCGATAGTAGTTCCCGCAGGAGAGCATACCATATCTTTGAGTTCTGCCGGGTGCTTGCCGGTCTCAAGAACCATCTTTGCACTTCCCATTACGGACTGTGCTGCGAATTCATATGCCTGGCTTCTTGGCATTCCCGCCTGTACTGCCGCATCTGCCATAGCTTCTATGAACATGAATACATACGCCGGTGAACTGCCACTGACACCAATTACCGCATCCATCAGCCTCTCCGGTATCAGGCTTGCCTTACCGAAGCTCTCCATCAGTTCCAAGGCAAGCTTCTCATCGTCCTTTGTAACTGTATCATTGATGCATACTCCGGTACAGGCTTCCCCAACAAGCGCAGGTACATTCGGCATACATCTTACCAGACGGATTGACTTGCCGAATTCCTGCTCAATCCAGTCAAGACTTTTACCTGCCGCAATAGAAATGACAAGTGTGTCATTTGTTACAAACTCCTTAATTTCTTTAATTACTTCCGGGAAAAAGACAGGCTTTACTGCCAATACAACAGCATCTGCCTCTTTGGCAATCGCCGCATTATCCGTGCATGTTTTAATACCGTATTTCTCATGTATACGTTCAGCAGTCGCTTCCGTTTTAGAAGAACCGATCAGCTCGTCTTTTGTATACAATCCTTTTGCAAGAATTCCACCGATCATGGCATTCGCCATATTTCCCAGACCTATAAAACCAATCTTCATTTTAATAACCCTGCCTTTCTCGCCTTTGTCTGGCTGCCTCATACATCAATATAGAGGTTGCCATTGCCGCATTAAGTGATTCCACCTGCCCTAACATGGGAATCTTAATATATCTCGTTGCCGCATCTGCTGTCTCTCTCTTCAATCCGTTTCCTTCATTACCAATAAGAAATGCTGTTCCAACACGATAGTCTGCCTCATCATAACATACACTGTCCTCAAGATGTGCTGCATAGACCTGGATTCCTTTATTTTTCAACGTGTAGATTGTGTCCTTCAGATCCGTTGTCTGATAAAAAGGCATTCTGTAGATTGATCCCATCGTGGCTCTGATTACCTTGGGGTTAAAGATATCTACCGTGTCTTTTGTCATAATGACACCATCTACTCCCGCGCCCTCTGCCGCTCTCAGAATCGTACCAAGATTGCCCGGGTCCTGCAGATCCTCCAATATAACCAGAAGTGGTGCCTTTTGCGTCAGCAACTGTTCCAGTTCATAGTGAGGTGTCTTTAATACACTCAGGATTCCCTGTGGCGTTCTAGTATCTGCAACTCTTTTAAATACATCATCAGATACTATCTCATAGCCTGTCGTCTTGAGGCAATCCTTAAAGCTGCACTTTGCCCAGAAGCTCTCTGATACATAGACTTCCTTAATCCACGCCTGTGGCGCTTCCAGAAACATCTTAGATCCCTCTACAATAAAAGACTGTTGTGCGCGCCGCTCCTTGGATTTCTGGCATAATGCCATTAAATTCTTCATTTTCTGATTTGAAGCGCTTGTTATCATTCTAATCTCCCTGTGTTTATTTCTTATACTTATTTCCTATGCTTTTTCCTTGTATCCAAAAGCCTCGCAGCCACATCATTGTGTGCCATGACCATGAGATGTTCTTTATCCTGAATCACATAATCCGCTGAAGGCATGATATTCATCTCCTCATCCCCACTCCTTCGGATACCCAGAATGGACACCTTGTATTTTGCAGCAATGTTAGACTCTCTGATGCTCTTGCCTACCCATTCCTGCAAAGGACTGATCTCATAGATTCCATAAGGGCCAGGGAGATCAATATAGTCAAATATATTATCCAGGCTGTAACGCTCTGCCCATTTCTCTGCAATGTCCTTATCCGGATAGATTACCTCATCTGCCCCGTTGCGCAGCAGGAACTTCGCCTGAATATCCCTGGTCACTTTACTGATGACCCGCTTAGCCCCCAGTTCCTTTACCAGACTGGTAATCTCCAGACTACTCTGGAAATTCGTACCTATGCAGACAAATACAGCATCAAAATTCCTCACACCTATTGTCTTTAATACTTCTTCCTTGGTGCAGTCACCAATCTTGGAGCTGGTAGCATATGGCACCATATCCTCAATAGCTTCTTCATTCTCATCTATAATCATGACGTCATGTCCATTTTCCAGAAAGTTCTTCGCCAGATGATGACCAAAACATCCCATCCCAATAATCAATATAGATTTCATTGCGTTCTCCTATCCTACTATAATCTTTTCCTGCGGAAGCCTGATGGTATCTGATGTGTTTTTCTGGGCAAATACCAGTGCAAAAGACAAACTTCCCAATCGCCCACAATACATTAATACAATCAGAATCAACCGTGACACGGTGTTCAAATCTCTGGTTATACCCGTACTCATTCCTACTGTGTTGATTGCTGAGAATACTTCCAACAGCACATCTGCCATATCAAAAGGCTGCATCGCCATAATGATGACCGCTGCCAGCGCAGCCAGCATAAAATTCGTCACTACAACTGCATTTGCCTTCTTTACCACATCATCTGTCAGCCGTCTTCCAAACAGATTGATATCTTCGTGATTTCGTATCATTGCCACAGCATACAGAAGCAATACCACAATCGTTGTCGTCTTGGCACCACCTGCTGTAGAGCCTGGGCTTCCGCCTATAAACATCAGCAATATCGTCAACAGCTTACCTGCATTGGAAAGTCCTGCCACATCTGTGGTATTAAACCCTGCCGTTCTTGGTGTTACAGAGCAAAAGGCTGCACCCAATGCTTTTTCCACCGGAGTTAATCCAGCCAGTACTCCATGATTCTCAAGAACCAGAAAAACAATCGTTGCAATGACCGTCAACCCGATTGTAAACGTTAAAACAATCTTCGTATGAAGCAGATATTTCTTAAAATGCCATTTGTTACGCATCAGGTCATCCCATACAATAAAGCCGATACCTCCGGTCAGAATCAGGAACATGACCACCATATTGACCAGAACATCTCCTTCAAAGGACACCAATGACGCATAAGCCTCTTCATATCCCATCAGGTCAAATCCTGCATTGCAAAAAGCAGACACTGCATGAAAAATAGAAAAAGCAATTCCACGCTGTAATCCGAATCGTGGAATAAACCTGGTCGATAACAGCAGTGCTCCGATTCCTTCTATTAAAAAAGTTCCCTGCACAATCTTCCGTGCAAGTCTTACCACCCCTGCTATCTCCATAGAATTCACACTTTCCTGCAGATTCTCACGCTGTTTTAAGCCTATCTTCTTCTTCAGGATAATAGAGATATAGACACCTATCGTCATAAATCCCAGTCCGCCTATCTGAATCAACGTGAAAATCACGATAATTCCAAACGTAGTCCAGTTCTGATATGTGTCTGCTACGATCAGCCCTGTCACACAAGTCGCTGAAGTCGCTGTAAAAAGTGCATTCATGATATTGGGTTGCCCTGAGCGCACGGAAATTGGCAGACTCAACAGCATTGTACCAATCACTATAATCAAAGCAAATCCTAACGCAACCAGTCTGGTAGTTGAACGTTTAATTTTGTTTTTATTTTGTTTTTTCAACTCCCTGTTATCTCCTTTATACGGTGTACTAGGCTCATTATAGCAATCCACCCTAACAAAAACAATCCGAAAATAAGAATCTTATCTTCGGATTGTATCATTGCATTTTATTTATTAAACCAGATTATCTGGATAACTTTCTGCAGATATCGTACTGATATTCGTTAATTGTCTTCTCCATGTTCAATGCTTCTTCAATGTCGAAGTCCACAAATTCGCCATGTTTGTATGCTACAACACGGTTGGACTTACCTGCACACAGAATATCTGCTGCATATGCACCCATGATAGAAGCATAGAAACGGTCTTTACATGTAGGGCTGCCGCCACGCTGTAAGTAGCCAAGAATTGTTGCACGAGTCTCAATACCTGTAGCTGCTTCAATTCTCTTAGCCATAGATGTGGAATGTCCAATACCCTCTGCATTTACAATGATATGGTGAGTCTTACCACGTTTTCTGCTGGCAATGATATTGTTAATCAGTTCCTGCTCGTTATAATCATATTTCTCAGGAAGAAGGATATCCTCTGCACCATTTGCTACGCCTGTCCACAGAGCAATGTAACCTGCGTTACGTCCCATAACTTCGATGATAGAGCATCTCTCATGGGATGAAGAGGTATCTCTTACCTTATCAATGGCTTCCATCGCTGTGTTGATTGCTGTATCAAATCCAATGGTATATTCTGTACATGCAATATCAAGGTCGATTGTACCAGGAAGACCAATGGTATTGATTCCATTTCTTGCAAGTGCCTGCGCACCACGATAAGAACCATCGCCACCAATTACTACCAAGCCATCAATACCGTGCTTTCTACAGATGTCTGCTGCATGAGCCTGTACATCCGGCTCCTTGAATTCCAGACAACGAGCTGTACCAAGAATTGTACCACCACGCTGAATAATATCAGAAACGTTCTGCTTCTGCATGTCAACGATCTCTTCATTTAAAAGACCTGCGTAACCTCTCTTAATACCCTTTACCGTAACGCCATTAGAAATAGCTTTTCTAACAACTGCACGGATTGCTGCATTCATACCCGGTGCATCTCCACCACTTGTCAACACACCAATGCACTTAATCTCTTTGGACATGATAATACCTCCTATGCATATATAACATAAACATTGTTATTTTTTTCTCATTCACCTTCTTATTTTAATCTATTTTATTCCAGATTACAATATAATTTGATAAAAAATTATCAAGTCTGGGGAAATATCTTATTTATTCTGTAGCTCTGTCATACTGAGTCTGGACACTCATGAGTTTCAATACTGCGTCTATATGCTTCATAACTTCTCGACTGGGATTATATTCCTTATTCGTTCTCATCTGTATAAAATAGTCTGCTACTAGCCTGAAATCACTCTGAAACGTTGCCACCTGTTCAGACGATAAATCCCATATCCTATTATTGCGCCTGCTACGTTCATGACAATATCCATTGTCTCACTCTTCCCACAGCTCAGAGCATATTGTAGTTGGCTACCGTCAGGTTAACCTGGAGATGCAGGTAGTTAATTACCATGACTGGTCAGAGCGCTCTCTCAATTACCTATGCAGATTATTTAACAACCTCAACAAGGGCGATGACTACTGCGCTACCCTGCCAGCAATCCAGATTGGGATTCTGGATTTCACGCCTTTCCCTGAAAACCCCAGCTTCTATTCTAAAAACCTTATGATGGATACAGAAACCCACCATGTTTACAGTAGCAAATTTGCAATTCATGTGTTAGACTTAAAGCAGATAAATAATGCTTCCAGCGAAGATAAGCACTGGGGATTGGACAATTGGGCAAGGCTTTTTAAAGCTGCTACTTGGGAGGATGTTAAGATGATCGCAGCAAATAATAAATATCTTACAGAAGCCGCTAACACCATGCACGAACTCTACTCTGACCGCGAAATGCGTCGCCAGATGGAGAACCGTGAAGATTTCATCCGCCGCCAAAAGCGTGACCAACGGATGCTGAAGGATCAGGCTGATATCATTGCTAAACAGGCTGGTGTCATTGCTGAACAGGCTGACGAAATTGCTAAACTTCAGGCACAAATTGAGTCTTTAAAAAAATCTCTGTAAACACACTTCACTATATTGTAAATGATATAAGGCAGCATTTGTAGTCGCTGCCTTATATGTATAACATTCCTTATATTACTTGCAAAATCTCTTCAGAACATTTCTGCTGCATCCTATATGGAATAGGATTAATATATTGCAGCTTAATTCACTTCCAGTATAATTCCAGTTTCTGCTGTGCTTCCTGCTCCGTCATAGAGAACTTCTTAACAAGCTGCATCTTTACTGCTTCTGCAGACACACCCAATTCCTGACATGACTCTACCATAGCTTGTATGCCCTCTGCCTTTCCTTCTGCTCTTCCTTCAATTCTTCCTTTACTGATCGCATTATCCAATACCTCACACATCGTCTTCACCTCTCCCTGTGCACCATTCTGCATCTCTTCAAACCTGTCATCCTGAGTCAGAACACTCATGAGTTTCAATACTGCATCCACATGCTTCATGACTTCCTGACTGGGATTATATTCCTTATTCGTTCTCATCTGTACAAAATAGTCTGCCACTATCCTGAAATCGCTCTGAAACATTGCCACCTGTTCAGGCAATAAATATGCTATCTCAAATACATGTATCTTATAATCATTCACATATTGACTTAATTCCTTAGGAATGTTCTTAAAACATCCCCTTAAACTTCTCGGCTTATCCCAATGTTCCATTCCAAAATACAGTACAATGGAAATCACCGGATATTTCCCTTCATTCTCATGTTCTTTAAGTATCTGGCTTCGGTAAGCTGCTCCATCATATCCTATCATTCTAAGTGGCATGTATGGGTGAGCATCCGTCTGATTCTCCAGTCCAAGCAACGCTATCTTGATATACCCGTATTTCCAGAACTTGGCTATGTCCCTCTCCTGCTCATGAACTTTCTTATCAGCTTTATAAATAGTCTTGTTCCCATCCGCTTCCAGATGCTCCTGCAGAATGATCTGTTTACCATCACACAACAATACATTTATAATGTCAGCAAAAACATCATTGTATGCCTCCAGGTAATTCTCTGTCAGATCCTTTTCTCCCATATGTACCACTCCATCTTATATGCTTCAAATGTTATTCGTATAATACCATTCGATAGGTATAATACTATATATTTTGTACGAAGTCAATACATATGTTCGGAACTTTTGTTCTTGTTCAGATAAATAAAAACCGAACTTTATGATATTATATTATCACAAAAAGTCCGGTTTTACTATGTATATTCATTCCTTTTCTATTTTATTATCTATCCATTTACCCCATTTAAAATTAATGCTCTAGCCATTTTGAAATCCTCATATGTTGTAATTTTAAAATTCATATTAGTACATCTTATTCCTACAAATTTAAATTGTTTTTTCACTTCTTGACTCTCGCTGATTGAAATTGCTGGCATTGATTCTCTTTCTTTTAATATTTTTCCGTATATATACTTTGCATTAGATAAAGACATTGCTTAGCTGTTGTTGTGCTTGCAGAACTGCTGCTGGATGAGCTGGAACTGCTGGAACTGCTTGAACTGCCCGACTGGTCAATACCCAGAAGCAGTATATTGATTCTGCCTATTTTATTCTTCTTTCCTTATAGTAAATATGTTTACTACTTAAATTTAGAAAACCACATGCGTCATTTTTTGAATTTTTTATTTTTTTGGAAATGGAGTCTTTTCCTTTGTAAGACCAAGGAAATAATCTGTTGAAACATTATAATACTGTGCAAGACGAATCAAATGTCTGATAGGCATTTCATTGGCTCCTCGCTCATATCTTGCGTACATAGTCTGTGATGTTTCAAGGATTGTCGCAATTTCCTGCTGAGTTTTATCACTATCCTCCCGCAAATTACGCATACGTATTCTATAATCCATATATATACCTTCCTTTCCCTTAGAATAACAAATGGCATTCCTTATCGGATTTTCTAGTACATATTTTTCTTACAGCAAATACGAAATATGCAATATATGGTATAATTTATTATTTTATTGATTTTTATGGACAATTTAATGTTGATATGTTAGTATGACAATATGATGAAAAAGATACGATTAATTTTAATGACAATTTGTGTTTTTATTTTAATGACAGGTTGTAATTCTTCCAATGGTGCAGCACCTTCAGAAGAAACCACATCTGTTGAAGCAGATAGCGGCAATGCCTTAGCAGACAGCATTCAGACTATTCTGGATGATAAAGAATATTATCCTGACATTACTTCTATTGAAGTAACATCTGATTACACACTGTTTACAATCACGCTGGAGTCTGATGTCATGAATACATATGAATCCATGTTAGTCATGTCATTCTACACAGCAGGCAATGAACAGCAGGTTGCTGCCGGCGTGTCACCGGAAGATGCGAAAACCACTGTCCGGTATATTAACGGTTCCACGAATGAGATTATTAGTGAAACTGATTCCTCTACGATGATAACTGAGTAAATTCTCATTGGTTATTATATCTATCCTCAAAGAAGGCGCATGCAGGAATTGCATGCGCCTTTGTGTCGTAATAATTATAAAATAACATTTACAGGAACTGTGCATACACGCTTGCCAGCATTACTGTGATTAATCCTGACACAGCGATTGACAGACTGCTCATTGCACCTTCAATATCTCCAAGCTCCATTGCCTTGGCAGTTCCGATGGCATGGGAGGCAGAACCGATGCCTATGCCCTTTGCAATAGGTTCCTCAATGCGGAATATCTTGCATACAGCTTCTGCAAACATGTTCCCAAGAACTCCCGTAATGATGATAACGGCAACTGTGATTGTCACGATTCCTCCCAGTTCTTCAGATACGCCCATTCCAATGGCTGTGGTAATGGACTTTGGCAATAATGTGACATACTGTTCATGGGTAAGTCCAAAGAATACTGCCAGAATCAGAACGCTGGTCACACTGGTAAGTGCACCTGCAAGAATGCCTGCAAGAATTGCCTTTAGATTCTTCTTTAATATCTCCAACTGCTCATAAAGAGGCACTGCCAAGCAGACAGTAGCCGGTGTCAACAGATAGCTCAGATATTTGGCTCCATCATTATATGTATCATATTCGACACCTGTAATTGCCAGAATCACAATGATCACTGCAATGGCAATCAGAAGCGGATTAAAAATTGCCAGCTTAAACTTCTTTTTTAACAATACCCCCACTTCATAGGCAGCCACACTGATCATAACTCCAAAAAACAGGGAATTTCCCATTACCTCATTCATTCTTTATTCCTCTTTTCCATTCGTATTACCCACTGTGTCACTCTGCCTGCGGATGCCATGACAACGACTGTAGTTACTACCGTAATCACTGCAATAGGTATCAATATCGGTCTAAGCACATCCCAGGAACAGATTAATCCTACTCCTGCCGGAATAAACATGAGCGGCATAATCTCTATTAAGAATTTCGCTGCATCTTTCACCATGTCCAGCTTGATCATTCCTGTCATAAGTCCGGCAAACAAAAGAACAAATCCATATACACTGGCTGGTATGGGTAGTGGAAGCAGACATTTTAATAATTCACCGCAAAAAGAAATCATCAGAATCAACATAAACTGTCTGACATATTTCATAACTTTTATCCTCCTTTTTTATGCAAAATGCATGTATTACATAGCATATCATTTTTTATGGAATATGTGTTATAAGTATATACGCTTATTTTACTATGATTTTTGTTAAACATACGTTCTTTTTATATCAAAAAAATCCCCCCGCAGGGGAAAATCTGCGGGGGGTAGAAATCATTATCCTTATCCTTCAATGGAAATGTACTTATTCTCTTCTACCTTTGGTGCATCTACCTTAGGTACGGACAATTTCAAGATACCATTTTCAAATTTTGCATGAATATCTTCTTCCGTAACATACTTGCCAACATAGAAGCTTCTGCTGACAGCGCCGGTATAACGTTCCTTACGGATGTATTTGCCGTCTTCGTCTTTCTCTTCCTTCGTATTATCATTGGATGCGCTGATTGTCAGATATCCATCCTTCAGTTCAGCCTTAACATCTTCTTTCTTATATCCCGGAAGATCAACATCAAGTTCATAACCTTTGTCATTTTCCTTGATATCTGTCTTCATTACATTGGCTGTGTTCTTCGCATAATTCCAATTAGCTGTCGGGAAAGCAAAACCATCCATAAAATCATCAAATAAATTTTCTCCAAAAATACTAGGCATCAACATAATCAATTCCTCCTTATATAAAACTCCGTAGGTTATGTCCTACACTATTACGATACGTTTCTATTAGAGCAGGGATTTGATTTTTATCTCTCTTCCCTTGTTCTGATTATGTTATAGCACCATTGTTAGCACTCGTCAATAGAGAGTGCTAACAATTCATATTTCTTTAAGAAAGTTTATTGTTCTATAATAATTAGAACATCATATCAGTACTGCGGCTATTCTCTTACTGCTTGTCTTTTTCATGATTCTCTTCCTTAATCTCCCAATGGATCAGGAATGTCAATGCGGCTCTCAGCGCAATGATTCCCGCAACCGTGACGATTTCTGTCCATTCTCTTACAATAACAGTCTTTAATATCTCACTGCACAGCTTGAATTCCAGACCGATTGCCAGTCCCTGTGCAAGCGTGATCTTCATATCCGGTGAACGGCGAACATACGCATAGACGCCCTTCAAGCCTGAGATAATAATGACGATAACACCTACGAACTCAAAAAACAGAATCGCCACTTCTACAATGTGCTTCAAAACCAATTCCATAATTTCAATCATGTTTTTCCCCCTTTTCTCATCCGACCTTAGTCGTTTTCCTCTCCCTCCATCAGTTTGAGGTAATCTCCTTTGTCAATATGCATCATGGATATCTGGTTATGATATCTTCTAAAGCCATATACGCAGTCTACATTGCGGATCAGTGACTGCAATCGCTCATCGGGTACACAGACAATCAACTGTAAATCCATCTTGCGCGCATATTGCAGGCAGACAGCACTTCTCTCCTGATCCATCTTGGAAAAGGCTTCATCCAGCAGCACCAGTTTAATCTTGGAATCCCTGTTACTCTGCTGCATATAAAGCATTGCAAAACCAGCCAGCAGTGCTACATACTTCGGGTTCTGACCTTCACCACCAGAATCACGTCCTGCCATCTCATCTACGAAATTCTCACGAATTACGTTGCCCTGTGCATCCGTTACCTGCTCATACATACTAAAGGACAGATAATTACGATAATCTGCATACTGCTCCATTTCTTTCAGACGCTGCTCTCTATGGGAGCCATCTTCATCCTTGATCGGCATGAATTTATCTGTCAGAAGCTTGATCTTATTCTCGTATTTCTGGTAAAATTCATCCTCACCAAGACTGATCTGTCCATCTATGACACCACTTCCCACATTCTTGCTGTCAAGCTCCGGTGCTGTCAGCATCTCATAGAACTGCCCATTCTCATTTTTTGCAGGTTCTATTTTGATCTGATAGGTGCTGTCTGCAAAATTGGTTTTACGAAGCAGACGGTTGATCTCATGCGTATGGCGTTTAGCAGCATTGATGTCACCATGTATGGTCGCAATGACATTTTCCCGAAGGCTCTTATAGATAATATTGCACTGCTTCTCAAATTCGCTTTCATACTTCGGTTCATAATCTGTCTCATACTCATTCAACAGATTCACATATGCATCATTGCTCTTCTCTGCGCCACTGAAGCCTACAGAAGGATATTCTCTGTTAAAGCGGTTTCTTGCAGCCTGTCTGTTCTCCAGCTCCTGCTGCTCCTTCTCTTCAAGCTCTGTGATTTCTCTGTTCTTCTGACTCTTGATAGCCTGACCTGAACGTGTCTTTAAAAGCTTCTCCACTTCTGCTTCCAGTTCCGCATTAGGAATATAGCCCATCAGACTTTCATCCAGTGCTTTTTTATTATTCTCGATTTCGCCCTCTAAATGACCTTTCCTGCGTTCAATACTGTTGATTACGCCCTGATTCTGGTCAATTTCAGTCTGTTTCTGTTCCTTCTTCTCTTCCAGTCTGCTGCTGCGCTCCTGCAATTCCTTATATTTTCCCTGCTCCAATACTTCTATATCCTTTTTCAGAGCATTGATCTTACCCATGACTTTATCCAGCTCCTTACCGGAAGTGGAGAGAGATATAATATAGGAATCTTCCTCTATCAGTCTTTCAAAAGCTGAAGCCTGACTCAGCCTGTTGATCGCCTGCATCTGCTGTGCATTCTCACTTTCAAGACGCATGAGCTCTGCCTGATATTCCTCCAGTCTAGCCTTGGAGACTTTACTTCCGATACATGCGTACTTATCATAATCACGCTTACGCAGATGGCGGAAGATATAATTACTGTAGGAATAGCAATCCGGTGTAACACCGTCCTTTACCTGTTCCAGTTCCTCCGTCGTATGACATTTGATAATTCTGCCCAGATAACGCTTGAGGCATGCATCAATATACGGATATCCTGTCTCCACTGCTTCATAGAGGGAGCCTTGTTCTGCCTGTGGCTGACTCTTTTCGATTGCAGCCGTATTAATCAGGTCAACCTCTTCATATTTCTTCATCTCACGAAAAGCAACTGCTGCATCATGGGCATACCTGGGTTCTGTCACAAGAGAAAGCTTGAGTCTGCCCATTCTTCCCTCAATAGCGTTCTTCCATTCCTTGTCCCTGACATCGAACATATCTGCAAAGATATAGACCTTAATGGTACGTCCATAAAGGTCGCTGAGTCTGCGCTCCAATGCGCCTCTTGCTTCCTTTAATATAGCAGAATACGGCTTCCTGTCATTCTTCATGTCATCTACCAGAGTCCGCAGTTCCTTCAATTCCTTATCAGATTCGCGTTTCTGCTCCTTGTATTCTTCCAGCGTTTCCTCGATATCCACTAAGGTATTCTGGATATTACGTCTCAGGTCGTTACACTGCGGTTCTGTGATGCTGCCGCTGCAAAAGGCATGAATACGTTGCAGCATAGGGTTGCTGACATAGTCTGTAATTGCCTCATCCTCTTCCCACTTTCGCAGTCCTTCCAGCATTTTACGCCACTGCATACTCTTCTCTGTGAGCATTTTAGCCAACTGGTTCTGTGCTTCCAGCTGGTTTTTCTTCGCACCCAGATCGCTCGCCTGAAGATCCGCTTTTACCTGAATCAGTTCTTCGTCAATGTCTTTTAAAATGGCTCTGTCCTTCTCCATTTCCAGAGCAAGTCTGTCCAGTTCATCCTTGTGCTGTGCAATCTGTTGTTCTTCTGACATGATCTTATCCTGTAGTTCTACCACATCAATACAACGTATCATTGCATTGGCTTTGGCAATCCCTGTACTGACTTCAAGCATGCGGCTGCCGGCTTCACGCACCTCCTGCAGAAGCTCGATTCTATGGCGCATATCCTTGATCTTATCCTGAATATCTCTATAAGAACCCAGCTGGTCACTGATCTTCTCTATGACATTGCTCTCACTCTTAGGGAACATGTAATCTCTGATAAACTGACCTGTACCATTAGTCATCTTTAACGCAATGGCACTTTTCTCCATAATCTGAAAACGGGTTCCGTCAATATAACCAAGAATCACATCATACAGCGCAGCCATATATGCCTCTCTGGAAGTATACGTACGGTTCACATCCCTGCCCTTGTTAGAATCTGACTGCGCCCTTACTTCCAGCAGCTTCTTAATCTCCTGATTGGTGTATACATATCCTTTGGAGTTGATATATTCAGACTCCGGTATCTGCCCTGAATGGCTGAAAAAGACATACTTCCTAATCTCACTGTCATTGTGTTTTACTTCAAAAGCCACACCTACACAGGTGTAATTATGCGTACCTGTATCCTCTATCTCCAGTACAATGTTGGAACAAAAGTCAGCATTCTCACGATTGGCTGTCCCATCCTTCTGCTCCCCTCGCAGGTAACTGAGCACGCTTCTCCTGTTCTTGGCATCATCTGCCGCCTTATTGAGGAAGCTTGGAGAGAAGCTTCCATATAAAAGAACCTGTATGGCATCCATTACTGTGGATTTACCTGAACCACTCTTGCCACTGAACAGATTTACATATTCATTAAATTCCAGTATCTTATGAGAAATGCCGCCCCAGTTATTCAGGCACATTCTGGTAAATATTTTCTTAGACTGTTTCACTTATTCTACTAACCGAACCTTTCTATATAATACGCTATTGTACAGTAATCCTATTCTGTCGTGCCGACTATCGCTGCTTCTGTCCTGTCACGATACTTCTTCACAAGTTCTTCAATCGTAACCGAAGAACAGAAGATATTGACCGTACTGTATATATAGATTGGCGTATCATCTTCTACATTGCCTACTGCACCGGGTAATTCGATAATCTGATGTACTTTTAACAGCGTCAGTGCATCCTGCCACTCCTGACTGGTAAGCTTACGGATGATCAGCTTCGTACTGGCTCCGTACTCTCTGATCTCCCGAAGACTTGTCACTGTAGCACGCAGACCATCCCCCATAATCCTGTCTCTGTATATGATCTTTAAAAGCAGCATAATACGTGTCGTCATCAGATTCATACGCTCTGTTGGCAGACCCTCGCCCTGAATTCTGAAAAGCTGTTCCTGTGGATCATGAATCAGCTCCAAATCCAGCAGGGAAAGATACGCCGCTATAAATTCTCTGTGATTGGCACAGGTTCTGTATCTGGGATTATCCCTCTGTACCAGGGTTACAGGATCACATTTTACCTGCAATATACACGTCTGTTTAAACAGATCCTGTATTGTTTTTTTGATATTTGATGCCTCACCGGGAGACAATTCTTCCATATATTTTAACATCTGTTATTTCAAGCCTTTCTAAATTAATAACTATTCAGAACCCATGTGCAAAACTGCATCCTTGATGCTATTTGGGATAACAGGTTTACCTGTTATCTGCTCATTCTTCTGTCTCAGGATGCATATTTCGAATCGTAAGCTCGGAAAAAGTATATCCATCCGGGCTGGTGAACTCTCCGCCTAAGTTTACAACATCCTCATCGCTCTGATTCTCTGTAATCTCCTGCCACAAAAACATCATTTTCTCCAGATCTTCTATAGAAGATACTGTCTCCTTTGTTGTGACAAATGCGCCATCCTTCATATTCTGATCACGAAATGCGTGAAGCTGTCTCTTGGTATAAAGAGGTTTGGGCACAAAATCGGTAATCTCATCTTCTCTGTGCTGATCCTGCTCTGCTGTTGTCAATGGATTGAACTGTGAATCACTCTCTTCTCTGATGGTATACATACTGTCATCATCATATACTTTATACGGTGCTGACAGCCTGATATGGCTGCTCAGCTCATCCAGGATCTGCTCCTTGTCCTCACTGGCATCCATAATACGCAGCAGCTTGGGGATGTTGTCTTCGTCATGGGCTCCTTCCTGGAAAATGAAGCGGATTCTGGCAAGTGCACGTCTGGCAAATACTGCCTTTTGCTCAATCAATCTGTTATACTTGCGCTCGATCATGTCAAATTCACGTTCAATGCGGTATACCATTACCGTAGCTTCTTCATAGTAATTAAGAGACTGTTCCAGTCTGAACTTCGCCATAGAATCCGGCGCTGCTTCATTCAGCTGTTCTATGATCTGTATCTTACGTTTCTCATTATCATTTAAAATCTGGCTGATGAGCTCTTTTACAGCCTCTTTATATCGGTAAAAGCTGTCTGTTGTGGTAAGAATCGCATATCTCTTACTGTCATTGTTATTGATCTCATCTACCAGCACCTGCTGAATCTCCATGAAATTCTTACTCTGGGATAATTCTTCAAAATATGTCCTCATACCATTCTGCATATTGGAAAGCAGCTGTTCCAGATTCTTGGATGTCCGCAGGGCGCTCTTTAGAATCTCACTGTTTTTCTCTTTATCAGAATGATAGGTGAACAATGCACTGTAAATGGCAAGGATGCTCTCTCTTTCTCCTGTCTCATCTTCCTTCTGCAATTTCTCGAAGAGTTCTACATACATCTGACTATACTCTGGAAAAGAAAGTATATAGGTATTGAGTTTCTCATCATAATCACTGCGCAGCCATCCCCAGCGGATGAGGCGCCTGAGTATTGCAGAAGGTGTTCCGGGGTACACAGCATCTGTCTCCATATCTGTATCCTGTGTCTCTTCTTCCTGACTTTCTTCATCTTCCTGCCAGTCTATCTGTCCACGACTCATGGTTTCCGCGATAATAGCCTGTCCTTCCTCAAGGGTGAGTCCAAGTGCTGTATACAATTCACTGTTTTCTTCATATATTGCTGCCAGAAACATCATATAAGCGTCCATATTTCTGGTGCGGAACAACTTATAGAAGTCCTCTGGGATCTGTTTCTTTAATATCATATATTCTCCTGGGACAGGGAAACGGGAATGAAGCTGGGGATTGTGAGGATGTTACCATGCATAAGCAGGTAACATCCTCACAATCAGCCCCGTGCCGGGCGTTTCGCTGGATTATTAAAAATACCTGTCTGCAAGTCTTAGAATGCAGACAGGTATAGTTTAACATAAATTTTAGACTATGTGAAAGATTTAAAGTTCTATTTTTTATATCGGGTGTGGCTTATTACGGAAATATTCTGCCTGAATTATAAATAAAATAGACTGACTTTCAAATGATATCTTAAAATATCCCGCGAAACGCTCAGCCATTCTCCATTCCTTCCCTGCGTTTCGCCCCTCGCCTATTTGGCATTCTCAATATAGCGGATGCAGACGCCGCCGGGGGCAAGTTTGGTGGTGTGCAGGTTACGGGAAAAGAGTATCTCGCCCTGCTGTGGGTGTAGAAGTTCTACTGAAGTATCGCTGGCATTGACCAGTACTTCCAGCTTCTCGCTCCAGCCAATCTTCTCGAACTGAATGACTCTCGGATTCTCATATTCAGCCGGGAAGTGGAAGTTACGCTCTCTCATAAGAGGCTGTGTCTTTCTAAGATTAATCAGCTCTTTCATAAAGGAGATCTGTGATGCATAGTCTCCCTGCTCTATCTCGTCCCAAGGCATACAGCGTCTGCAGTCCGGGTCAAATCCACCTTCCATGGCAATCTCGGTTCCATAGTAGATGCACACGCTGCCCGGCATGGTGAACAGCAATGTCAGCAGCGCATCATATTCATCCATTCCTGATACAATACTGCGGAGTCTCTGCGTATCGTGGGAATCCAGCATGTTAAAAAGCACATCATTTGTCTGCTGCATATAATTGGTGTAGCAACGGTTGATCATGCATTCAAAGTCCTCATCTGTCAGGCTTTTATCAATGAAGAAATCCTTCATGCTTCCAGCCAGAGGATAATTCATGACTGCATCATACTCATCCCCACGAAGCCAGTTGATTGCGTCATGCCATATTTCTCCCAATATATAGATATCAGGTTTTATGGCTTTGAGAGCACTTCTGAGTTCTTTACAGAAGGTATGGGACACTTCATTGGCTACATCAATACGGATACCATCTACATCGTATTTACGCACCCAGCCGCACACGACATCCACCAGGTACCTTCTGACCTTTGGGTTATTGGTATTGAGCTTTGGCATTCCATCGAAAAAGGCAAAGGTATACAGCTGCCCTTTCTTCGCTGCCTGCCATTTATCATCCAGAGGCCACAGGTTAATCATGAACCAGTCATAATACTGTGATTGCGTTCCTTTCTCCAATACATCCTGCCACGGCTTGAAATAATAGCCTGCATGATTGAGCACCGCATCCAGCATAATCTTAATTCCCCGCCCATGCGCCTGTGCAACCAGCTCTTTCATGACTTCATCGTCGCCAAAATGCGGATCGATACACTCATAATCCGTTGTATCATATTTGTGATTGGAAGGTGACTCGTTAATTGGTGTCAGATACAGCCCTGTCACTCCCAGGTCCTGTAAATAATCCAGTTTCTGCGTGATGCCTTCCAGATCTCCACCATAATTATCTCTGTGTCCTTTGATTGGTTCATATTTCCATGGCCTTGTGCCATCTGGGTCATTTGCCGGATTACCATTGCAGAATCTGTCCGGAAAAATCTGATACCAGACAGTCTCATTGACCCAGTAAGGGGTTCTGTTCACATCTGCCGGATTCAGCCAGGGCATTGTAAAGCACTGACGGCTTCTGCCTTTTAACTGCATCTGCTCTTCACTGACGAAACCATCCTCGAAATAATACCACTTCTCTGTATCTGTAATCAGTTCAAAGTAATATTTCAATCTCTTAAAAGGTGGAATAATCGTAGTCGTCCACCATATCTGATTCTTCAGCTTTTTCTTAAAAGGAATACCCGCCTTCTCTCCCGTCCATTCCTCGCCTCCACCTAAGATACCATTGGCAAAGGGATCTCCATAAATGATATTTACGATCTTCACATCATATCCGGTCTTCAGGTTAATGATGAGCTGATTATCGTCCAGTGCATAGCAATAATTATCTGTTGATCTGTGAAAAACTGCTGCAAACTCCATATTAATCCATACCTCTCTTTTGCTCTCTGTCCATATCTATACAAGATAAAAATACAGCCTGCATAGTTTTGAACAATTTTTTACCCCATTTTTCTATGGAAAACGTTTTCCATACGTGTTATAGATATTGTACACGTAATATTCTGAGAAATCAAGTCTTTTATAATTTGCCAAAGCATAACAATGGTTGCCAAAAATCTAACAAACTTTTATAATAGACTTGTTGTATAGTTTTCAGGTTATTGAGAGGAGTGTTTATAGAAATGGCAAAAATAAACAGCAGTCATATTGCAATTCCCACGATATTAAAAGTTGAAGACGGGGCTTTGAGTAAGATAGGGCCTTATCTGCGGGAAAATAATTTACAGAAAGTCGTTATTTATTTTGGAAATGGCCTGATTGACATGTTCGGTCAGAAGGTTCTCTCTTCCCTGCACAATGCTGGAATTGAAGTTCTTGAATATTGTGAACTGGATACAGTCGATATAGATGATATCATCCGCATTGCCTTTGCGCTGCCCAATTCCACACAGGCGGTCATTGGTCTGGGCGGTGGCAAAGTCATTGATGCCGCCAAATATATGGGATTTCTGCGTAAGCTTCCCTTCATCAGCGTGCCGACTTCTGCTTCCAGTGATGGCTTTTCCAGCGCCAGCGCTTCCCTGCTTATTAATAAAAGGCGCAGCTCTGTTCCCGCACGTATGGCTTATGGCATTATTGTAGACACAGATGTAATCAAAAGTGCACCTGAGAAATTCCTCTACTCTGGTATCGGAGATATGGTTTCCAAGATCACATCCCTCTATGACTGGCAGTTTGAAGCAGAGCATGGCGCTGCACAGGTCAATGATTTTGCCATGATGATTGCGAAAAAGGCAGTAAACAGCTTCGTGCGTACACCTTTTGAGACGATTCATGACCGCCTGTTTCTGAAAGAATTACTGGACTCCCTTGCCATGAGCGGTATCGCAAATGAAATTGCAGGAAGCAGCGCCCCCACCAGTGGCAGTGAGCATCTGATCTCACATGCTCTGGATAAAATGCTGGAGACACCTCAGCTTCATGGTATTCAGGTCGGTATTGCCACATACCTGATGAGTCGTGTGCATGACCATCGTTATCAGAGAGTCAATACCATCTTTACCCAGACCGGCTTCTGGGATTATGTGTGCACCCTGAATCTGAATGTAGAAGACTATAAACAGGCAATAGATCTTGCACCTTCTATCAAGCCTTTCCGCCACACCTATCTTCATGAAGAACAGTATCGTGAACTGGCTAAGCAGATTCTGGTAGAAGATGAAGTTCTGCGCAGAGTTTTCCATCTGGCATAGCAGCCTTATTGTAATTATCAGTTCACCCACCTGATCTGTTCACCCTGAATCAGCGGGTAATGCACAAGCTCACTGCCATCCAGATTCTCTCTATGCATATCTACTGCAGTAATCTGATGGTTTTCATAGGTCGTATAATAGTAGATTCCCTTATCTGCATTGCAGCATGAAGTATACAGTGTGATCTCATATTTACCCTCAGCCACTTCACAGCAGCCTCTCTGCTGGTCTACAGATCCTAAGATATGGAAGAACTGGCTCACACTTTCATTCTCTGATTCTCCTGAGATGGCATGCATCTTAGTAAATGCCACTTTGGCAAAGCGGGATGCAGAAGAAAGATCTCCCGGCAGTCCCAAGGCTCCCATACCTCTGCTGTAGGTGTTAAGCGGCAGCTTGTCTGAGAACTGGTTCTGTGGCTGTCTGGGGGATAATCCCATATAATTATTCAATAGGAACATCTGCGTAGGAAAAGGCGGATTGTTAGTCATAACTCCCACTGGATTATCATAGACATGTAATCCATCTGCCATACATTCTACTGTAATGGCGTTTTCTTTATCTGCAATCAGCCAGTGAAGCTGTGCTGCCGGGAAATACTCATTGAATGTAGTTCCTACCAGATTCATCCTGCCAAGTTTTTCTTTTGCTTCTTCTACTGAGGAACACTGTGACAAGATCCATGGAATAAATTCAAACTGTGCCACGTTCTCTCTGCCCTGTTCTACTTCCTGATACTTGGCATTTCCAACAAAGTTAAGTCCTGCCATTCCAAGACCTTTTTCATTGATGGCATCATAATAAAGCGGGTAATCTGCTGCCACATGTGCCATACCAATGATTGCATAGTGTGTCTTCACCTCTCCCATATGCCTGAAAGCAAATGGATAATTGCGGGGAGTGATCGTTACTTCCTCTCCATAATTACATTCATAATCCAGTGTTCTTCCAAAATAAAAATCTTTCGTTCTATAAGTTGCCGCTGTACACATACTGTCCACCGTACCTTTCCATATATTTGTGAAATGTATTTATAGTATAACATAAAAAAGCCCATCACAGTCGTGTGATGGGTAAATATTTAATATATATGAGTAACAGTTCAGCCATGGCTTAAAAAACGAGGACATCATGCTTGCATGAATGGAATCGTTTTTTAAGTCATGAGATGAGCGCCAGGTTATGAGCAAAGTTAACTGCGCAGCAGTGGAAAAACGCCGTCAGGCGTCTTTGCGAATGGCGCGGCTGAACTGTTACATATATGATGCCAAAGACCTTGGAACAATCCGCAGGCATCATAGCGTCCACTTGGCAAACTCGTCATCAGTACATTTTACATAGTGTGTACCATCTACGAGGTGCTGTGTTCCCTGCTTATAGTCAATACCCGATGTCTTATAATCATAGGTAAGTGCTGTTCTGTTCTTCTCTACAACCGGGTTCGGTGCAGGAATCGCAGACAACAGGCTCTTGGTATATGGATGGATTGGATTATTGAAGATCTCATCTGTAGTTCCTGTCTCCAGTAAATGTCCCAGATGCAATACACCGATTCTGTCTGAAATATACTTAACCATGGACAGATCATGGGCGATAAACAGATATGCTGTACCTGTTTCCTGCTGAATGTCCTTCATCAGATTGACAACCTGTGCCTGAATAGATACATCCAATGCAGAGATACACTCATCTGCAATAATAAGCTTGGGATTCATGATCAATGCTCTGGCTATTCCAACACGCTGTCTCTGACCACCGGAGAACTGATGTGGATAACGGGTTGCATGCTCTGGTGAAAGTCCTACCTTTGCCAGAATCGCCTTGATCTTCTCCTCACGTTCTGCTTTTGTCTTATACATATGATGGATATCCAGACCTTCTCCAATGATATCACCTATCTTTTTACGTGGATTCAGGGAAGCCATCGGGTCCTGAAAAATCATCTGCATCTGTGTACGGAGCATCTGGCTTGTAGACCTGCCAAGCTTACCACTGATATCCACATCATTGAATACAATCTTACCTGCTGTTGGGTCATATAATCTGATGATACTTCTGCCAATGGTAGATTTACCGGAACCAGATTCTCCTACCAATCCATAAGTCTCACCCGGATAGATTTCAAAAGACACATTCTCTACAGCATGTACTGTAAAAGAACTGCTCACTTTGAAATACTGTTTCAAGCCATCTACCGTAAGAAGCGGCTTTGCATTATAATTTACTGCCATAATCCTTAGCCTCCTTCTTCATACGTTCTAATCGAGCTTTCAGCTCCTGCGGCATCTCTACCTTAGGTGCTCTGGGATCTAACAGCCATGTAGCTGCATAATGCGTATCTGATACCTTGAACATAGGAGGATCTGCCTTATCATCTACCTCTAGCGCATATTTATTACGTGCTGCGAAGGCATCACCCTGTGTCTCATGCAGCAGGTTTGGCGGTGAGCCAGGAATGGTATAGAGTCTTTCATCATCCGTATCCAGATCAGGCATTGCTGAGAGAAGCCCCCATGTATAAGGATGCTTGGGATCATAGAATATCTCATTGATCGTGCCTTTTTCTACAATCTTACCTGCATACATAACATTGACATAGTCTGCGACCTTTGCTACAACTCCAAGGTCATGTGTAATATAAATAACAGAAATACCTCTCTCCTTCTGTACTCTGCGGATCAGCTCTATAATCTTCGCCTGAATGGTTACATCCAGCGCAGTTGTAGGCTCATCACAGATCAGCAGGTCAGGGTTACAGGAGAGTGCAATCGCAATGACAACTCTCTGTCTCATACCGCCGGACAGCTGATGCGGATAATTCTTCATTCTCTTCTCTGCATCTTCAATACCTACCTCTTTGAGAAGCTCCACGGCTTTTGCCCAGGCTTCTTTCTTCGGAGTCTTGAAATGCCAGATCATACCTTCCATGATCTGTTTACCAATCGTCATAGTAGGATCAAGACTTGTCATCGGGTCCTGAAATACCATGGCAATTCTCTTGCCATTGATATGTCTGCGTATCCATTTCTTATCTTTGCTGAGAATATCTACCGTCTCCGGTGTTCCATCAGCATGATGATAGGAGAATTCAATACTGCCGTTTGTTACTGTTGCATTGGATGCAAGAATACCCATGGCAGCCTTCATCGTAACAGATTTACCGGAACCGGATTCTCCTACGATGGCAACCGTTTCTCCTTTTTGCAGGTCTATATTAACACCTCGTATTGCATGGACTGGTCCAGCAGTAGTACGAAAGGTGATATCCAAATCTTTGATTTGAAGAATTGTGTTCTTATCTTCTGACATCTTATTTCTCCTTTCGTCCTTACATTTCTTTCATCTTAGGATCAAGTGCTTCTCTTAATCCATCTGCTACAAGGTTGAAGCTCAACATCAGTAATGCCATTACCACGATAGGTGGAATAATCTGGTACGGATGTGTTGTAAAGCTGTTGAAGCCCTCTGAAATCAGGGAACCTAATGAACACTGTGGTACAGGAATACCCAGACCTACGAAGCTTAAAAATGCTTCTGTAAAAATCGCAGTAGGAATGGAGAACATAACCTGTGTAATGATTGGTCCAATGATATTAGGCAGAACTTCTTTAAAGATGATGAAGAAGTTACCTGCTCCCAGTGTTCTGGAAGCCAGAACAAATTCCTGCTCCTTTAACTTCAACATCTCTGCACGGGCAATACGGCTCATACCTACCCATTCAGTCAGCATCAATGCAAAAATAATGGTCAGCATACCAGGCTGAAGAACCAGCAGAAGCAGTGTAACAATAACCAGTCTGGGGATACCATTGGCAATCTCCAGGATTCTCTGCATGATAATATCGACTTTACCACCAAAATATCCGGATATCAGACCATAGCTCATACCAATGACCATATCAATGATTGCTGCCGCAATGGCAATAATCAGAGATACTCTTGCGCCTTCCCAGGTACGTGTCCAGATGTCACGTCCAAAATTATCACTTCCGAACCAGTATTCTACATCGTCCAGCCCTTTTTCCACATAATAATTGATGGTCTTGGAGCCTGTCGTGGTCCGCATTGACTCATCACCGTTAAAGATACCGAACTTCTCCAGTGCCTTCACACGTGGGGCGAAGTTCTTCTGGCTCAATTCCTGTCCTGAATATGTATACTCATTCATACCCGGTCCGATTGCTGCAAATAAAGTAATCAATATAATCAGTACAAGACCAATAACTGCACTTATTTTACGGAAATAACGGATCAATACATCTTTCCAGAAGTTCTGTGCGGCATAGTTCTCATCAATTGTAATCGCACCTGCATTGTCTTTTAATACAAAATCCGCATCTACAGGTACATAGGGTGTGTTTATCTCGCTCATCATCATTCCCCTTTCCCTGCAAGTCGGATTCTCGGATCAATGATACCGTAGAGAATATCCACTACCAGCATGATACCGATATACATTGCAGAATAAATAAAACTCAATGCAATAACTACGTTATAATCATTGGACTGAATTGCTGTTACAAGCAGACTTCCTACGCCGGGAATCGCAAAGATCTTCTCTACTACCAGAGAACCTGTCATCAGGTCAACGATCAGTGGTGCAAGTACTGTGATAATGGGAATCAGCGCATTTCTCAATGCATGACGTAATATCAATGCAGAACCTGAGATACCCTTACTCTCTGCCAATAACATATATTCGCTTCCCAATACTTCAAGCATCTCACTCCTCGTAAATCGGGCAATGGATGCCATGGTAAACATGGACAATGAAATACTGGGCAATACACTGGAACCAAAGATATCCTGCTGGGAGAATAACATAGGAAACCAGCCAAGCTTAAATCCAAAATTATAACTCAGTGCCAGCGCAAATACATAGGATGGAACAGATACACCAATAACGGAGATAATCGTTGCCAGAGTATCCCATATCGTATCATGCTTGAGAGCTGCGATCAGTCCAAGGATCAATCCTACCACTGCACCTACTGTAACTGCAAATCCACCGATTCTGATAGAGATCGGTAATCTGCTCTGAATCAACTGTGAAATCGGGGTATTCTTGGAAATGTTATAACTAACGCCCAGATCACCCTTTAACATATTGCCTACATATTTAAAAAACTGTACGATAATTGGCTGGTCCAGACCATATTTTGCATAAAGGGCTGCCTTCTGGTCTGCATTTAATTTCTCATCATTAAATGGAGAACCCGGCATAAGCTGCATCAGTATAAACAAAACCAATAAAATCGCCAAAAGTGTAAAGAGCGAAGTAATCACTCGCTTTATCGTATATTTCTTCACCTTCTGCCTCCCCGTCTGTGTTCAAACTCTTTTAAGCCTTATCAGGCACAAAAACCGCACCAAGGTATAGACTTCCTTAGTGCGGTTCCAATTAACAAATTTCTATTATTCTGCCTTTACCGCATTCTTATATACACGGTTCAAAGCAACCGGGTGGAACTCAACGCCTGTAACCTTAGAAGACATCATTTCTGCATTACACTGTGTGTAGAGAGGGAAGATAACTGCTTCGTCCATTACGATCTTCTCAGCATCGTAAAGTCTAGCCCAGCGTCCTTCTGCATCTGTACACAGATCACCAGTTGTACACTCATCAATGATAGCATCATATTCTGCATTGCTCCAGAAACCATAGTTGTTAGAATTATCTGTTACCCACATTCCAAGGTAAGTCATAGGATCAGCGTAGTCAGGTCCCCAACGTGTAAGTCCTAACTGGAAATTACCATCCTGCATATCCTGTACTCTCTGTTTCTTAGGCTCAATTGTCAGAGTAACTGTAAGTCCCGGAAGAGTTGTCTCCCACTGCTCCTTTAATACCTGAGCAACCTTCTGAGGTGCATCATCAGCATCTACAACCATGTCAAGTGCAAGCTCTGTTACACCAAGTTCATCCAGACCTGCCTGCCAGTACTCTGCTGCCTTATCTGCATCAAATGCGCATACATCAGAGAACTTGGACTGATCTCCGGAGAAGTCAGATCCGTCAGGACCTGCTGCAAATTCAATGGGAACTGCTGTATATGTAGGTGTGGAACCATCCTTTAATACATCTGTTGTGATAGCTTCACGATTGATAGCCATTGTCAGTGCCATACGGATATTTAAGTTGGCAAGTTCAGGAACATTCTTGATGTTAGGTGATACATACCATAAGTAACCTGCACCGATTGCCTGGAATTCAGGATCATCCTTAACCTGGTCAACCTGCTCACCATTTACAAGAGTAGTATCCAGAGCACCTGTCTGATAGCTCATCAATGCCTGCTGTGAATCCTGAATTACCTGATAATTCAGACCTGCAAGCTGTACGCTGTCTGCATTATAGTAATCAGCATTCTTGGTTAAATGGAAAGCTGTTGCAGCCGGCTCGTAGCTGTCAAGAACGAATGCACCATTGGAAAGTACTGTCTCAGGGCTTGTTGCAAATGTATCACCGCATGAAGTAAAGAACTCTTCATTTACAGGATAGAATGTAGGGAAATACATCAGTGACAGGAAGTAGCTGACAGGAACATTTAATTCTACCTGTAATGTCTTATCATCTACTGCTGTAACACCAAGTTCGCTCTTATCTTTGTTGCCTGCGATAATATCTGCAGCATTCTTGATCTGACCGATATCACTTAACATATAGGAATATTCGGAAGCAACTTCAGGATCTGCTGCTCTCTGCCATGCAAATACGAAATCTGCTGCAGTAACAGGAGTACCGTTGCTCCAGTTAGCATCATCACGAATGTGGAATGTATAGGTAAGTCCGTCATCAGAAAGGTCATAAGATTCTGCCAGGGCAGGTACTGCCTGTCCGTCTGCATCCATCTGCATCAGACCATCTGTATAGTCTGCGATAACTTCAAATGAAGTACCATCTGTTGCCTGCTGTGGGTCAAGTGACTCAACAGGTGTCTCTAACATAATGTTCAGGTCAGAACCGCTTGCTGTAGTTGTTGCCTCAGCTGAAGCTGTCGTATCTGTGCCTGCTGCAGCACTTGTCTGCTCTGTAGCAGCCGGTGCTGAACTGCTGCCGCATCCAACGAGACCAATCGTCAGAACGGAAGCCATTGCGATCGCTAATGTAGCTTTCATCTTTTTCATAACATTTCCTCCTTAGAGTTATTCTGTGTCTGAACTGTTCAGACCTCCCACCCCCGCAATTATGGGTGTTTATAAAATGAGCGCACTGAAACTGTATTCGTGTATACCGCTCCCTTGCGCTGATTAATATGCTACCACATCAATGCGCTAAAATCAAGTATATTTATACAAAAAATTTCACTAAAATGCATTATATTGGATTTTCTTATACATTTTAGTGGATTTTCAAGTATAAGAAAACGGTGGGACTATAGTCCCACCGTAAATTTCCTAGGCATCTGACCTGGAATATGCATTCTTCATCAAATTACTTAATTCATATAATACTTTATCTAATGTAGACGCTGTCTCGCCTTTAAGCATATCAGCCAGAGCCTGGTTTGCCTTTTGTTTAAGCTCCAGTCTCTTGTCAGCATCACTCTCTTTTGCAAGAGAGGCATCACACAGTCCGATCAGCTCATGCGCCCTGGACATCACATGCTCCTGATAACGCTCAATATGGAAGATGGATTTTCTGTAGGAAGCATCTGCCATTGCCGAAATCAGTCTGCTTGACCAGTAGAAATTATCCGTAGATACCTCTCCTGTGGTATTGCCAAGATATTCTGGTATCTCATTCACATCTGCATAGAATGGAACCAGTACATTGAATGCATTGGATGCAAAAGCCACCCATTCAATAATACTGCTGTCTTTTGGCTGATCCGGTCTGATCTGGATCACTGCCACGAAATCATTTCGGTTAATACCAATAGAGCGGAAAGCTCCACTCATGGACTTATCACCATATGGCGCATAGGGATCGTAGGGTGTTCCTTGGTAATGGGAAGACAATACATATTTTACGTCCTCTACCGTAATCTTTTTCTCAGGTGTCATGCACCACGGAAGATCATCAGAATAAGGTGTATACTCGGATACAGGTCCATCCCATTTCTTCGTATGAGGGTTCAGATACCGCAGCATGAACCATGCGCGGGGCGTATTGTATACATGATCTGAATCATCATGACTTCCGAATGCGTCACGTGGATTGAGTCTGCCGTCCATTGACAGATCCAGATGGTTTTTCTCAATAAATTCCTTCATATCCGGTGAACACATATAGTCCTTCTGTGCTCCAAGTGCATCTTCAAGGTCAAAAGCATCGATTCCCAGCTGATTCGGCATAACTACATAAACATCATCCGGTACACGTCTGGCAATCCAGTGATGACCGCCTATGGTCTCAAGCCACCATATCTCATCCGCATCCTGAAAAGCAATACCATTCATTTCATATGTACCATACTGCTCCAGAAGGCTTCCCAGTCTCTTCACACCTTCTCTGGCACTGTGAATATAAGGAAGTACGATGTATACGATATCTTCCTCACCAATTCCGCCTGCAACTTCCTCTTTGCCATCTGCTGCAGGCTGATATACCACTAACGGGTCTGCGCCCTGCACTCGTGGATTAGAAGTAATGGTTTCTGTTGCTGTCATGGCAACATTGGCTGCGTTTACGCCGCTTGCAGCCCATACCCCCTCACCTTTCACGGCATTGGGAACACATGTATATTTCATAGGATCTGATGGCAGCTCAATCTCTACATGAGAAAGCTCTGATCTGTATTTGATGGGCTGCTCCTGTGGCTGCACGACAACCACCTTCTTCGCTGTAAAATGTCCTGATGCTGAATCATCATTACGTGCAATCATGGTAGAACCGTCATAGGACGCCTTCTTACCAACTAAAATCGTTGTACAAGCCATTGTTTATTCCTCCCTTAATATAATTTTAATCCACTTCTTACCGGTTCACAGGTCAGATCTACTCCCAGCCTCTTGAAGGTCTTGGAATCAGCTTCTGAAAGCATAACAGAAGTGTGCACCTGACAACCCCTCAGCTTTGGAATCTGTTCCATAGCACGCTTGGCATTCTCGCTGCTGACAGAAGTAAGTGCCAGTGCGATCAATACCTCATCACTATGCAGTCTTGGGTTCTTACCCCCCAGGAAATTAACCTTCAGCGCCTGAATCGGTTCAATTGCTTCCGGCTTGATCAGCTTCTCATCATGCTCGATTCCAGCCAGATATTTTAATGCATTCAACAGAAGTGCTGCTGATGCTCCCAGAAAATCCGTTGTCTTAGACGTGATGATTGTACCGTCTTCCAGTTCAATGGCTGCACATGCCACACCAAGCTCTTCTGCCCTTTTCTTCGCAGCTACTGTAACCTTACGATCATCTGTCGTGATCTTTGCCTGTTTCATCAGAAGCTCTATCTTATAGACTTCATTCTCAGAAGCCTCTTCCTTGGCAACTTTGTTTATAGCGGTATAATATCTGCGGATAATCTCCATCTTGGAGGCTTCACAGCAGGCTTCATCATCAAAAATACAGTTACCAGCCATATTGACACCCATGTCAGTTGGTGATTTGTAGTATGTGTTCTCACCATAGATGCCTTCAAAGATGGCATTTAACACAGGGTAAATCTCGATATCTCTGTTATAATTAACAGTAGTCTCACCATAGGCTTCCAAATGGAACGGGTCGATCATATTGATATCATTCAGATCTGCTGTTGCTGCTTCATAAGCCAGATTTACAGGATGTTTCAGAGGAATATTCCAGATAGGGAATGTCTCGAACTTCGCATATCCAGCCTTAATACCTCGCAGATTCTCATGATATAACTGTGACAGACAGGTCGCCATCTTACCGCTGCCCGGTCCCGGTGCCGTAATGACTACCAATGGCCTGGTCGTCTCAATATAATCATTCTTGCCAAAGCCGCTCTCACTTACGATCAATGGAATATTGGAAGGATATCCCTCAATAATATAATGCTGATATACCTTAATATTCTTCTTCTCCAGTCTTTCCCTGAACTGGACTGCACCACTCTGTCCTGCAAACTGCGTAATGACAACGCTGCCTACATAGAGTCCTTTCTTCTCAAACTCACTGATCAGACGCAATACATCCACATCATATGTGATGCCAAGGTCTCCCCTGACTTTGTTCTTTTCAATATCTGCCGCACTGATTACAATGACAATCTCTGCTACATCAGAAAGCTGCATCAGCATCTGTAATTTACTGTCCGGCTGAAATCCCGGCAAAACTCTGGATGCATGGTAATCATCAAACAATTTACCACCAAATTCCAGATATAACTTATCACCAAACTGACTGATCCGCTCCTTAATATGCTCTGACTGAATCTTCAGATACTTGTCATTATCAAAACCTATTCTCATGTGTGTTTCCTCTCACTTACCACTACTATATTGGTTAAAATTCTACGTTATATTGTAGCATAAGAAGCACCACATGGTAATATAGATTTATAAAATTTTTTTACCATTGTTCTCCAGGGTATTTCATGCCCCAGTCCTTGCGAAGCTTTGTCATAATATCCATAACATCTTTGGAATACTGTAGCTGCATATTGGAAGCATCCCCGCTTCTTACCGCCTGCTCCATGTCCATCATTTCATAATAAAGGGCATTGGCGGTCTCACCGCTCTCTATCTCGGTTCTTTCTCCACTCTCAGCATCTACGATCACTGCCTTATCAGCTCTTGGATACTCCATGATCTCGATATAGCCCTTCTCACAGCTTATCATTGCTCTCTTTGGCTGTTTGGAATGCATAGAAAGGGCAACCGTTGCCATCTGTTCCTGTTTATTCTTTAACAGGATGGTCGCCTGCTCGTCAGAACCTGTAGGAGATGCTTTCCACTGACTGACAATATCCTCCGGCTTCTCTTCCATGAAGCTTCTGACGATAGAAAGGGCATACACCCCGATATCAAGCATGGCTCCTCCTGCCAGATTCATATTAAAGAAACGGTTCGACATATTATATTCCTTAAAGCTGCCAAAATTCATGGTTATGATCTGCACTTTACCTAATTGCCCACTCTGTACGATCTCCCAGAGCTTTTTATAAATTGGCATATGCCATATAGTCATGGCTTCAGCAAGGACCAGCTTCTTCTCTGCGGCAAGTGCTATCATCTCATCCAGCTCCCTGCTGTTTAGTGTAATGGATTTTTCCACCAGGATATGCTTGCCATGCTCCAGAGCCTTTTTCATAAATTCATAATGGGTATTATGCGGGCTTGTAATATAAATAATATCTACCGCCTCATCTTCAAATACCTCATCAATCTGATCATATACCTTCTGCACACCATATCTTTCGGCAAAATCCAAAGCCTTTTGATGTGTACGATTGGCTACTGCATACAGCCTTTTATTCATTTTAACAAGTGCCTGTGCCATTTCATTGGCAATCACGCCGGTTCCAAGCACTGCCCAGTTTAAATCTCTGTTCTTATCCATACTCATTACCTGCCTTTCCAGTAATTTTCACACACCATTACTATAACGGATTTTAAACAAAATTCCTATAGTGTTTCTTTTTAGTACTTGTAATATTCCTGTATTTCATGTCATAATAAGAGCAATAAACTTTAGCATTGCAATGAGATAAAGTGCTGTATGCAAAACAGCCAGCAGAAAGGTACGGTAAATATGGTAGAAAAAATCGCAAGCATCAACCAGGTGGTCAACGGCTTCATCTGGGGTGTCCCCGCTATGATATGTATTATCGGCGTAGGTCTTCTCTTGTCTGTCCGCACAAGATTCATTCAGATTCGCAAATTTGGCGTCGCCATGAAAAATACAGTTGGCAAAATTTTTGATAAAACGCAGGCAAAAGACGGCTCCATGAGTCCTTTTCAGGCGGTCTGTACTGCCCTTGCCGGAACAGTAGGAACCGGTAATATTGCAGGTGTTGCCGGTGCGATTGCCCTTGGTGGACCGGGTGCAATCTTCTGGATGTGGTGCTCCGCATTCCTTGGCATGTGTACGAAATTCTCAGAAGTCACACTGGCAATCCATTTCCGCGAGAAGAACTCCAATGGAGAGTATGTAGGCGGTCCCATGTACTACATCAAAAACGGACTATCTAAAAAGTGGTATTTTCTGGCGGTTCTCTATGCAGTATTCGGTGTGCTGACTGTATTCGGTACAGGCAACGCCACACAGGTAAACACCATCGTTGCTTCCATCAATTCTGCCCTGATGAGCTTCCATATCATTGATGGAACCAATGACAAAGCGAACCTGATCTTCGGCATCTTTATTGCCGCGCTTGTAGCAATGGTACTGTTAGGTGGCATCAAACGAATCGGTCAGGTCACAGAGAAACTGGTTCCTTTTATGGCAGTATTATATGTGATTCTGGCTCTGGGCGTTATTATCATGAACATTGAACATGTACCCGCTGTATTCAGCGAAATATTCAGCGGTGCTTTCTCCCCAAGAGCAGCCACCGGCGGCGTGATCGGCTCCATGTTCCTGAGTATGAAGAAGGGTGTCTCCCGCGGTATCTTCTCCAATGAAGCCGGACTCGGTACAGGCTCCATTGCCCATGCATGTGCGGATACTGATAACGCTGTACATCAGGGAATGTTCGGTATCTTTGAAGTATTCATGGATACTATTATCATCTGTACTTTGACCGGTCTGGTCGTTCTTCTGGCTGCACCAGGTATTACTTACGGACAGGCTGCCGGTGCTGAACTGACCATCTCCGGCTTTACTTCTACTTATGGAAGCTGGGTATCTATCTTTACCGCTGTCGCCATGTGCTGCTTTGCTTTCAGTACGATTATTGGCTGGGGCTTATACGGCTCCCGTTGTATTGAATTTCTGGGTGGTGAGAAATTAGTCAGACCATTCCTTGTAATCTATTCCTTTGTCTCCATAGTAGGTGCTACAATCAATCTCGGACTCCTGTGGGATATTGCAGACACCTTCAATGGCTTGATGGCTGTTCCCAACCTGATTTCCCTGCTTATGCTCTCCGGTCAGGTCAAGAAACTTGCCATTGAAGTAGATCAGGCGCAAAAAGATGGAACAATATAGTTCATAGCAAAAAGACCGCATTGCAGTATATCACTGACAATGCGGTTCTGTTTTTAGTATATGTCTACCAGCATTTCTTACATCTTCCGTATCCCTGACGCTCTGCTTCTGCAATCGTCACCTGTCTTGCATTATTCGGATTCATTCTGCCACAGTTATTAATACTGTGATACTTGGAACCTGTAGCCGACAGCCAGCACATAGCTGTACTGCTGCTGTTATTGGAAGCCTGTGCGCTTGTATCTGCCTGTCTCGATGAAGTATCTTCACTTATGACATCCAACCCGTCATCCAGAGAAATATCAGTAGAATAAAGGATCGGCTGTCCCGAATAGAACAGACTGTACATAGCCAGATATGCCATATTCGTCGTATCTTCATCTGTTCCTGCAAACCCTATATAGGTTCCGTCCGATGCTGACAGAAAACCATACACAATCTTGCTGACTGCCTCGTTCGCACTGGAAATATAACTATAATGGATCATCAGTGCATACTGCATTGCAGCAATCAATGTATCCCCATCTTCACTTGCTGCCACTTCTGTCAACAATGATGTGAAAGGTGCTGTCATTTCCGCATATGCCAATGTGCTGCTAAAAGGCGCTATATACATTTCATCTATTGAAATGTATTCGTAATTAATATAATTGTCCGATGCCCATGAGGCAAAAGCCTGTGTAGCCAGCGCATTCAACACACCGCCTGTTGCTTCATCATAGGCTCCCAGATTCATGACAACAGGATACTGTGCCTGCGCAGACAGCTGATCTAATACAGCAATATCACTCGCGGCAGCCTTAGCCTGAATAGGACTTCCAAAAACAGAGCAGACAGCAACTGCCATGATGGTCAACAAAGTTACCAAACGATTCTTTCTCTTACTATTCATATTCTACCTCCTGCAAAAAAGCAAAAAGGAACACCTTCTCAGTGTCCCTTACCCCTTACAAACATTGTACTACACTACAGTCTACCCTGTCAATTGCCAGTTATCCCAACTCTGCTGCCAGCTTATCCAGCTCTGCCCTGTTCTGTGCATTCATTGCTGATTTGATCGTTATATTCGTATCTGTAAAAGCAATATCCTTACTCTTTTCAAACATTCCCCTGATTAATTTGGCTGCCATGGGCGCCCAGGTTCCATTCTCTATCACTGCCACCCTGCGGTTCTGATAACTACGCTCTGTCAACCCCTCAATGTAAGCCCGCATACATGGGAATAAATCTCCATTATATGTGATTCCTGCCAGTACCAGCTTATCATAACGGAAAGCATCTGCAATCGCAGCAGCTTTATCACATCTTGCCAGATCATACAATACTGTCTTTTGACCACTCTTGGATAATTTATCTGCCAGATATTGTGCTGCCTTTTTCGTATTGCCATAGACAGACGCATAAGCAATCACAACACCTGACTCTTCGGGCTGATAAGACGACCATTTATCGTATTTCTCCAGATAGAATCCAAGATTGTCCTTTAATACAGGACCATGAAGAGAACAAATCGTCTGAATATCCAATGTTGACGCCTTTTTCAGAACAGCCTGCACCTGCGCTCCATACTTACCAACGATGCCGATATAATAACGTCTGGCTTCATCCACCCAGTCTTCCTCAACATCCAGCGCACCGAATTTACCAAAGCCATCTGCTGCAAAAAGAATCTTCTCTGACGCTTCATATGTCATCATAACTTCCGGCCAATGTACCATAGGTGCATATACAAAATGTAACGTATGACTTCCAAGCTCCAGTGTTCCACTGTTTGCTGCTATGATTCTCTTCTCAGCAGCAATTTCTATCTCCGGGAAAAACTGCTCCATATACTTAAAGCCCATTGCAGTCGAGACAACTACCGTCTCAGGATATCTCTGCAAGAAAGCAGGAATGCTTGCTGAATGGTCTGGCTCCATATGCTGAATTACCAGATAATCCGGCTTTCTTCCTGCAAGCACCTGCTCCACATTTCGCAGCCATTCTTCCGCAAAAGCACCATCCACAGTATCCATGACTGCTATTTTCTCATCCAGAATTATGTAGGAATTGTATGCCATTCCATTCGGAACCTGATACTGCCCCTCGAATAAATCCACCTGATGATCGTTAACACCTACGTATTTTATATTGTTCGTGATTTCCATATGTATCCCCTTCCATTCTGATTGTTTTATATTTATTGCACTTCTTTCCATATTAAATATCGGATAACTCAGGCATATCTATAACAGCCTCTCCTGCTCAATTGTCATACCAGTCCTAAGAATCTCAGCTTTCAATCCCGTCAGCAGCCCTGCTTCTTTTCTCTCAAGTTTTTCTCTTGCAGAATCCTTCATTGGTATTCCTGCTCCATTTGCCAAGGCTTCCTCAAAATCTTTTACATCCATTCTGTATGGTTTAGGGTCTGGAAATACCTTTTCCTTTATAAACTGAAAAATACTGATCCCTCCAAAATCCATATCTCCCCAATGATAAAATTCACAATCTTTTGGCACAATCATGCACAATTGCTTTAGGAACCTTACTTCTTTGGGCGTCAGATAACCGTGGCAAAAAATATAAAGCACATCTTCCTCATATGGCATACTCTCGTAATTTGCCTTATTCTCAATGGTCATAATTCTTCTACAACCGGATATTGCAAACGGTCTGGAATGTTCCAATGTTTGTGTATTGATTTCCCTAATAATAGTCTGTATATCTTTTTCAGCTGTAATGACATGTTCATTTAATACCTCTGAAAAGTCCTTATCACGCCACCATCTGCACATTGCTTCCTCGCCAAATTCATTACAGTTTGGCTTTGTCTGATGCCTCCTAAGTGTTTCTTCAAATGGCAAATCAAAATAATACGCAAATATATTTGTGCCATACAATTAAACTGCCAGCTCAAATAGCGGCTTATACCAGTCTGCGTACATAATCCCTTCTAATATCACAATCTTACAGTATTTTCTACCATATGTCAAAAGTTCTTTCATCAAAGGTAAGGCTTCTGTATTCTCCCCGTCTTTCACTCTCAGCATGTCCCTTCTGATTACGTCCTGTGAGATGAGCATTGTGTTTCTGCCCAAACTCTTCTGTAATTCTTTCGCAATCGTTGTCTTACCACACCTGAATTACCTCTAAGTACTATCAATTTTGCCATAATGCCCCCGATTGTTCTTATCTATCTAAAGCTTTTTCTTCTGCTTCTCTTATTATTCTGCCTGAATTTATTGCTGCCTGCACTGCCTGGAAATTATCTTCCAGATCCGCTGCCCCATCCAGAACAATCTGCTTACAGTGCAATAATTTCTGTCATTCATCATGCTTCGCCTTACTTCTCATTTCAACGCTGCCAGTGTCATATGCTCTCACCCATTCCATAAATTTCATATGAGTTGTGTACATATCGCCGTCTGGCAGAATTCGATCGCCAAACTTCTGCTTTTCTCTCTTTTCTAGTCTCTCAATCCTGATTTGCATGATACCGATATAGTAGTTTCATCACCTGCAAATACAAATGCGCCAACATTCCAATACCAAAAAGAATCTGCCCCTAACTCTAACATTTTTTCTTCGCATAGTTTTCGGATTTCAAGCAAATTAATTTCTGGTTTTATAACTTTCTTTATGTATTCTATAGTTTGCTTTGCGCCAACTGAATTTTGCTGTAAGTTTGTCTTTCAATCTGCAAATACTTCTCTATCAGTTTAGGCTGTATCAACGGATACGTCCAATTATCTGGCAACTCATCCATGAGAACAACCTTTTCCATCTCACTATGAAGTTCTTTTGCGAATTCCGATATCTCTGCAAAATAAAGTCCTCCAAACGATTCTTCCCCCGTATCGTTCACTCTGGTCTTTCCTGTAACCGAATATACACATACTGGCTTAATATCAAACTTAATAGCTCCTGTTTCCTCCTGTAGCTCCCTTTTAGCTGTTTCAAGAGTGTTTTCGCCTGCTTCTCTGTGTCCTCCCGGCACTTCAAATGTGTCTCTTTCTTTATGCTTACAAAATACCCATTTTCCATTACTCTGTGAAATAATTACCGCAAATTTTAACAATGAATCGTCTATTGAATCATAAAATTTCACTTCCAACATATTCTTCTTTCTCCACTGAAATCTCTATAATTATATTTGCCTTGAAACAAAGTGTACAATTTCTTTCCCCGGCTCAAGAATATATGGTATCAACTCCAAAGGATATACCTTAGTACCTTTCTTTAAATCCTCTAGCGGAACCCAACAGAAATCTAAATCAATTCTCTTATTATCCAGCTCATCATATCCATGAAATACTCCATCCAAAGGAATACCATCATCTACTAAGTGAACATTATAATAAAGACATATCTGATGGCATGGTCTCTTACCCCATGGAAAATATATTTCACCAATTGCCAGTAAATTATCTACCTCAATCTTAGCATGAATCTCTTCTTCAAATTCTCTTTTTAGCGTTTCCATACTTGTTTCCATCGCTACTACATGTCCGCCAATAATTGCATAATCATCATTTTTCGGACGCTGTAATAAAATTTTCCCATTGTGTGTCAATATGCCACCAACCCTATACGAAAATACGAAATCATCATTCTTAAATAAAATATCCACTTAACCGCCTCCAAACATTAAATTAAAATACATATCTCATTATGCATTGCATTACTCTCCCCACAAATAGAGCCAAACCAGAGCCATTCGATAAAACGAATGCCGGAAACCCGCATAAATACAGGCTTTCGGCATTTCTGTCCGTTATTCAAACTCGCAGAGTCTGGTTTGATTGAGGTTATTTTAATGTGGTTATCTATACTGTTTTGTATTGATAATCTATACTTTTTCCACACGTTATTTTTCGTTTCACATATTTTTAGTACCAATCCAGTACCA
>OBXA01000137.1_pt1 | contig 63550 bp, 67 predicted proteins | sample 1538121 | NCBI WGS metagenome assembly OBXA01 (sample SAMEA2580133, study PRJEB22360) | human gut metagenome | biome: human gut; feature: human-associated habitat; material: faeces | place: Denmark | collected 2008/2010 | reverse complement strand
AACACAGACAAATATAAGCTACAGGCAGTTCTGCATACTATGTGAAATGCACTTGAAGTTCAATCGTGCTGACTCTTAGACTTTTCTTTCGCTCCCAGCTAGCTTCGTACATGGATGTACGAAGCAATGAGGCCGCGCCACGGACGGCGCGTCCGAATGGTAGCGTCACCTATAACTACCTATATGAAAAGTCTTAGAGACAGCCGATTGAAGCTTCTGGCATTGAACATAGTGTGCAGAACTGCCTGTAGCTTATATTTGTCGTCCGTTCGTCACCAACTAATATTCAATTAAACAACAATATTCACTTTATTCGTAAATATCAATATTCCCCATATTAACCTTAGCCGTAATCATTTTTTCAGCATCTGTGTTATATGAGCAGTTTCTTTTATAGTTTGTGCCATATAGATTTACGTTGCCCATATCAGTTTCAAGATTATAGCCGTGTGCATCAGAGCGTGGGAGTTTAACAGAAGCGTTACCCATATCAACGCCAAGATGCATAGTGTCAAATGAACATCTGCTGATGTCTATGTTTCCCATATTAGTATCAATATTATACTGACTAAAGCTGCAGTCTGATAATGTAAGATTTCCCATATCAACATGAGATGTAATATTAGAACCCTTGATACCGGTTAACTCAGAGTTGCCAAAATTGATATCACAGTTTACAGTTGTAAGAGTAACATCTGATGGAATAGTGATAGTCAGTTCAGATTTAACATTTTTTAAATGAATATTTTTAATAATTTTGTTGCCTGAATCAGGCTGTGTTATCTTTAAGGTACTGCTGTTTACTGAATATTCGGGACAATATGAGGCATTTCCTTTATATTCGATACTAAAAGAGGTTCCATTTACCACATTTACATTTCCTAAAGAGGTATCGATATCAAGATTATCAAAGGCTTCAAGATTATCTGTATAAGTTATATTTTTTTTACTTTTAAAAGAATCAGATATCCATGATAATGAAGGTATATCCCATACATTTATAATAATTCCAATAATTATGCATATAGCTGTTATGCTGTATATGATGCCTAAATATATTCGTTTTCCCATATTAATAATCTCCGTTTCTCTACGATTTTGGTGATATAAGTGCGTTGTAGGTAATATCTACACATTTACTATATATTTACTATACATTTGTGTACATTTACTTACATAAAAAACTTTTAAGTACGTTGTAGATAAGAGCGGCAACAAGCCATATTATCCATGTCACATGCCATTCAAAAGTCAGGAAGCTTATACACAGATATAAGCATGAAACAGTAGGCCAGAATACGGACATGACAGAGGCTGCTGTTGGATTGATATATTCAAAATTTTTATAATTTTTACTTGAATTTATACCTGTATCTGTATACGTACCAGATGCTGCAGTTATGCCGTTAAGTGATAGAAGCTTTCTGTATGAAGCAGCTGCATTTGCCTGAAAGACAATGAGCATTACGCCGGCAGAGCAGATGGCTAGAACAAGTGCTCCGGAAATATCTTCAAGCAGGCCAATGTTAAAGCTATCCATAATAATAGGTGGTATAACGCATACTATACACAGCAGGACACCAATCGCGAGACATATGCTATATACTGGTTTCATGCGTTCTTTTTCATTCTGGACATATTGGGATGCCTGATAGTCAAGAACGCATGTATGTTTCATTATGTATGCGTAATCTTTAAGAAATGTGGAAGCAAAAATAAACATGGCAACTGCAACTGCAATAGTTAAGAACATAAGGGATATCATGATATTTTCTACTATCAATATATCTACCATGTCGCCTATTATAGGAAATATTGGTGAAATTATGCATAGCATAACACCAAGGGCAATAAGTAAGCTTCTTTTGGAGCAGGTGCGTATGTAATGTCTGGTTTCATCAAGTGTCAGTATTCTTTTATCAGGTGTGGCAGTTTTGCTGGACTCCTCATGGCTGTTGGCATTAAGACCAAGAGTGTCGGCAAGCTCATCAAGATTACCGAATTCAGATATAACTGTTCCAACAGCTTCATTTTCACTTTTTCCTTCGGATATAAGTTCGTTGTACTTATCCTCCATCATTCCAAAAAGTTCAGACTTAGCTCTGATAACCTCAGGAGTGTCTGGCATATTGGCAAACATGGTTTCAAGATAGCTTTTAATAGTTTCCATAAAATCCTCCTCATATATATGTGGTGTTATTATTTACGTATAAAATGTTCTATAACCTCTTTAGTCAAAGTCCATTCGTCACAACGCGCTTTATAATATTCGCGCCCAGCATCAGTTATGCTGTAATATGTACGCTTTTTCCCTCCATTCTCGCCAACACCTGGAAAAGAGGTTATATATCCGTTTTTTTCCATACGTGTAAATGCAGAATAAAGAGTAGTTTCTTTCATAATGTATTTTTCATCTGATAGTGCTTTAATCTGCTTGGATATCTCGTAACCATAAGATGGTTTGTCAAGCAGAAGATATAGAATTATAGTGTCATTGTATCCTCTTATGATATCGCTGCTGATACCAGCCATATATCAAGACCTCCTTATATTATTATTCTTTATGCTATAGAGTAGTTGTTTTTAATTATGTGAGTGTAAAAGTAAATTTTGCAGTTCACTGATAATTGTATGCATATACTACGCTTATCGTACTACGACAGACATAGTATATCTGTCGTAGTATATATAACATATGATATATAATATGTCAATATTTTAGGCATGTTTATGGATTTGATTATTTAATGAAAGAAGGTGCTTTATGTACAGTAAAGAAAGTATAAAACCAGATATTGTCAAGAAAGAGTATGATGGTGTAGAATTTAATATATTAGGAATAGAAATACAGGATAAAGTACATTATGCTATGCCACTTAGAACGATGATATATGATGGACTTGGATATCTGAAAGAGTATAATGAACTTAAAAGTAAGAACAGATATACATCAGGAATGACATCAGATGAATTTCTGTCTGGTATGAAGAAGGATGATAGACTTCATCCTATAATAATAATTGTGCTATACTATTCAGAGATGCCGTGGGACGGTCCTGTCAGTATAAAAGATATGATGATACATATGAGACCAGAGATAGAAAATATATTTACAGATTATAAAATGAATCTTGTACAGGTGAGGGATTCAGACAGGTATAAGTTTAAGAATAAAGACGTAAAGATGGTATTTGATATTACAAAGTCTATTTATGAGGAAAACTTCAATAATATATATGATAAATATAATCATAGAAATATATCAATAGAAGTGTTAAGAATGATCAGTGTAATGACAGATGCGCCATATCTAATGAATATAGCTGATAATAATAGAAGGGGGAAGGTAAATATGTGTAATGCTTTAAAGAAATTGCAGGATGAAAGTAAATTGCTTGGCCGCCAGGAAGGATTAGAGGCAGGTCGCCAAGAAGGGCTAGAAGCAGGACGCCAGGAAGGATTAGAAACTGGCCGCAGTGAGGAAAGAATAAAAGCAATAGTATCTATGCTGGAATTAGGGCTTACAAAGGAGCAGATAACTACAAAGTATTCAGAAGAGGAATATGAAAAGGCAGAAGAGGAATATAAAAGAACACAAGAGCTGCTTCGTGCATCACAAGCTGCTGACAGGTTATATGAGTTTATAATGGAATCAGAAAATATAGTATTTTTTGGTGGAGCTGGTGTGTCAACAGAATCAGGAATACCTGACTTCAGAAGTAAAGACGGCTTGTACAACCAGCATGACGTTGAATTCGATAAGTATGAACCAGAATATCTTCTTAGTGCAGAATGCCTTCATCATAAACCTAAAGTGTTCTTTGAATTCTACAGGCAGAAGATGGATGCAAGAGGAATTCAGCCAAATATAACCCATAAAGTGCTGACTGAGCTTGAAAAAATGGGAAAATTGAAAGCTGTGATTACGCAGAACATAGACGGACTTCATCAGCTGGCTGGCAGTAAAAATGTTATAGAACTTCATGGTGCTACAACAAGAAACTATTGCGAGAAATGCAGAAAGAAATATCCATCAGATTATATATATGAAAGTAAAGAAGCAGTACCGCACTGTACAGTATGTGGTGGAATAGTCCGTCCTGATGTAACATTATATGGTGAGCAGCTGCCAGCAGGTGCATACGAAAGTGCAGTTAAAGCTATAAAAGAGGCAGATATGTTTATAGTGGCGGGAACATCACTTAAGGTATATCCGGCGGCAGGACTTGTATGGGATTTTAAAGGAAATCATCTGGTTGTACTTAACAGAGAACCTCTTGACTTTAAGCTGGATGCACAAAACGATATAGAATACACTGGCTCCATGGGAGATGTGTTTGCAAAGCTTGATAAGATGCTTCATTTAGGATGAATATTCGACAGCCCGACAGCCCGACAGTCCGACAGTCCGACAGTCCGGGGGAAGAGGATTGTTGATACATTTACCTATGTTGTACAATAACGAGTCTGGAGCTTTACTTGATGAACAGATGGATAAAGCTTTTTATGAAGAAAATGAATATGCCATATGAACATGCTGTTACATGGTGTCTTGATATATGGGTATTGTGCTTAAGGAGAAAGTGCGAGAAAAATGTGAAGCTGGATAGAATATAAGTAATAGACACAATATAAGCATATCTTGCACAAAATAGATATAAGATTATAAAGTGTTAATATGGTTGGAAAAATTGAAAAATATAGTAATATATGGTTGGAAAAATTGAAAAATATAGTAATATATGGTTGGAAAAATTGAACGTTTACATGGTGTAAAATAAAAGAAAACAGATAAAGGAGATTTGAATTATATGAATTATATTACATTAAATAATGGAGTTAAAATTCCACAGATAGGTCTTGGTGTTTTTAGAACACCAGACGGAGCTGATACAGCTAATGCAGTAAAATGGGCGATTGAGGCTGGATACAGACATATTGATACAGCTAAGGTTTACGGCAATGAAAAAAGCGTAGGCGAAGGCATACGTATGAGTGGCATTGACAGAAGGGATATATTTGTTACAACTAAGCTTTGGAATGAGGATATTAGACAGGGAAGAACTAAAGAAGCATTTTTACAGAGCTTGGAAGACATGGGACTTGATTACATAGACTTGTATCTTATTCACTGGCCAGCTAACGGTTATGAGAAGGCGTGGGCAGATATGGAGGACCTGTACAAGGCTGGCAAAATCAAGGCAATCGGTGTAAGTAACTTCAATGTTCACCATCTTGAGACTCTCAGTGAAAACTGGACAGTTGTACCAGCGGTTAACCAGATTGAGATTCATCCTTATTACGCTAATATTGAAAATGTTGAATATGCTAAGAAGAATGGTATTGCAATAGAAGCCTACAGCCCACTTGGAGGTAACGGAGCAGGAACACTTGAAAATGAGGTGATTATTGCACTGGCTGACAAGTATGGTAAGACGCCTGCACAGGTTGTTTTAAGATGGGAGCTTCAGAGAGGAATAATTGTACTTCCAAAGTCAACGCATCAGGAAAGAATTATTTCTAATTTTGACGTGTTTGATTTTGAATTGTCTGAGGATGATATGAATGCCATAAATGAGCTTAACAAGAACGAAAAACACGGTTCTGACCCAGAAACATTTAATTTTTAAGAGAAACTTGACTTTTGAATCGGTTTAAAAATCGAAACACGGCACAAAACACCGAATACTCTAATCAACCAGTCCCTTGTTCTTCCACTTTCCGCTCTTCCAGCGCAGCACCATGCCGACAGCTCTGATGCACTCATCACTTGCGAGTCCGATGTAAGCACCGACTGCGAGAAGCCCCAGATGCAGTCCGAAGAAGTATGTTCCGCCGACCGCCGCAAGGTACATGAAAACGGCACCCATGACAACCGGGAAAACGGCATCACCGCTTGTCTTGAGTGCCTGACCATAGACCAGATTGGTGACTCTTCCAAGCTCCAGCACAACATCAATGGCGAGAAGCTTTGTGACTAGGTTTATCATCTGTACGTCATTCGTGAAGATTCGCACAATGTAGTTACCCAAAAGCGCAAATGTGATAGAAAGGCAGGATGCCGTAATCACACCATAGATAGCGGCCTTGCGAGTGCCCTTATCGCATTCGTCATACTCCTTTGCACCGATATGCCAGCCGGTCAGAATGGCATTTGCCTGAGCTAAGGCAGCACCGATACAGTACGAAAAGTTAGCAATCTGTGAGGCATAGGAACGCGCTGTGACGTTCATTCCGTCAGTATCCATCTGGTTCATGAAACGCACTACAAGAGTCATGGCGATATTGTAAAGTGCGGTTTCACAGGCAGACGGAAAGCCAATCTTTATAATCTGTCCGAGAATCTTTCCGGGAGCTATGCGCTCAGGACTGTTCTTTGCCTTGATGAGCACAGCGCCCATTGTGGCAACAATAATCAGATTGACAATACGTGAGATAACCGTTGCAGTGGCAACACCCATAACGCCCCAGTGCATTACAAAGAGAAAAACAGCGTTAAGTATAAAGTTAATGACATTTCCAATAATTGATGCCCAAAGTGACTGCTTTGTGTAGCCGAAAACTCTCAGGTAGCTTGAATAAATCGGTATGAGAGCATTTAAAAAGCAGGCACCTCCAACAATGCGCAGATAAGTATTTGCCGAATCAAAAAGCGCCGGTGCAATGCTGACCATTTTGAGAATATTTCCGGAAAAAACAGCCAGAAAAACAGCCATGAGCACACCTATTACAGCGTTAAATATAAGCCCAAGCTGCCTTGCCTGATATGCTATACCCGGTTTTCCGGCACCGATATTCTGCGTCATGACAGCAACCATACCGCTTGAGATGACACCAAACATAATGATGAAAACGGAGATGTATGTATTTGCCGTGCCGACAGCACCAACCGCCTGGTCGCTCACGGATGACAGCATAAGAGTGTCAACCATTCCTGCCAGCATGTAAAAAAGTGTTTCGAAGCATATTGGAATGGAAAGCTGTGTAAGTGTTTTTCTTTGAACCTGCATATAGATTTTACCTCATTTATAATGTATGTATACCTTGTGATATTAACAGAATGAAAGCAAACTTCTCGTTATAAGCTTCATTTGGGAGAGGAAGATATAAAGAAGAGAAGCTTGCATGTATCAATATATTACATTATCACAAATAATTCTTGTATTATTTCAAGGAAAAATTGTACTATTTCTACTTTATCTATTACTAAGCTATTGCTCATACCACAGCGTAGATTCACTAAATCCTAGGGAACAAATAAAAAAATGCACACCTTATGCATGTAATATGTTAAAATAGAGAATAGTTGATATGTAATTATTACAGCAAACAAACCGGATGGGGATTAAAAGAGATTAAGGAATATGTAGAAAAATGTATTTTGAATTAAAAGAAAACCGGCCACACGGCACACCAGAAAATCCGTTCAGTCAATATCATATCAGTGATGTAAAGCGTGCATTCCAGATTCCGGTACACTGGCACGATGAACTGGAAATTATATATGTAAAGCAGGGCAAGCTGCATGTAACCATATCAGGTGAAAACTATATAGGAAGTCCCAAGGATGCATTTGTGGTATCTCCGGGCAGTCTGCATTTCATGGGCTCGCCGACAGGAGATGCAGATTATTACACATTTTTGTTTCCTCTTGAATATATATCATTTCAGACGGACGATCTCATGGAAAAATCAATCCTATCCCCTCTCAAACGAGGCAGACTTATGATTAGTACTCAGATAAATGATACAGCAGCAGATATATGCGAGCGGCTGATAGAGATAAATGCACCGATATCAGGTAAAAACGCAGAAAACACATATGCTGCAAATATAGAGGCGCAATTTGAAACCAAAATAACTCTCATCAAATTCATCCAGAAAATGTGGAGCAATAATCTGATACTGGAAAATGGCACAAATGGTACTAACACAATAGAAAAAGAAATGATAACGTATATCCGGCAAAACTTTACAAGGGAAATTTCACTGAAGGAATTTGGTGCACAGTTTCATTTGTCAGAAAAATACATATCACGCTACTTTAAAGAGCATTTTCATATTACTCTGTCACAGTATATCAATCATCTCAGGCTGGAGCATGCCAGACAGCTATTGGAGGAATCAGCAACTTCAGTTACAGAAGTTGCAATGTGCAGTGGATATCAGAATGTGAGCTACTTTATACGCAGCTTCAAGAAAATGTATGGGGTATCACCTCTTAAATACAGAAAAGCTTCCTGTATAATTTAAATAGGTCAAGAGATTAAAGAAAAAATCCGCAATTTAGCGGATTTTTTTAATACATTTATTAAATAAAAGCAATCTGTTATCCTTATCAGCAGATATTTTCAATGAAGATTGTTCATTAAGCTTCATAACCAAAGAAAGAACATCAATACTGTCCTCACTGTAAGACAAGAACATGGTGCAGGAAAGTCATGACCAAAGAGTGATAATTAAATCATATAGACAGGGTATGGCAACAGCAGGTTGCTTTTCGGAACATAAATTTATCTATATAATATGGTTATGGAGGTGACGACTATGGAAACGAAAAATATTATTTTGAAACTTCGTACTGAAAGAGGAATGTCACAGGACGAGCTGGCAGATAAAATTATGGTTACAAGGCAGGCAGTATCACGCTGGGAAAATGGTGTTTGAGTTATAATAGGACCAAGTTAGATGAAACCCAGTAAAATCAAGGGGTTATTCCTAATTTAGTCCTTATTTTTATACCAATTTGAATATTGAAGCAGTGGGGTGTTTTAAAATTCTGCTGAATAATAGGCTTTTGCTAAATGGTATCGCTTTTGCGAAAATGTATGATACTTCCCGGCAGAAGACTTTTTATATAAAGATAACTTGACTTCTAAATCTTACTGATGTAATATTTACACAAGTGCTACAGACTTCAATGTGAAATTTTTTTACTTTGAAATCTTACATATGTAATAAATGAGGAGGAGAAATACGAAACAGAGATTAGACGTTAAATAAGAAAGTTTTTTTGCTCTCAAATCTTACAAACGTAATATTTAAGAACAGAGATGTACATTGAAAATAGAATATGACCATATCAGCAAAGCAAAATGAATGGAGGTTAATATGAAGAAAAGAAAAAGCAGAAACAAGCGAAAGAAAACAAGAAGCAGGCTCCTATGGATTGCGAGTGCTGCTATAGGAATAGCTGCGGTAATTTCTGCAGTATGTGTGGCAGGAATGATAGCAACAAAGAAAAATGCGTGGAGGACACCGGAAGAACTTTTGGTGGAGTACATGGATCATATTCCAAAACAGGAGTATGAAGAAATGTATGCGATGCTACATATTGAGGCATCGGGAAATGTCAGTCAGGAGAAATTTGTAACTCGAAATTCAGCTATTTATGAAGGTATAGAAGCCCGGAATATGGCTGTCCAGATTATTGCATATGATGAGGAGCAAATGTCGGTAACCTACCAGACTGCTTTCGATACAGTTGCAGGAACTATCAGCTTCGAGAATGAAGCACTTTTCCTAAAGGGCGAAGACGGATACAAGTTGGTTTGGGATGATTCCATGATTTTTCCTAATCTGACTTCTGCAGATAAAGTAAGAGTTTCCACTACACAGGCAGAACGAGGAGAAATTCTGGATAGGAACGGACGTGTCCTTGCAGGAAAAGGTACAGCATCTTCTGTTGGAATCGTTCCGGGAAAGTTGGAAAACAAAGAGGAAGCTATTGCAAAGATTGCAGAACTATTGGAAATTGCACCAGAAGTGATAGAAAAGAAACTGTCCGCGAAGTGGGTAAAGGATGATTCTTTTGTACCAATTAAAATAATACCGAAGGTTGAAAAAATCGAATTAATGAAGTATAAACCGGACCAAAAGGTACTGAAAGAAAATGAAAGACATGAAACATTGCTGGAGATTCCCGGAGTGATGATATCTGATGTTGAAGTGCGTGAATATCCATTAGGGGAAACGGCTGCACATTTGGTGGGATATGTTCAAAGCGTTACAGCAGAAGATTTAGAGGAACATGCAGGAGAAGGATATACAGCCAATAGTGTAATTGGCAAAAGTGGAATGGAAGGTCTGTTTGAGAAAGAACTGAAAGGGAAAAACGGTTGCCGAGTTTACATTGTAAATTCGGAAGGTAAAGAGAAAGAAGAACTTGCTTATATTTTAGTACAGGATGGTCATAATATTAAGCTGACGATAGATGCTAATTTGCAGAGTTCTTTATATGAGCAGTTTAAGGAAGATAAAAGTTGCTCGATTGCTATGAATCCGTATAGCGGAGAGATATTGGCTTTGGTCAGCACTCCATCCTATGATAATAACGATTTTATTATGGGACTTTCCAGTGAGCAGTGGACTGCACTTAACGAAGATGAAGATAAACCTATGTATAATCGTTTTCGTCAAGTATGGTGTCCGGGATCTACCTTCAAACCAATTATAGCTGCGATTGGTTTACAATCAGGAGCAATCAATCCAACAGAAGATTACGGGAACGTAGGATTAAGCTGGCAAAAGGATGCATCGTGGGGGTCTTATTATGTAACAACACTTCATGCGTATGAGCCAGTTATTTTAGAGAATGCCATGATTTATTCTGACAATATCTATTTTGCAAAAGCAGCATTAAAGATTGGTTCCGAGGAGATGGAGAGTTCTTTGACTGGACTTGGTTTTAATGAGGAACTGCCATTTGAGATTAAGATGGCAGAGTCGCAGTTTTCCAATACAGATGGCATTGAAACGGAAATACAGTTAGCTGACAGTGGTTACGGTCAAGGGCAGATTTTGGTGAATCCATTACACATGGCATGTATCTATTCTGCTTTCTGTAATGAGGGAAATATTATAAAGCCTTATCTGGTATATCAGAATGAAGCGGAAATTGAGTATTGGATTCCAGGAGCATTTTCTAATGAGACAGCAAGCCGGGTGTTAGAAGGAACAAAGAAAGTTGTGAATGATTCTACTGGAACCGGATATGCAGCCCATCGAGATGACATTGTATTGGCAGGAAAAACAGGAACAGCAGAAATCAAGGCATCAAAAGAGGATACGTCCGGTACGGAATTAGGATGGTTTGCTATTTACACAGCAGAGAAAGATATAGAATGTCCTATATTGATTATCAGCATGGTAGAAGATGTGAAAGGAAGAGGAGGAAGCGGATATGTTGTTAAGAAAGACAGCCTGGTTCTGGAAGAGTGGTTTAGCAGTCATTAGTTTTGTACTGATATTTAGTATTTCGGGGTGTAGCGATACACCCCCGGAAGAAGATACAGTTTCGGAAACAGTAGTTGATGTTCAGGACGTTTCAGAAGAAGAACAGGAGAATGAAAAAGAAATTATAAACATCTGCATAGATCTTTATGAAAAGGCAGCAAAGGATAATAAGATGGCTGATTTGGAAACAATTCGAGGTATTGTAAATCGTCTTGGAGAAAATGGATATCCGGCTGTTGACAACAGAAATCAAGTGAATATGACGGAAGCGGAGCAGGTATTGGAATTTTGCAAAAAAGTGGATGCACAGGAAGAAGCAGAATTAACAATTCTTGAAATCAGTTATTTGGGCGGATTTGTAAAATATGATTTGCATACAAAAGACGGAAATGTAGATATGGTCAGAAGCTATTACAAGTATGAAGACGGGGGATTGCAAAGAGAAGTTACTGGAAGCTATCAGGCGGAGTATTGGAATTATACAGAAGAGGGTTACCTGATGTTTTCCGGTGTCTGGTTTTCAGAAGAATTGTACATTCTTACATTGAGTGGAGTAGAAGAGCATACCGCATTACGAGTACAGCCATTGGATGAAACATATAGGGAACTGAGCCGGAAATATCTCAACTTTATCAGCTTTGAACGGAATAATATGTTCATTGTGGATTGGAGTGAAGAAGATTTTGGTGATTTGAATTTCTATGATATGTATGACATTCTTTATCCAAAAGTGAATGGTCAGTATTTTCCTTATGTCGCGGATGACAATTTGTCAGTCGGTGCAGTTTATCGGATTCCCAAAGAGGAATTTGAAAGTGTTATTATGAAATATTTCAATATTGATAGTGAAACGCTGCAATCAAAAACGGTCTATTATTCGGAGGATTCGACCTATGAATACAAGCCGAGGGGTTTTGAAGAAGTAGAGTACCCGGAATACCCATATTCAGAAGTAATCGGGTATACGGAGAACAGTGATGGAACAATTACACTTACTGCTAATGTGGTATTTCCATATTCGGGAAATTCCAAAGTATATACCCACGAGGTTGTGGTTCGTCCTTTGGAGGATGACGGGGTACAATATGTATCCAATCGGATCATACCTTCCGAGGATAATAGTGAGGAAACATGGCACACACCCCGTTTGACAGCAGAGGAATGGGAAGAACTGTATGGAGGCGAATGATGGAAGATGTAAATTGGCTGTTGAAGAAATGGGGATTTCCGATTTTGATGTTGCTAATTGCGGTAATAGCAGGAGTGCTTTGTTGTGGAAAGCAGCACACGGAAGAACAGAAGGCGGCAGAAGAAGTGTGGGAGCCTCCGGTTGAAATCAAAGACAGTGAAACGATAACGGAAGAAGAAAGTGATACGGAAACTTCTATAGATTCAGCATATTGGCTTATTCCGCAAGCCAGTGATTGTCTTATTTCTGATGAGGAAAAGCAGCATCTACAAAGTACAGTTTTGTCGGCAGCAGAATCAGTTAAAGAAATCTATAAAAATGTGATAATTAAAGATGCTGCGAATTATTCCTCCGGTGTTAGTGAATTTACAAGCGAACAACGGAAAACGGTTGTGGAGCAGTTAGGAGCGGCCGGTTTGGTAAGTGTTGAAGAAGATACTAATATGCAGAACCCTGAAAAGATAGAAATGTTTTACTCAGATTATCTGAATGGGAAGGATTCAATGGTTACCATATTCGAAGTGCAGCGGGATGGACTGATTGGAGCATTTACTTTTATCTATCGAAAAGGTGAGTTACAGACCTATTACATAGGAATCCGGTGGAAAGAAGGCGGTATACCGGAGATACAGGGAACTTCGGTAAGTAATGTGACAGAAATTAAACTTACAGAAAAAGGGTATTTTATCTACGCATTTGAATATGTGATTGCACATGCAAGTTTGAGACAGTATTGGAGAATAGAGCCGCTTCCGGAAGACTGCCGGAAATTGACGCAAGAATACATATCAGGACTAAGCTATGTGAATTATAATGTGCTTGTCACAAACTGGGACAGAAGTAATGTAGAGGATATTCTTATGCCTTGTATGTATGAAGATATCTATCGGATTTATACTGGAGAAAATTTGAAAACAGAAAATTGGAAAATTCCAGCAGAAGAATATGAGAGGATAATGACTACCTATTTTCCGGTATCTGTAGAACAGTTGCGAGAACATTGTGGATATGATAAAGACAGCAACAGCTATGAATATGAGATGATTTATGCCAGCCCGTATCCACCTTTTGGAGAAGTAGTAGATTATACGGAAAATGCGGATGGAACGCTCACACTTATCGTAGATGGTGTATGGCCGGATTATAATTCTGACCTCGCTTTTAGAAATACGGTTGTAGTTCAGCCGTTTGAAGACGGAACTTTTAGGTATCTTTCTAATTCTATAGAGCAAATAGAATTGGAATTGCCGCCAATAGCAAAATCACAGCAAAGGTGATTTCGAAGGAAAGGATAATTTTATGGTATTAAAGAAAAAAAGTTTTTTACTGATTATGGTATTTCTGATTGGGTGTTGCGTGTGTGCCTGTGGGAAGGAAGATTGTATTACAAGCGAAACTCTTGAGGAAGAAACAGAAGAGGTATCTTCCACGAAGGAAACAAAAAGTGCAGAGGAAGAGGCAGCAGAACAGTGGAAAAAGGGCTACGATCTTCCAGTGGACGAACAGGAAGCGGTGGAAGCTGAAAATGACTGTATAGAAATGATGGAACTTATTTCTGACATTTATGGAGATGCAGATAAAGGAGCAGCTTCTAATGTTGTTTTGGAAGATGAAACAATTTTTAAAATGCAGAGGAAAATAATGGAAACAGGATGCTCGGTTGCTACATTGGTTTTGTATTCTAATATGGGAAATTTTGAAAGTGTAGATAGTTTCCTTGAGGATTGCATGGTTGGAAAAAGTGGCTCTGTAGTAATTTACGAAATACATGATGATTGTGGTATAGGCAGATTGAAATTCATTTTTGATGGAACAGATATGTATGTTGTAAGTGCAAGGGGCGTTTGGAATGATAATAATACACCAGGAACATCATACATTTCTTACACTAGAATCAAAGAGTGGAAATATACGGGTAAAGGGTGGTTTTGTTATGAACTATGTGTACCAGAGTATCCGGAAGTAACGGAGATGGTGGATGGGAGTTGTCTGATCAGAGTAAAGCCAATGACAGAGGAACAGCGTGAAATGTCTGAAAAATGCGTGCGTGGTCTGGGGTATCAGGGAAATAACATCTTATGTTCTAATTGGGATACAGAGCATATGGAAGAACTGGATTATAATGGGATGTATGAATATCTGTATGCAATGAAATATCAGGAAAAGTTTAATTCTGAAGATTATCCAAATGGTATTCCAAAAGAAGAATTTGAAAGTCTGATTATGGAATATCTTCCGATAACAGCAGAGCAGATACAGGATTATGCAGCCTTTGATGAGGAAAATCGGACATACTATTGGGAACGACTGGGGTGCTTTAATTACGCACCTACCTTTTTTGGAACTTCTTTGCCAGAGGTGGTCGATATCAAAGAAAATGGAGATGGGACGGTCACGTTAACGGTGGAGGCGGTATGCGATACGGTTATTTGCGATGATGCAGTCATAACCCATGAACTTACGGTAAGGTTTGCAGAGGATGGCAGTTTTCAGTATTTGGGGAATAAAATCCTAAATGACGGAATTTTGCAGACACCCGATTATCAATACCGGATTAAAGAATGATTTGATAATAGTGGTGCTCTATGGGAATCTTACGGATGTAGGAAAAGAAAGGAGGATACATGAAGAAATTAAAATTAGTTGGAATGTTGACAGCAGTTGTATTGATAGGTGGTGTTATTGCAATTCCACTTATAAATAATCACACAGCTTATAAAGTGGAAAAGAAATTATGTGAAACACCACTGCCAGAGAAAACGGAATTGATAGAGTCAATATCACGGGCAGGGAAGCTGACAGGTAACGGAAATGGAATGCAGTATTTCGGAGCAATTTTAATTCGAAGTGATTTGTCTTTGGAAGAATTGGATGCTTACTATTCAGGGTACAGAAGTAATGAGTGGGAATGTTTGGTGAAAATTCAGGAAGGGCAGTCCATTGAGGGGATTGATCACGGGACACTACAATTTGCGGAAGAAATAAAGGACAGGGGTTATTACATTGTATATTCTTGGGGAAGTGAAAATTCTCTATTGGATGAATTGGATATGCGTGGACACTAAAAACGAGATGGAGACAAATTATGAAGAAAATTTCTAATATATGTGGTTTTATTGAAATTGCTATATATGCTGTGCTGATGATTCGCATTTCAAATCTATGTCAATACGGTGGGACGAAAGTGGACTTGATTCCAATATTGATTTTTGGTGTTGTTCTTATAGCAACAATCATTTTTGGAATTGTTAGCAGTAGAAAAGAAGAAAAAATTGAAAAAGGTAAACTGTTCTGGGGGAAATGTATTGTAGTTGTTGCCCTGACTATTTTGTTTGGAGGCAGGATTATTTATTCGGCAATCCCTTATAATGGTGCATTGTCATGGAAGATTGACGAATGGCGTAACCAAAAGAAAATTGAACTTACTCATACCAACTTCTTTGAGACAGGTGTAGAAGGAATCTTGGAAGACATTGAGACAGAGTTGGATTTACCGGATGAACTTTATGTTCAAAATAAGTTCCAGCTTTCCTTTGACAAAGATGGTGAAATTCAGAGTATTTATACTTATATGTATGGAAGATATGAAAATGGTGACGAAAATACATTCCTTATTGACTATGATGTGGATGCAGATTCAAAAATGACTGTGTGTATTAATGGAGTTTCGAGCAAATCTTACGATGATGGCATGAGATTACAGCCGATGCTTGAAATTTTGAAAAACGCTGATTACAAAACAAGAGTAAATAACTGGGCTGTGGAAGGATATGCAGACGATTATGAAATTCTCTATTATGGCAAGCGGGAATTTAACACAATGGAAGGATTTGTATATCTTCAAGGTGATGTGGATGGTGACGGAGTGGACAACACAGACAATGCCATTTATTCGGAACTGAATGGTGGAGCTATTTATGGATATGAAGTCTCGCTTCATATTCCAAGTGAATCTGAGGTGACTCCGGTACGTTATTTTATGGAACCGGAAGTGATTCCATTAGAAATTATCATCGACAGGGAGGAAGAGCAGACTATTGATGATGCTAAAGAAACAGAATCCTGGTATGTAGATAATTCCAACGGTTCTGTATATTACTGGCTGTCTGAGAATAAAGAAATTGGATGGAGATTAGTAGTTACTGATGCGGCAGCAGGAAGCCGTTATTATGAATTGGAAAAGTCATCAGATGGTGGTGAAACATGGAATGTGATAAATGCCAATCCGTTTAACAACAAGATTGGCGTGGCACTGGGAATAGAATTTTACGATGAAAATCTTGGTGTGATTGGTATGACAGGCGTTTCACAGGATGCCTCAACTTTATATGTGACATCAGATGGCGGAGTTACTTTTACACAGATGGAATTTCCAATGGAAGAGGTTACGGAACTGCCGGATATTGCTGATGAACTAGGATACACAATCGCAGATTATGATTACGCAGAGATGCCACAAGTATCCGATGGACAATTGACTGTAATCATCAAGGCAGAATACAGCAGTTACGAGGGCTTGAGATTTACATCTAACGACAATGGAAAGACATGGATGTATGAGGGATTAAGTACAAGTGAAGGTGATTTACAATAAGAAATAAAAGATACGAATAGTGTTAAAACACAAAAATCGGGTAAAAGATTGTACGACTGACTATGACCTTTACCCGATTTTATTATGTTTTATTTCCAGATATTCATGTCTGATAAGATAGACATGGTTATTTCAGTTGCGTTGCCTCCGGTAGCATCGCTATCTGCACTAATGTTGGTGGCAAAAAAGTATGTATTATCTGCTGTTTCGATATAACCGATGAACCATCCGTTTACATCCTGTCCATTCACACGGCCAGTTCCGGTCTTTCCGTAGAATGTTCCGGCATCGGAAGCTGAAAGGCAGATGGCATCTTTTACTGCATTGATATTTTCAGGGGCGAAGCCGAAACTGTTATTCTGCAGCTTGGTTAAAAGTTCGACCTGTTCTATTGGAGAGATTTCCAAGGAGGATTCCATCCAATAAGAGGAGAAATCGCCACTCATGTTTTCGTTACCATATCCGATTTCTTGAACATAGTTGTAAACGTCAGAGGTTCCAAGCTGTTCATCTACTGCTTGAAAATACCAATTCACAGAGGAGTTCATTGCAGACTGTAAGGTCTGATCTGCGTTCCATGCTTCAAATGGATAGGTTTCTCCATTCCATGCAATGAACGAATTTTCCGGTGTAATGACGCCTTCTTCCAATCCGAACAAAGCATCGTATATCTTGTAGGTGGAGTTTGGAGCAACCCGTAAGGTGGCATGCTCCATGTCATGTATACTCCATGCATCGTTTTCCAAATCGTATAAAACAAAGCTGCCTTCGTATTCTCCGAAGTATGTGGAGAGGTCTACATAGGAAATATTCTCAGAAGAGGAATCCCATTGGTAGTGGCTTCCATCTGCTGCGTATGTAGAAATAAAAGGTGCGAATCCAAGGAGAAGAATAGTAGTCAATACGAATGCAGTCATGCCTTTTAGCTTTTTCATAAATGTTGGCTTTTCGTAAGAAGCAATATTGATAATTCTCCGTTTCATCTGCTTCATGTTTCCACCAAGACCGGCGGCAAACGGAAATGGAGTAAGTGAAATCTTTTCCGCAAAATTGATCAGTGTATTACCATAATCTGCATAATCATCCTCCTCAAGCATCTTTAAAACAGAGGTGTCACAGGCAACCTCTCTGTCATTACGCATTTCTTTCAGAGCATACCAGACAAGAGGATTGAACCAATATATTACTCCGGCAAAGTTCATTAGATAGTTGGCAATAGCATCTTTGTGCTTATAGTGCTGTAGCTCGTGTAACAGCATGTATCGCATGTCCGATTCGTTATAATCTGAGATGAGATGAATCGGCAGATAAATACAAGGTTTTAAAAGCCCCACAATAATCGGAGATTTCAAAAATGCAGTACTGTAAACATGGATATTTCTGTTAATTCCTATTTCTTTCATACATCGATGATATAGTTTTCGGACTTCCGGGTTCTGAAGAGGAAGTGCAGATTTTTTCAAGTTCTGTAAGCGGATAGAGGATTTGATTACCAATATAATCATTGCAAGGATGCCTACAAGCCATATTCCAAATAGTATGTATCCGATGCTAGATGGAGTCTCACTATTTACCGAAAGGGCAAAGTCATTCATCCAGTCTGCATTTCCGGCTGGATTGTTCCCCACAGCTTCTCCTATGGCGGTTCTGGTGCCAGAAGTAGGATAACTTTTCAGGCTACTGAGCCACGAGAGGATTTGCGGAAACCCAATTAAACGGAACGGTATAAAAGGAACTACCAACAATCCAAGTAGCAGGAACCACAGATTATACTGCATCCGGCTGGATAGGTTGCCTTTGAATATCCGCTTGGCTATCAAAAGAATTCCGATGATACCGCTGATAAATACATTGCATATTAAAAAGCGTATCATAAAATCAGCCATGTTAATTGCCTCCTTTTTTTGACCTCTTGGAAAGAAGAGAGCGGAGAGTGTCTATTTCCGTTTCGGACAGTCTGTCATTTTCTATATATGCAGACAGCATGGCAGTGATGTCTCCATCGTAGTATCGTTCTAGAAAAGAGTTACTTTCCTGACCGATGTATTCCCTTTCTTTCACAACTGGAGTGTAAACAAACACCCGACTTTGTTTTTCATAAGTCAGAACGCCCTTGTTCACTAGACGTTTAATTAGAGTTTGTATTGTTTTTGGACTCCAGCTCGTAGTCTGTAATAATTTATCAGTTATATCATTGGTGCTGATAGGTGCATATTTCCATACGATTTTCATAACTTCAAATTCAGCTTCGGAAATTTGTGGTAAATCGCTCATTTCAAATTCCTCCTTAAATCTTACGGGTGTAATAAAAACATTATAGATGTTATTTGGGTAATTGTCAATTTCTAAAAAAAGATATTGACTTTAATTCTTACATGGGTAATAATTAAATATTACAGAGGTAAGAATAGATGCATGTTGCAATGCGTTTTCGAATTACATTTATCGTGAACTGTAATATCAGGAAAGATCTATACAGATGTATGCGACAGAGTTGTTTCACTTTACTTTGTAAGATATCAAGTGTAAAAAACGCTTATTTTCAAGAATTAGGAGGTAGTAAATATGAGTAATCAGAATGTAAAAGCAGCACAAAAATATTTAAATGCGATGTTTGGTGGACATAAGGCTTGGGTAAAATTGGATGAAGATGGAAAGACTGGAACAGCAGTAATGTAGGGAATCATTCATGCATTTCAGATTCTTAGTTCATCCGCTTTGGCAGGTTTTGTAGGAGCATAATATATAAGTATAATTAACGATTGGGGGATTCCTTTTTGAATAGGAATCTCTCAACATATTTAAGGAAAGGATGGAGTAAAAATGATTATAAAGTCTATTATGACCGATGAAGATAGAAAAGCATTAGAGTATATGCTTTCGTTAGAATATGCTATGCCATATCAATTACTTAAGACAAAAAATAATAGAAGGAAAATTATTTATATAATGACACCAGTATTATTTTTGTTATCAATAGGCTGCTATTTTGTAAAGAGTTATCCGATGTTTTATGTGGGAATGGGGATTTCTATTATTGCATTGATTTGGATTATTTGGTTTCAATCTAAGGGAAAAAAATTTGAAAATAATGTCCATGAATTTGTATGGAATAAATCAAGATATAACAAAGTGGAAATTGATGTTCAGGGAATAAAATTAGAAGATAAAAAGATCTGTGAACTTAAAGAAATAGATAGAGTCTTTTTGCACAAAGGTTTTTTCTTTCTCATAACGAATGAAAAGAAGTTACTTGTACTAAAAACAGTAGGTGTAGAGACAGAAGAACTTATTAAGATTATTAAAGAAGCTGATATCTTATTTGAAAAAAGAGAAGAACCATTTAATATTTATGAATATTGCAAAAAGTAGTAATAAAAAAAAGAAAAAACATTTAATATTTACAAGCCTGAATTATTCATGATGACGTAACCCTCATCAAATAATTCCTATTTCGTTTTTTGAACCGCTAAGCAGCTCGTGCAATCCATTTTGACCTTAAAAAAGGGTAAAAAATCCCTGTGACCGTCTGGAATTACATGTTCTGCTATCAAAGTTCATAGTTATTGTTATTCCAGCTTTGGCTGCAAGCCCCGGATGTTTTCCGATGTTTCATAGAATTCATTTTTATAAGGACAACTGCTACAAAGCTTGAATGTTATATATATTGCTGAATGTACCACCCTGACGGCTATTTTCAGCAGTTTTAAGCGTATGGTATCAATCTGCTGTTTCCTCATAGATGCAGATAAAGCCAGACATTTAAACCAATTAAATATGTTGTATGCCAGTGCATGAATCTGGAGACGGTTTGCATTTACAGTCTTTGAAGAACTGCTTACAGCAGCAAAATCAAAGCCGTTTTTGCTTTCTTTGATATAGTTTTCCATGATTCCACGCTTGCAATAAAATCGAATGACTTTTTCGGATTCAGAATCCATATTTGTCACAATAAAGGTATACATATGGATAAGTTGTTCCGCAGGTTTCTCAACCTTGCATACAACACGACGTGGGTATTCCCAGGAGCCTGCCTGATACTGAAATTCACCGTAGCAGACTGCATAGGAAACCATATCATCTTTTGTTATTTCGGTGAGTTGCTCATCTATGTGAGACGCCGGTTTGCGAAGATTGCCATTCTCTTTTAATCGAATGGCATAGGAGACGCCATTTGTTTCGCATTGATGGTATAGTTCCGGCTTGGTAAATCCATTGTCACCTCGTTTGAAGATGAGGTTGATAAGATATATTAAAAGATTAATCGGTTTAAGATTGGTTTAATAGGGTCAAATTTAACTGATTTAAAAAACTGCAATCTATTTACGGATGAAATAGGACATTTCATTCTAAAAATAGTATGTTTATGATATACTAGCTAATAGTAATGCGGTTTCAACCGACATTACATATTATGATGAGAAATTAATGCAAAGGAGTTACAATCAAATGGATAATAATGAAGTAGTAGCAGAAGAAGTGGCAGCAGTTGTTGAAAATAATACAGGTATTGAGATTGAGCCATTATTTGAGGAGCAGGTTGATTTTGATACATTTTCAAAGTCAGACTTCCGTGTTGTAAAGGTAAAAAATTGTGAGGCAGTACCTAAGAGTAAGAAGCTTCTTAGATTTACACTTGATGATGGAACTGAGAATGAGAGAACGATTCTTTCAGGAGTACATGCTTTTTATGAGCCAGAGGAACTTGTTGGAAAGACATTATTGGCAATCGTAAATCTTCCACCACGTTCTATGATGGGAATAGATTCATGTGGTATGCTTCTTTCTGCAATTCACAATGCAAATGGAGAAGAAAAACTGAATCTGGTAATGTTAGATGACGCAATCCCAGCAGGTGCAAAATTGTATTAAGAGTATAAATGTCACCTGGTTGCTAATAACTGTGTGGCATTTTATCGTTGTTGTTGATAAGAACATGAAAAGCTTAGAGTCAGTAGTCGCATTGGGGATTGCTGTACATATAGGTTTTCAATCGATGGTAAATGTAGGAGTATGCCTTAATTTGATACCTAATACAGGAATTGAACTAATATTTATCAGCTATGGTGGAACTGCATTAATTACACAGATGGCTGAAATTGGAATGGTAACAGCTATTTCTAAGAGAAATTGTTGTATTGCATCTGCAAAGCGACAATTAAAAAAAGTGAATAAAATATATTTTATAGTTGATGAGAAATAGAAAAATTAGTGGAGCTTAACGTCTATATGAAAAAATATGTAATAACATTAATGATTGCTGTGATAATTATAGCATGTGTAGGGACTATTAAATTCTGTAATAAGGATACTTCCAATATTAAAGAAGATACTACACAAAGTATATACGAGTCCTCTGAGTATCAGGATATAATTAAAGGTGCCACATTAGATTACTCTCAGCAGTATGATGTAGATGGAAACGCATTTTTAGTAAACAATGATACAGGTGAAAAGATAAAGCCAACTGTAGCTTGTAGTTATATTTATGCGGATGACATCCTCTTTAAGGATGATTACTGTCGATTTATCTCAAAAGAATCTGGAAAAATAGGTTTTTTAATAAATGATGGTGAAATAGCAATTCAACCACAATATATAGAGGCTAGCAAAATGGAAGAGGGTTATGCTGTTGTTTCAAAGGATAAGTCGGAAGGATATTATTATATAGATAAGGATGGGGGAAATCTTAATGACCAGATGTATGAAGAGTGTGAACCGTTTGATAATGGCATTGCTCGTATAAAATATAAAGATGGCAGATCTTGCGGACTTTTATCTAAGTGGAATGGTGCATTAATTGAAGGATTCGATAGAATTAATGAATTTTCTTCGACAACGTATTCACACATAACTGGAATATTAAACGGAAATGCAGCTATTATTGTTATTGATTCAGTGACGGACAAAGTGTTGGGAACGGAATCGCTTGAATATAAGGATATTTCTACTGCATATTTTGATTGTTTTGCTATAGTGCAGGATAAGAATGGCAATTATGGTGTTATAGATATATCAAATCCAGAAGATCCTTTCTGTACACAGGAGGTAATACCTACTGTGTACAATAAGATTACATATAATGTAATAGACGATACATCATGGTATGGAGCACACGTGAAATTTGTATGTACTTCGTCAGATAAAAATGATGTTATTGATATAGAGTTTTAATAGATGCTCTTTTTTGAGTTTAAGTGGGATATATTGAAAACACTCACTTCCAGTCTGGTTTAATGGTGCTTTTTCCTGCCATGCGCAGAAAATCTGCAGCTGTTCCGGAAATATGGTGCTGAAAAAGAGTCTTCTGGTGCAAGAATGGGAGTATTTTTTTTAAAACTATATTTCATCGGGGCATGAGATGTGGTTGCTGTCCAGAATCTTCTGTAGGGTCTGAATAATTTTGGTTTTTGCGTTGAATCTCTATATAGTTTCCGTGACAGAGAGAGTCTGCTGCTTTTAGAATATATTATGAGTGGAATTTTAATGATAGTGGAGGCCAGATCAATCCTCTACATGAAAGATATCTTCAACCAATAGATTAAAGTATTTTGATATACGCAGCATAAACTCTGCGGACGGGGTGCTTTCCCCTCGTTCTATTCGACCAATAGTTTTGGTGCTGTATCCGATAGCAGCGGCAAGGTCATCCTGGTAAATGCCTCGCTGTTCACGGATTTCTCTGATATTATTGGTAACCGCCATAAAAAATCCCTTCTTTCAGTTCTATAGATATTTTCTTATTGTCAATTATGCAAAAAAATGTGTCCAATAAAAAGTACTTGCAATTTTATCGGCAATGTCCTGTAATAGCAGAAGCATCAGATTTTCCAAGAACTTTTCCAAATATGTCTAAGCGGTCATTTTCACTAACCTTGATAGATGCATACTTTTCATTGAGTGAGATAAGGAAAATTCCGTCTTTATCGTTTTGTAATTTCTTAATATAGGCTTCTCCATTAAGAGCAAAGATGCCGATTTCTCCATTAGCAACAGATTCCTGCTGTAATACCCATGCAATCTGACCATCATGGAATTCAGGTTCCATACTGTCACCACTAATACGGACACCGAAAGTAGTGTCTTCCGGCAGGATAGATTCATCTATGTGTACAGTCTCTTTCGGTCCGTCTACAAGGAAGTTACCGGTTCCGGCTGATACTGCATTTTCAAAAATATCAATGCTTCGGAATGGAATTATCTTGGCAGTCTGCTTTTCATACATTCCGGATGCGTGAAGCAGATTAATATAATCCATAGCTTTTTCCCTGCCCTCATCAGTAAGTGATGAAAAAGGATCAGCAGGATTTACTCCAAAATATGCTTCATACATGTTAGTAATACCAAGGATTCTACATACTTTGTAAAATATGGTAACGCTTGGTTCAGCAAGATTTCTCTCCCAGTTGGATATGGCTTTATAGGAAATAGTGATGCCTTCCTTTGCCAGTTCATCAGCGAGATCCTGTTGGAGCAAGCCTTTCTTTTTTCTATATGTTGAAATGATTTCTCCGATTGAGTACATACATACGCCTCTTTTCTTTCATTTTGTTGATTTCAAATGTCTCTTTTCACTCCATAGTATATAGCAATAGTTCCAATTATTCAAGCTAAAAATCCAATATAATGAGAAAAAGGACACATGTGTCCGTTGACAGTCGATTATTCTTGGGGTTATACTATGCCCTGTAAGGAACATTACTCATATACTTGGACTAAAGGTTATGGTAATGACAGATTAAATGCAGGAGGTGATGAAGATGGGAGACAGGGTAATACTTCATTCAGATATCAACTGTTGTTATGCCTCGATTGAGCATCTGCATCATCCGGAGCTTGCAGGAAAGCCACTGGCAGTAGGCGGTGACCCGGAGGCAAGACATGGGATTGTCTTAACAGCTGACTATATTGCCAAGAGGTACGGTGTGAAAACAGGAATGGCACTCTGGCAGGCAAAGGAGGTCTGTCCGGACATAACATTTGTATCACCAAGAATGGACTTATATCTTCGATTTTCAAGGATGGCTCATGAGATATATGCAGAATATACGGACAGACAGGAACCATATGGGATTGATGAGTGTTGGCTTGATGTGACAGGGAGCAGCTCCCTTAAAGGGGATGGATTGCTTATCGCACAGGAAATCAGCAGGAGAATGAAGTCAGAGCTTGGCATCACAGTAAGCGTTGGTGTTTCTTTCAATAAGATATTTGCAAAGCTTGGTTCAGACTATAAGAAGCCTGATGCAATCACAACCATGTATAAGAGTGAGTTTAAGCAGAAGGCTTGGTCGCTTCCGGTGGCAGATCTTCTATATGTTGGCAAAAGTACGAACAGAAAGCTTGCATTATTTGGTATCAAAACCATAGGTGATCTTGCAAGAGTAGATGAAGATGTGCTTAACAGTCACCTTGGAAAGATGGGCAGTATCTTATGGTCGTTTGCTAATGGCTATGATGATTCACCCGTCAAACTGGAGAATACCCACGCTCCAATCAAATAGGTGGGAAACAGCACAACAACACCAAAGGATTTAGTATGCGATGAGGATGTAAAGATTGTTCTTTATATTCTGGCTGAGAGTGTTGCAGCAAGACTTCGTGAGAATGGATTCCGGTGCAGAGTGGTTGAGATAAGTGTCAGGGATAATGAGCTATTTTCTTTTACCCGTCAGAAAAAAATTGACCATGCAACAAACATCACCGGAGAGATAGCTGCATATGCTTATCAGATATTTAAGGAAAACTATAGCTGGAGCAAGCCAATCCGCAGTGTTGGTGTCCGAGGTGCAGACCTAGTAACAGATAATTATTGGGAACAGATTGATTTGTTATTAAGTGTGGAGAAGCGTGAAAAGCAGATGAAGATGGATTCGGCGGTGGATGAGATACGCAGAAGATTTGGGTTTTACAGTATCCAGAGGGGACTCATGTACCGGGACAGGATTCTGTCGGCAGTCAATGCAAAAGAAGAACACATAGTACATCCACATGGATACTTTTCAGGTTAGCAACGAGAAGTGCCAATAGAGTAAAGAAGAGGGAGGCGGAACATGAGCGAAGCAGCAAGAATTGATCTGGTAGACAGAGCACCATTGACGGAGAAGCAGCAGAATGTGTATGAAAGCATTATGCAATATCAGCGTGTGAATGGTTATGCTCCTACTATCAGGGAGATATGCAAGATGGTAGGGGTGGCATCGACTTCAAGTGTTTATGCACATCTGAAAATATTAGAAGAAAAAGGCTATATAGCAAGGAAGATGGATGCTTCCAGAGCAATAGCAATCTTGTAAGGAAGGTGATTACATTGAGCAATAAGGTATATGTTGATGTACTTGCAGAGTTTTCAAAGGACGGACTGCTCATTCCCAAAGAGATAACATGGGAAGATGGCAGAAAGTATGAGATTACACGAGTAAAAGACAAGCACAGAGCTGCCAGTACAAGAGCTGGTGGAGTTGGAGAGCGTTATACCTGTGTGGTAGATGGAAAGGAGATATTCCTTTTCTATGAAGATAACAATATGTGGTTTATGGAAAGAGCCGGAGCCTGATGTGATTGTGTGCTGACAGCACAATTCATATCAGTTGGCTTTAGATCAGCAAAGCCGGGGAATGTGCAGACATTCATCGGAACTCCCGGCAACAGGCTTGCAAAGGTGATTTCCCTTTCCTTTACGAGTACAGAATTGTAGATTGATGATTTTGTATGAATAAGGAGCGAACTGAATTGAACAAAGGAAATGTTATAGAAATTAGATGTAAAAAATGCAAAAAGTTAATGATGAAGGAACATTCTGAGAATGGGACTTTCAGAATATAACGATTGAAAATTAAATTACAGCCCACCTGATAAGGGCACATCGAAAGATGGAAGCACCAGAGACGCAGGGGAAACGAACAGTATTTATGATACTGGTTTCCTCGTGCGTCTTTTTTGTGTTGTAAAGGTAATCCGACTTGTTCGTTTCCAAGGGCGGCAAGGAGGATTTATGAGCAGTAAAGCACAGACAAGAGAAAAGGATTATGAGAGAGGAATACGAATTGCAGACAGGAGAAAGGCGGTAGGATTATCACAGGATGAGTTAGCTCATAGAGTAGATATAGGCAGACAGGCATTATCAGCTATTGAAAATGGTGGAGATTTTAAGATACAGACATTAGATAATCTGGCAATCGTTCTTGGAGTGTCAGTTGATTTCATTATTTATGGAAAGAATGAGGAAAAATCAGAACTGTTATCTGAGGCAATGGATGTTCTTTCAGATATGGATGCTTGATAATGCAGAGATGCTTGTTTCATAGGAGGTTTGGCTATGAGAAGAAAGAAAAAGACGATTGAATGTATAGAGTATTTGTCAGTAAGTGCACCATTGGATAAAGTGGATCGCCTAGAGGACAAGCAGAGTAAATATATTCATGAGTATGTAAAAAATAAAGAATACATGATTGTTGGCACTGAACGCCGACATGGATTTTCACAGAATGATGTGGACAGACAGTGGCATCAGATTGTGGATAAGATTAGAAAAAAGCAGGTAGATGGTGTAATAGTTGCAAACATGAGTGTTATTACAGACAATCTTATTGACGCATTTATAAAAATAGCACAGGTTCAGGCTGCCGGAGGAGTTATTGTTACAGTAGACGATGGAAGACTGGCTATGCAGTTAAGGGGGTTTTAGATTATGAAAAAGAATAAGAGACATTATGACAAATATAAGAAGTTTGATGTTGTATATGCTGACTTTGGTCGTAACCTGCATGGAGTACAGGGCAGAATCAGACCTTGAATAAAGGCTGTGTTCGCTTTAAGTCGGGATATATTCCGGGAGAATCAGAGATTAGGGAAGCAATGGATAGAGCAATGATTATGCAGCTTAATCTGTTACCGGTAGCACGCAAGATGGTATTAGAGGAATTGGAGGTGAAACAAAATGGATAGCAGAACAAAGAAAACAAATAATAAGAGATTTGTCAGATATCCAGAAGGTGCAGAGATGTACTCAATGAGTTTATCAAAGTTCCAGCAGTTGGCTAAGGATGCGAAAGCATGTTATAAGATGAATAGACTGGTGCTTGTGAACCTTGATATTCTTGAAGAATATCTGGAAACATTTCATATAGAAGACGAGGAATTCTACAAATAAATCAAAAAGAATATGAATGAGTTTGCATTAATATACTTGACTTTATGTCTGACATAAAGTATACTATGTACAGATGGAGGTGATATATTGGCAAAGATGGGACGACCAAAGGCTGAAAATCCTGCTGATAAGAGGATTACAATCAGACTGAATGGTGAAGAACACGAACTGCTACTTGAATACACCAGAAATCATAACATGACTATGACGCAAGTAGTTAAAATGGCGGTCTTAGAGAAACTAATGGCTGACCAGAAGTAATGCAGGCTCTTTTCTTTTTGAGAAAGGAGAAAAGATGGTTTGTAGAAAAGATGGTAAAGGAAGAGTATTACGAAAAGGAGAGTATTATCGTAAAACGGATGGCAGGTATTCATATATTTCTACAAAGACGGAGGTGCGAAGCACTACAAAGGCAAATTACTTATATACATGGGATCATTTTATCAGGGATACGTTTGGAAAGTATCAATACTGTATTGCGACCTACATTTGAGCTGGCAGTTGACGTTCTTATGAAAGAAACACTTAAGAACAGCTATGTAGCAAGCGGAAATAATTTGCAGAAATCCAGAAAAGATCTTCCGCTGTATCTTTCTGGAAACGGAGCCACGAACGAAGCATTAATATATATATAAAGGAGAATGAATATGAAAGATTTAGTTTACAAGGATCACACCGCATTGGATTATGCGAAAATGGCATGCGACACATTGATGAAGAAGTTTGATGCACCGGATCTTCCTCCAAAGGGCAGATTCCACTATCATCAGGGTGTATTTTTATCCGGTATGCAGAAGACCTATGATATCTGCCAGGAAGAAAAGTATTATGATTATATTAAGGCATGGGTAGATTCTATTATCAAAGAAGATGGAACAATCGAAACCTTTGATAAGGGACAGCTTGATGATATCCAGCCAGGTGTACTTCTATATGAATTATACAGAAAGTCCGGCGATGAAAGATATAAGAAGGCATTGTTCACATTACTTACATTAATCAAGAACTTCCCGAAGAACGATGAAGGCGGTTTCTGGCATAAGGAAAAATATCCTTACCAGATGTGGCTTGATGGCTTATACATGGCAGGACCTATCAGTGCAGAATTCGCTGCTACCTTTGACCAGCCGGAATATTTTGATATCTGCGCTTTCCAGGCACTTCTGATGGAGAAGAAGACCAAGGATCCTGTGACCGGATTATGGTATCATGCCTGGGATGCAAAGAAGGTTCAGCCTTGGGCAAATCCTGAGACAGGACTGTCTTCTGAATTCTGGGGACGTTCTATTGGCTGGGTTCCGGTAGCTATTCTGGAGGAGCTGGATTATTTCCCGAAGGATCATAAGGATAGAGCAGAGCTGGTTCGTCTGACCATTGACCTGATTAAGGCAATAGTGAAATTCCAGGATAAGGAAAGCGGACTGTGGTATCAGGTAGTAAATAAAATGGGACAGGAAGGCAACTGGCTGGAATCCTCATGTACATGTCTGTATGTAGCTGCTATCTGCAAGGCTGTAAAGGCAGGATATCTGGATAAGTCTTATCTGGAAATTGCAGAGCTTGGTTACAAGGGAATTATCAATCGTCTGAAGTATAACGAGAATGGTGTTATCATCGACAATATCTGCGTTGGTACATGTGTAGGTGATTACGCATTCTACTGTGCAAGACCGACAAGTGAAAATGACCTCCATGGTGCAGGAGCATTTATTTTAATGTGCACTGAGGTATATAAGGCATTTCATGAATAAAATCTGAAAATTTAAGGCGCTCTGTCAGAGCGCCTTATTTATGATATAGGAAATTGCTAATAAGAAGATATCAGGGGGGAAATACCTTTTGACCCCAACATCATAATAAGTGCATCGCTTATGAAAAGTATAACCGACTATCTGACCTCAGCTGAAAGTTGTAAATGTCATCGACTGGCTTTTGGGATGAGGAATATGTGTATGTAAGGTAGTACTTGAGAAACTGAATTAAAATAAGGAACAGAAATAATGAATACGGATAATAGCATGAATAATATGTGTTACAGTATAATTGGCAACAGTATATGTGTTAAAACAGAAGATGGTATATATACTTCTATGGTTCATATAAGAACGGCTCTAGTGGACGATGCTAAAGAGCTTCTTTCCATATATGCACCATATGTCAGGAATACTGCAATAACATTTGAATATGATGTACCATCATTAGAGGAGTTTCAAGGACGTATAGAAGCTACGTTAAAGAAGTATCCTTATATAGTGGCGTTATATAACGAAAGAATCGTTGGGTATGCATATGCAGGAATGTTTCATGCAAGAAAAGCCTATGACAGATGTGTAGAAACTTCTATATATGTGGATAAGGATATGAGACATATGGGTATAGGGCGGATTCTTCATGATGAGCTTGAAAGAGAACTTAAGGACAGAGGTATTCTTAACATGTATGCATGTATAGCATATCCTAAAGAGGAAGATGAATATCTTGATAAGAACAGTGCCATGTTTCATGCACATCTTGGTTACAGACTCGTAGGTGAGTTCTATGACTGTGGTTATAAGTTTGGCAGATGGTATAACATGGTGTGGATGGAGAAGCTTATAGGTGAGCATATTTAGTATAGCGCGTTAGGCGGTGTTATAGGTGGCATAGTATAATAGCATAATGGAATTATATGGAGAATCGAAGGTGGCAGAAACAGTGAATATACAGAATAGCAGCGGGAATGATAATATTACAGACAATAATGTTATAAACAATAATATTATAAATAATAATGATAAAAAGAATAATCATAATAATGAGTTGAAAGACAATGAACTTACAGGCAACGAATTCATAGAAAATGCCATAGAAGCTTTGCAGAAGGAACCATCAGAGGAGATGTTAGCACACACTCTTACTGTTATAAGAAGATGTATGAATGATAATGGTCAGCTCATAATAGCGGTTGAACCACCTATGCCAGGGCAGCCATCAGAGCATGGTTAAATAAGTCGTCAGCAAGGTTATGGACTTAAGTTAAAAGCAGTGAGGACGGCAGATGAAAAGCTATGGTGGATGGCGTTTACAAGCTTTGATGAGCAAATGAAGGGCTCAGACAGTGTAATGTCAACATTTATGACAGATATAAGAAAGCTTTTTGATGCAGTGTTGAAGGTGGATGAAATAGAAGGTATAATACTTAATCCATGGAACAGGACGATTATGCTTGATAAGAAGCTTATAAAGATAATCATCGGAGCATAAGATGTTTAAAAATTTGTATATTAGAAGGTGACACAAAGGATGAGTTTTATTGAGTTTCATTGAGTTTCATGGCAGTTGTTATTGACAAATATAAAATCATTTGTTAACATTACAAGACAATTAAATATATACGTAATTAAAGATAGACAGTTCGTTTGTACCATCCTGTCTCTAAATAAAACCAGGACTATTATATTTATTACAATAGCTTATATATTTAGAACGATTATATCAAGGCATGGGTACGCAGTATCCATGCCTTTTTTGCGTATATGATGATTTATTATGATACCAGGGTCAAAAGGTCTAAACCCACATAAGAATTGTGGGAGTGCGTAGCACGGAACAATTCGTAGGTATCAAAGTCGGGGGCTTTTGACCCCGACATCTTATTATGGAATTATTGCAAGCAATGATAAAAGTATAATAAAACCATAATAAAAAAATTAATAAAAGAGGATTATTTATATGTATATTTTAAAAACAGAAGCAAGCTTTGATTCAGCACATTTTCTTTCTGGATATGATGGAAAATGTAGTAATCTTCATGGACACAGATGGAGAATTGTTTTAGAAGTGCAGACAGATGAGCTTAAGGATGATCTGCAGCATAAAGGTATGTATGTTGATTTTGGGGAACTGAAAAAGGATTTAAGGGATATAGCAGATTCTATGGACCATGCACTGATTATTGAGAGGAATTCACTTAAGGAAACAACACTTGAGGCTTTAAAGAGTGAGAATTTCAGGATTATTGAGCTTGATTTCAGGCCAACAGCAGAGAATATGGCAAAGTATTTTTATGAAAAGATAAAAGAGCTTGGATATAGCATGAAATCTGTAACTGTGTATGAAACTCCAGCCAATAGTGCAGCTTATATGGAATGATTCCAGAAATCATGCTGAATTATAAAAGAATTAGATACGATTAAAGAATTGTGGAGGCGTATATGAGTGTATTAGAAGTCGTTGAAAAGTTCGTAAGCATCAATGGTGAGGGCACTAAGGCCGGGCAGCTTGCGGTATTTATACGTTTTAAGGGATGTAATCTTAACTGTAAATATTGTGATACAAAGTGGGCTAATGAGGCTGATGCCACAGCACAGCAGATGACTAAAGAGGATATCCTTGAATATGTTCTATCTACGGGGGTAAAGAATGTCACTCTTACAGGTGGAGAACCACTGTTAAGGGATGGGATTGAAGATGTTATTGAATGTCTTGCAGATAACAACCTGAATGTTGAGATAGAAACTAATGGAAGTATTCCGCTTGATAATATCCGTAAGCTTCATAAAGATAATGTAACATTTACGATGGATTATAAGCTTTCATGCAGTGGCATGGAGCAGGCTATGAGGCTGGAGAATTTCAGTGTATTAAACAAAAATGATACTGTCAAATTCGTTGCAGGCTGCAATGAGGATTTAGTAAGGACGAAGCAGATCATAGAAAAATATAACCTTTATGGAAAATGCAATCTTTACATAAGTCCGGTATTTGGCATGATAGAGCCAGAAGAAATCGTTGATTTTATGAAGGATAATACTATGAACGATGTTAATATGCAGATCCAGCTGCATAAAATAATATGGGCACCGGATAAAAGAGGAGTTTAGTGTATTAATGTATACAAAGGGCTGATGCAGACTTTTATACAGGTTAGCAGTGTGCAGAAATGAGGATTTTATGGAAAAACACAAAAAAATAGATACTAAGGCAATCGAATATCATATAGCCGGTATTCTCAAAGCACTAGGTGATGATCCTGAGCGTGAGGGATTAAAAGATACACCTGAAAGAGTTGCGAAAATGTATGAAGAAGTGTTTGAGGGAATGAATTATACCAATGAAGAGATAGCTGAAATGTTCAATAAAACATTTGCACTTGATAAACATGCTGATAAGGAATGTGCTACTGATGGTGGTGCTTCAGATATGGTAGTTGTAAAGGACATAGATATTTTCAGTTATTGTGAGCACCATCTTGCACTTATGTATGATATGAAGGTTACGGTTGCATATATTCCCAAAGACCGTGTGATAGGACTTAGCAAAATAGCGCGTATAGCAGATATGGTTTCTAAAAGACTGCAGCTGCAGGAAAGAATCGGAAGCGATATTGCTGATATTATCCAGATGGTTACAGGGACAGATGATGTTGCAGTGCTTATTGAAGGCTGTCATAGCTGTATGACTGCAAGAGGAATAAGGAAGGCTGACACGAAAACATATACACAGACATTAAGAGGGAGGTTTAACAATGAAAGCAATGGTTTTATTCAGTGGTGGAATAGATAGTACAACATGTCTTGGAATGGCAGTTGATAAGTATGGTGCAGAAAATGTTATAGCATTATCTATATCATATGGTCAGAAGCATACAAAGGAGATAGAGGCATCAGATAAAATAGTAAAGTATTATAATGTAGAACATATTTATCTTGATCTTGAAAAAATATTCCAGTATAGCGACTGTTCTCTTTTATCACATTCTGATAAGGAGATACCTAAGGAATCATATGATGCACAGATTAAGGGTACAGATGGAAAGCCAGTATCTACATATGTTCCATTTAGGAATGGTTTGTTTTTATCAAGTGCTGCCAGCATAGCATTATCAAAGGGCTGTAGTGAAATATATTATGGTGCTCATGCAGATGATGCAGCAGGAAGTGCATATCCTGACTGCAGCAGTGAGTTTAATGCTGCTATAAATGATGCCATATATCTTGGAAGTGGAAAGCAGATAAAGGTTGTAGCTCCATTTATCAATGCATCGAAAGCACAGGTAGTAAAAAAGGGACTTGAGCTTAATGTTCCTTATAAATACACATGGAGCTGTTATGAAGGTGGTGAAAAGCCATGTGGAAGGTGTGGAACATGTATAGACAGAGCCAGGGCATTTGAATTAAATGGAATTAAAGACCCGGCTATGGAATAAAAGCATAGCATAAAGTGAAATAACAGATAGATTAGGAGACAGAATATGACAGGAAGAAGTAAGGAAGAGACAGAAAATATAACATTATTAGGTAACCAGAAAACAAAGTATCCAGATGATTATGCTCCGGACGTTCTTGAAAACTTCATAAACAAGCATCAGGATAATGATTATTTTGTTAAGTTTAACTGTCCTGAATTCACAAGTCTGTGTCCTATAACAGGACAGCCAGACTTTGCCACTATCACTATATCTTATGTACCTGATATAAGAATGGTGGAAAGTAAATCATTGAAGCTTTATTTATTCAGCTTCAGAAACCATGGCGATTTCCATGAGGACTGTGTGAATATCATAATGAAAGACCTTATAAAGCTTATGGAGCCTAAGTATATTGAAGTATGGGGAAAGTTCACACCAAGAGGTGGTATTTCAATAGACCCTTACTGTAATTATGGAAAACCAGGAACTAAGTGGGAAGAGATTGCATTTAAAAGACTGGCTGAGCATGATATGTATCCGGAAAAGGTAGATAACAGGTAGATAAAAGACCGCATATAATGATTGTAGATAACAGGCTGTAGAAGCAAGTAGTTAAATGTTTGCATATAATTTAAAAAATGTATATAATATATCTTTATATGCCTGTAAAGTTGGACTATTATAAATGTCAGGTGATATTGTAGCAGGAAGGATAGTTATATTATGAAGCAGATGATTAATACAGTGGTGACGGACATGCTTACGGCATTGTATCAGCCTTTTATGTTTGCTGTGGTCTTAGCAGTTTTTTTTATGTTTTTATATATGTATGCCAATTGTCCCAAAGAAGCTGGCAGAGGCTGCAAGGCAGCTATAGTGTCATGGTTAAGGCAGTTTAAAAATTCGAGTTTTTTTAGAAGATTGTTTGTGCTTGTGCTTTATACATCGCTTGTGCTTTTCAGGACATTCTTCAACAGAAATCTATGGCTTAATCCATTGTCAGATGTATGTGGTGGATGGAGAATGTGGACTTACAATGCCAATGGTGTCCGTGTATACATTACAGATAGTATTGAGAATATTATAATGCTTTTTCCTTTTATTATATTGCTTATGTGGGCGGCTAAGGATAAGCTGTTAAAAAATGTGACATTTCATGGCATTGTCAGTAAGTCACTTCAGGTTTCATTTTTATTTTCATTGTCGATAGAGCTTTTTCAGTTGTTTTTCAGGGTTGGAACATTCCAGCTTTCCGATCTTTTTTATAACACATTGGGTGGTATTATGGGCGGTATAGTATATGCAATCATATGGAGAACTGGAAGCCATAATTCTTAAAATAAAGTCTTGTTTTCTGCGTAAAGTTATGATTATGTCACACAAGATTGTACAAGATTATAAAATATTAAAATATGAGAATAATATAGATTATGTATATCAGTTATGCTATCATATGCTTTAGTATAAAACGCATACAGAAATGAGGATTAGTGTGAAAATAAGATTTTTCACACGCAAGATTTGTGCTTCGCACAAACTTGATATGCGCAAAGAAGCAGCGCAGGAATGGAGGATTATTATGTCAGATATTAAAGGTAGAATTCATTCGGTTGAAAGTTTTGGTTCGGTTGATGGACCAGGTGTAAGATATATAGTGTTCCTTCAGGGATGTCATATGAGATGTAAGTATTGCCATAACCCGGAGACATGGAAAGAAGAAGGCGGAGAACTTCAGACACCACAGGAGGTGTTTGATAAGGCATATCGTTATCATAATTACTGGAAGGATAAAGGTGGTATAACTGTTAGTGGTGGTGAAGCCATGCTTCAGATGGAGTTTGTTACTGAGCTTTTTAAGATAGCAAAGCAGCATAATGTTCATACAACTCTTGATACATCTGGCAATCCATTTACTATGGAAGAACCATTTTTAAGTAAGTTTAACGAGCTTATGGCAGTTACGGATCTTTTTATGTTAGATATTAAGCATATAGATGATGAAAAACATAAGAAGCTTACTGGCTGGACTAACAAGAACATTCTAGAACTTGCTAAGTATTTATCAGATAACGGAAAAGATATGTGGATAAGACATGTCCTTGTACCAGGTGTAACAGATGACGAGGCAGATCTTAACAAGCTTTCAGAGTTCGTTAAGTCGCTTAAGACAGTAAAGAGGTTCGAGATACTTCCATATCATACTCTTGGAGTGTTTAAATGGCATGATCTTGGAGTTAAGTATGAACTTGAAGATGTTATGCCTCCAACTAAGGAGCAGATAGAAAGAGCAGAGAGCATACTTCATACTCGTGATTATACAGGGTATAAAAACTAAGCTTGTGTGATTACAATGTTTATATAATAATTATTCATAGGTAGTTGAGTATTTAACATATATAATTAAACAATCTCTCATTAAATGGTTTACGTAATAATCATTTAATGGGAGATTTTATTATTGCTGAATATTTATTTTTTAAATTATCCTACTATAAAAAAAGAAAATATTAATGAACATGACCACATATTTTCTTCATATTTTTATATTAATCCACTTTCCCTGTTTGAATCGTACAGTTGCGAATATAAATCTTGACATCTGGTCGGCAAGCACGCCAAGCCATATGCCGATTATTCCTCCACCAAGTGCATATCCGCACAGATAAGAAACAATAGTACGGATAAATGTTACACTTATCATAGATGCTATAGCAGTGTAAAGTGTGTCGCCGGCTCCACGCAGGCAACCCATGTAGATTACCTGACATATCTGGAATATAACAACGAAGATAATAACATGCATTATATTAATACCAATAGCTATTATATGCTCTTCTGTAAAGAATAATCTGTACAATCCCCTTGCACCAAAGAAGTAAACAGCAACTAAAAATACAGCTATAAATGCTCCGATAAGACGGCAGGTTCTTCCATATTCCTTCGCAAGCTCAGGCTTCTTTTCTCCAAGGCTTCGTCCAATAAGTGCAACAGCAGTTGCCTGAAGACCATCACCAAATGCAAATGAAAGTGACATAATGTTCATACCTACCTGGTGTGCTGCCATGGCATCTGTTCCCTGGTTAGCAGCCATGATTGCTGTAAGCATGAAGCCGATACGCATAAGCACCTGCTCAAAGAATACACTGTAACCAACCTTTATAAGGTCGATAAAAGCCTTAGAGGCTGGTTTTATTTTTTTATTTATTATATAAGGTATACTTAAAAAGTTATTCTTTTTTGTTATGGATATTATGCTCATGATACAGCCGACAACAGTTCCTGATACGGTTGCAAGAGCAGCACCCTGTATTCCAAGAGCAGGAAATCCAAAGTGACCATTGATAAAAAGATAATTAAGTATAATGTTTATTGTATTGGAGGTTACATTGGTACGCATAGTAATCTTAGTGTTACCAGCTCCACGCTGGGCAGCGTTAACACCCATCTGTATACAGTTAAATATCATACCACCCATGATTATCTTGAAATAAGCAACGGCACCATCATGTGTTTCTGCTGTGGAACCACATAAGCTGATGATTGGTCCTGCAAGAGTAACAAAGCATATACTAAGAATAATGGCAGATACTATGATAAAGAGTATAGCTGTAAGCATGATCTCATTGGCAGAATCCTTACGTTGTTCGCCACGTCTTCTGGCAACAAGTGCTGATATAGAAACGTTCAGTGCAAAAAAAAGAGCCAGCCCTAAAAGCTTAGGCTGTGTGGTGAGTCCGACAGCAGCAACAGAGGCAGAACCAAGGGAGCTTACCATTAGTGAGTCAATTAATCCTGCAAATGCTATAAAGAAAGATTCAATTATAGCTGGCCATGCCATATTGATAGCAATTTTTAAAGTATCCTTATGATACTTGTCTTTAAAAGTTTTATTTATAGTGTTACTTATATAATTCATATATACCTCTTGTCATATATCCTGTGTATTTATTGTGACTAAAAATGTCTGTAATTTTGTGATTATAATATGTTATTTTTAAGAAATACAGCATATCAATATTTTGCAATACATTAATCAGCTATATTGTTATAGCACTTTTATTATAAATAGGCAAACATATATTGTTTGTAAGCCAAGAACATACTTGTCATTCAGCATTGTTATGAAGCTGCAGGTTTTTATTATCCATAAGAGTTATAGCATTATCTATCAGCTGTATATTATTGATAAGATATTGCGATGGATCTTCTTTAACATTGTAATATGCATCACATTCACAGGTGCAGTCCTGCATTGTAATGTTGTTAATATATGATAGCAGGATGGGAGGTTTACCGCTGCCGTTTTTTAAAGAAGCTTCATTTTTAATATTGCTGAATTGTGTCCATGGATTAATGTTTATAAAGCTTGATACTTTTCCAGTTACATTTTTAATAAGTATATGTTCATAAAGCTGAGGTGTGTCAGGCCGCATTTTAAGCCACAGGAGATTATAACCATTATTTATGCGTATGTTTCGCATAATAATATTACGATTGTGGATAGCTTCTGAACCACAGGTAAGGCAGCCATGACAGAAGTCATATATACAGTCTTCAATTATTATTCTTTCATTTAGTCCGTTATCGGAATCAGCTTTGGCATTTATCCCTTTACCACCTTTAAGTGCAACTGCATCGTCATTGACATTAATGCGACATCCCTTTATGTGTACATCAGAACATGCATCTATATCGATTGCATCGGTACTTGGGGCTTTCACCGGAGTACGTGGGCTTGATATTATACAGTCATAGATTGCGGTATGTGTACATTTATATATGTGGCACGTCCAGAACTGGGAATCTTTCATATGAATACCATATATAGTTACGTTGTCTGAATGTGCGATATATAAAAGGCGGGCACGTTGTTCATCCTTGTTTGTACAGTCAGGATTCCAGCTTCTTCTTAGCCAGAAGCATTTCCAGGCATGCAGACCGTTGCCATCTATTGTTCCTTCACCATATATAGTGAAGCCATCTGCATGGCTGGCGTTAATAAGTGCGGGATAGTACAGGCAGCTTTCGCCTTCAATACGTGTTTTTATTATTGGATAGTCTGTAATATCCTGACTTCCTTTTAATATGCCGTTTTTTTCTATATACAGATTAACTCCTGGCTTAAAAAAAAGGGCACCTGTCATATATGTTCCGTCAGGTATTATAATATAACCTCCACCATTGTCGTACACAGAGTTTATAAGCTTTTGGAATTCTTCAGTATATATGTTACCATCATCTTTTATTCCATAGTCAGTTATAATATATGAATTGGCAGTAGCAGGTGGAGATTGTAAAGCTGACTTGATTTTGGTATAATTCGAATAAAACCAGTTATTTATGGGTGTACCGTCAGGAAAGCTGCCATAGCTGGATGATGATTTGGATGAGGATTTATATGGTGAGCAGGAATCAGGATTAGATTGTGTATTGGTATTTAATTGGGTATTTAAGTTGTCTGCTTTGATGTCTGTATTAGTATGCTTCATTAGATTTCACTTTCTGTATAGATTAATATTTTATAACATGATGTATAATATGGTGTCAGGGCAAAATGTATGGTGGAACTTACATCTTATTATTATATTATTATAGCATAATATAAAAGCAAAATGTGCGTAAAAGATACGCAGGAATGGAGATTAATATGTCAAATACAACAAATCTTGGAGAAGGAAGTATAGGCTCACTTCTTGCAAAGCTGGCTGTTCCGGCAGTTGTAGCGCAGGTAGTCAATCTTTTATACAATATAGTAGACAGAATATATATAGGTCATATTCCTGGCATAGGTGCGAGTGCATTAACAGGTGTTGGATTATTCACTCCGATACTTATGTTAATAAATGCATTTGCAATGTTAGCAGGTTCAGGTGGTGCCCCTAGAGCAGCTATATATATGGGAAAGAAGGATAATGAAACTGCACAGAAAATAATGGGAAACTGTTTTTCGTTTCTTATGATATGCGCAGCTGCACTTACTGTCATATTCTATGCGGCAGCACCAACACTTCTTGTATGGTTTGGCGCAAGCAGTGCAACACTTACGTATGCGGTTTCATATGCAAGGATATATATACTGGGAAGTATATTTGTTGTTACTGTATTAGGCATGAATCTTTTTATAACAACGCAGGGCTTTGCAAAGATAAGTATGCTTACAACAGTGATTGGAGCGGTTATTAATATAATACTAGATCCAATATTTATATTTGTATTCGAAATGGGAGTGAAGGGTGCAGCACTAGCAACTGTTATAAGTCAGGCGGTTGGCGCAATATGGATATTAAGATTTCTTACTGGTAATAAAACAATATTAAAGCTTAAAATGAGTGATTTAAGGTTAAAGGGCAGTATAATAGGTCCATGTCTTGCACTTGGAATATCAAGCTTTGTTATGTTGTCAACAGAGAGTATTCTTTCTATAAGCTTTACATCAAGTCTGTCAAAGTTTGGAGGGGATATGGCAGTTGGTGCCATGACTATCATTACAAGTACCAACCAGCTTGTTGTCATGCCGGTACAGGGAATATGTCAGGGGGCACAGCCTATTATAAGTTATAACTATGGTGCCAATAAAAAGGATAGAGTTAAGAAAGCATTTTTTCTGCAGTTTAAGATATGCGTAATATTTACATGTATAAGCTGGCTTGTAATGATGTTGTTCCCACAGATATTCGCGGGAATGTTTACATCAGATGCCAGTCTGGTAAGCTATACATCGTGGGCGTTGCGTATATATATGGCAGGAATATTTGCACTTGGATTCCAGGTCAGCTGCCAGCAGGGATTTATGGCACTTGGACAGGCAAAGGTAAGTCTTGTTATGGCATGCTTAAGAAAGCTGATTCTGCTGATTCCGCTTATATTTACGTTACCATTGCTGCTTTCAGATAAGGTGTTTGCAGTATTTTTAGCAGAGCCGGTCAGCGATATCATAGCCGCGATAGTAACAACAACAGTATTTATGGCGAAGTTTAACGGTATACTTGAACATAAGAAATAACGCATATATTAAATATATCATCTATTATGTCCTGACAGAACAAAAAGGAGCAGCATAACTTGTTAAAACAGTATAAAAATCTTGTCACCAGTGCACAAAATCTTGATAAGAACATAGTATAGGATTATATTCTGGTCATAAAGAAACAACAAGAATTATTCGGTATCGATAAAAACTTATCGTATAAAAATAATGTTCAGGAGGTTTTATTATGGCTAGAAGGAAGTTTATTAACGCAAAGTTAAAGGGATATAATGAGTTACAGGAAATACTTGTAGAGGATGGAGTGTTTAAAAAGATTGCACCATCTATTGAGGTTGCTGCTGACTGTGAGGTAGAAGATCTTGGTGGTAAGCTTACATTGCCACCATACGTAGATCCACATATTCATCTTGATTATGTATTCACGGCAAGAAAGCAGGGAGCTACGAATGGAACAGGTACATTGTTTGAAGGAATACAAAGATGGAGTGAAACCAAGTCGGATCTTACTATAGATGAGATAAAGGCAAGAGCTATAAAGGCAGTTAAGATGGAAGTATCACATGGGGTACAATATATCAGGACACATGCAGATGTAACAGATCCTAACCTTACAGCACTTAAAGCGTTGCTTGAGTTAAAGGAAGAACTGAAGGATATAGTAACTATCCAGATAGTTTCTTTCCCACAGGAGGGTATGTATTCATATAAGGATGGAGATAAGCTTGTAGAAGAAGGACTTAAGATGGGAGCCGATTGTGTTGGTGGCATACCACATTTTGAATACTGCAGGGAGTTTGGTGAGAAGTCTATACATAAGGTTGTTGAACTTGCAGTTAAGTATGATAAGCTTATAGATGTACATTGTGATGAAAGTGATGATCCTATGAGCAGATTCGTAGAGCTTCTTACAGCACTTTCAATAGTTGAAGGAATCGGACCTAAGACAACAGCAAGCCACACCTGTTCACTTGGTTCTGTAGATAACAGCTATGCATTCAGAATGATGAAGAACTTTAAAAAGTCAGGTCTTAACTTTATATCATGCCCAACAGAGAATATATATCTTCAGGGCAGACAGGATACTTATCCTAAGAGAAGAGGTCTTACAAGGGTTAAGGAGTTATACGAAAATGGTATAAATGTATGCTTTGCACAGGATTCTATACAGGATCCATGGTATCCTGCTGGCAACGGCAACCTTATGAATGTCCTTGATAATGGTATTCATATTGCGCAGATGATGTCGTTTGAGGAAATGGATAACTGTCTTGATCTTATAACAGTGAATGGTGCTAAGACTATGAACATATCAGACCAATACGGTATTGAAGCAGGAAAGCCAGCTAACTTTATTGTAGTTGATGCTAAAAGCGAGTTTGAAGCAGTGTGCGAAAGAGCTGATGTAGTGGCAAGTGTCCGAGATGGAGAATATCTGTTCAAGAAGGCTCCGGTACAGTATGAGGCTTTGAGTGATTTTATGGCAAAGTAAGAGTGAATGATAGTTAATGGATTAATAGTTGATAAAGTAGAATTATAATGTGTGACAAACAGATTAGATTAGTTTACTTGTAAGCCAATCTAATCTGTTTTTTATGTTTTATGATATATAAAGAATGTGCTATAATGTAGGATAATATACAATACAGGAACATTTTATATCGCATAGGATTAAAGTTTGACAGGAGAGAAAAAATGTTTGAATGTAAAGATCTATTAACATTGCCATCTATGGCACAGGCGAAAATAATCGCTGGTAAGAGTGGATTGTCTAACAGTATAAGATGGGTATATAAGCCGGAAAATATGAATTTTGCCAAGTGGGTCAAAGGACAGGAACTTCTTATAATAAGTACTCCTGTTATTCAGAGTGAAGATTTCAATCTGCCGATTGTTATTAAAAAAGCAAATAAGCTTAATATGTCGGGAGCACTGCTTCTGACAGGTGACAAGTATATAGCCAGTATAGACAGCAGTGTAGTGTCATATGCGAATCTTAATAATTTTCCGATATTTGTTATATCTGGTGAGATTCCACTTGTAGATATATTTGAAGAAATCGGACATGCAATAGCTTATAATAAGAATTCAGATGCCCTTAGTGATGATATTCTGTCAGGGATTATATTTGGCAAGAATATTAATGCAGATGCATTTGCAATGAAGTTTTCGGAAGCTGGTTATGCTTTGGATGGTAAGAACCGCATGTTTACAATAAATATTCATGGTGACAGAAGAATAGAAGAATATGAATATGACACAGTTATAAGTAAAATAAAAAATGAATTCAATTCAGGTAACATGAATGCTTTGTTATCAAGATATGGCAACAATATTGTCGGTTGTTTCTGCTTAAAAAAGGGAGAGATGGATGTATCAGGCAGAAGTGCTGATATTAATATGTCAGGTAATAATATATCAGAGATTATTCCAGTTGATTCTTCAATGAAAAATATACTGGACACCGATACAGTGAGTGAATCGGATAAAAAAGAAGTGCTGGCTAAGATATATAAGAGCTTATCAGAGTATCTTTATAGCATAAGTTCTGATATAAAGCTTGTTATGGGGGTTGGGCGTGCATATGAAGGAATAGGTGATTTACAGAAGAGCTTTACAGAAGCATCAAGATGTGTAATACTCTCAGAGAAAATGAATATGTCAGGAAGAGTGTTCTGGTATGAAGAGATGGGAATATATAACCTGTTTTCAGAGCTGGCAGATAAAAAGGTTATGCAGGAATTCATAGACAGTACGTTGGGAGTTATTATTGAGTATGACAGGAATAATAATTCTAAGCTGCTGGAAACGTTGAAAGCATATTTATGGAATAATAACAGTCTTATTCACGCATCTGAACAGTTATACACCCATAGAAATACAGTTAAGTATAGAGTGCAGCGCATAAGCCAGTTAACAGGCAGGGATTTTGATGATGCCATAACCAGGCTGGAATTTATGAATGCCATTATATGTATGGAAATCAGCTGACAGCACATTATCAGAATATATGTTGAGTAGTAATACTGTTTGTGCTGTGAGCACAAAAGAGCTGTAATTGATTTGTATCTGAATGATATAAAGCAGGTTGATGAAATATTTTATGTTGAAACATATAAGGCGGGGTGATATATTACACTCATGAACAGGAAGTAATTTAAATATAATATCTTATGAAGCAAAGGGGCTTTAGCTGGTGACGACCGGCAGAAGTCCCTTTTTTGTACATTTAAGAGGATTTTTTGAAGCTTTAAGAAGATATTATTCAGATAACCTGTCATAAAAAAGATTATTGCCAATGTATATGACAATATTCTAAAACATCAGGATTCAACAAAAGTTACACAGGAAACAGGAGGATTGATTATGAGTTATGGTCTTATAGCGGTAATTATAGTAATCGGTATTGTAATCGGTGCTATAGCTACTAAAAAATGCGAACCTTTTTTGATAGCGGGTTCAATAATAGGAGCTTTATTCTTATATAAACAGAATTTTATAACAGAGTGGGTGGCAACACTTGAAGAGGTCATGAGTGCAGAGGCATATCTGATACTTGTATGTGGCTTGTTTGGAAGTATTATAGCATTACTTACAGCATCTAAGGGACATTTTGGTTTTGCCAAGATTGTATCTAAAATATGTAACACTGAAAAAAAGACATTGTTTACAACATTTATACTTGGTGTGATCATATTTATAGATGATTATCTTAATGTATTGTCAATTGGAACGGCTATGAAAAAGGTGTATGATAAAGTAAAGGTTCCAAGAGAGGCACTTGCTTATCTTCTTGACAGTACAGGTTCACCAGTATGTGTTATGTTCCCATTTTCTTCGTGGGCGGCATATTTCGGGGCAATATTCTTTGCACAGGAAAGTGTGCAGGCACTTGGCGCAAAGACATGGATGGGAGCATATATTAAAGCAATCCCATTCTGTGTGTATCCTATAGTTGCACTTCTTATAGTTATTCTTTTTTCAGCAGGTCTTTTTCCTAAGCTTGGTGGAATGAAGAAAGCGTATGACAGAGTTGCAACAACTGGTAAGGTGTACAGTGATGCAAGTAAGAAGTATAATATGGATGATGAAGAGGGTGCTCAGGATGGTAATATCCTTAACTTCCTTATACCTATGCTTGTGCTTGTAGTAGTTGCATGTGTAACAGGTAATCTTGTAGTAGCACAGGTTGTATGTCTTGCAGTTACGTTAGTTATGTATCTTGCAGAAAAGCTTATGACATTTACTGAATACTGGGATAACTTTGTAAAAGGCTTTGCGGATATGTTACCTATAATCATTCTTCTTATTGCAGCGCTTACTTTCCAGACTATAGCAAGCAAGATGCAGATGACAGAATTCTTTATAGATCTTACACAGCCTATATTATCAGCTAAGATATTCCCTATGTTAGCATTTATCATAACAGGTATATTAGCATTTATGATTGCCAATGCATGGGGCGTATGTACACTTGTAGCACCAGTATTACTTCCTCTTGGTGCAAGCGTAGGTGCTAATGCGATACTTATTATGGCGGCTATTCTTTCAGGTTGTGCATTTGGTAACCATGCATGCTTCTATTGTGATACAACAGTTCTTGCTTCACAGGGTTCAGGTATTGATAACTTTGACCATGCAGTATCACAGCTGCCATATGTGCTTATAGGTGCGGCAGTAAGTATTGTGGGATTTCTGGTTCTTGGTTTTGTGTACTAGAAAACAGAAATGATGTAATGGATATAATAATAAATAGTAAAATGTTATTGAAACAGGATTACGGACTGATATTGAAAAAATCAGACAAAAGAGATAAAAGAGATATTTCTGTATAGGAGGCAGTTATGAGTGATGAAAAGAAATATGTAGTTACAATAGCCAGACAGTTTGGCAGTCTTGGAAGACCTATAGCTAAGATGATGAGTGAGAAGCTTGGCATAGAATATTACGACAGAGATATAGTAGAACAAGCAGCAAAAAAGCTGAATCTTCCTGTATCGCATATTGATGAGCTTGAGGAAAAGGTTAAAAAGACAAGCAAGAATTCTTATATGAGGATGATGTTTCCTCTGGGAACTGAATCAAGCTCTGAGCAGGATAATATATTTGAAGCACAGCAGAATATTATGAGGTTTCTTGTTGAGAGAGAAAGCTGCATTATAGTAGGAAGGTGCTCAGATTTCGTGTTATCAGATGAACCTGCTGCAATACACATATACATATATGCACCTTATGATGCACGTGTTAAGAATTGTGTAAAGGATCTGAATCTGACAGAAGAGGATGCAAAAAAGATGATAAGGTCAGTAGATGAGGCAAGAGATAACTATCATATGCATTATGCCGGCTTCCTTCCATCTGACCCTAAGCATAAAAATATCATGGTTGACAGCAGTGTACTTGGTGTTGAGAAAACAGCAGATTTTCTGGTTGATTTTATCAGAAGAAAGTTTGAGCTTAAAACGATATAATGAGCGCAAAAGAAAAGGAAGCGGCTGCGAAGCAGACATTTACTTTTCTTGCGCCATTAACGAACGAACAGTCATGCGAAGCAGGACGAAAGAGCGCGATAGCGCGTGTTCGTGAGTATAGGGGCAGATAAAGAGTAAATTGTGATATAATGAGCGCAAGAGAGCCATAGGGAGCTTGCTCACTATTGGCGAACGGCGAAACGATTGAGTTACGAAGTCATGAAATAAAAAAGGGCTGTTGCTTTAGCGATTGAAAATCAAGTGATTGAAAATCGTTGAGGCGGCAGTCTCTTTTTATGTGCGGAATGCACATTGTCGTGAACAATCCGGATGTAATTAATTTGGAAAAAATGATAAAAAATGATTAAAAAAGAATGCCTGAAAAAAAGATTGCTTAAAAAAGACTGATTTGCAGGCTGGATTGTATACAAAATATCATGTATGGGTATAATTACCCATAAAAACTATGAAAAAATATAAAAAACTATACAATATGCATAAAAAAGATAATGAATGTTTGTGAATGATGGTGATTGAATATGAACGAATATGGAGTTATTATAATAATAACTTAAAGGTACGTGAACAGGAAGGAGGTATAAAGGTGATATATACAGTTACTTTTAATCCATCGTTAGATTATATAGTTTCAGTTGATGATTTCAAACTTGGCATGACTAACAGAACAAGCAGTGAACAGATGTTAGCAGGCGGCAAGGGAATCAATGTTTCTATAGTACTTAAGAATCTTGGCTTAGAGAATACTGCTTATGGATTTATTGCCGGATTCACAGGTGATGAGATAAGTAAAAGACTTGACAGAGCTGGCGTTAATGCTGACTTTATAAAGGCAGATAGTGGAATATCAAGGATTAATCTTAAGTTAAAAACTATAGATGGAACAGAGATTAACGGTGCAGGACCAGATATTTCAAAGAAAAATATAGAGAGTCTTATGAGCAGGCTTGCACGTCTTAAAGCAGGGGACGTTTTAGTGCTTGCAGGAAGTATTCCATCATGTATTCCGGATGATATTTATATGAATATTATGAGGCTGCTTGATGGTAGGAAGGTTATGATTGTTGTTGATGCAACAAGCAGTCTTCTTATGAATGTTCTTAAGTATAAGCCATTTCTTATAAAGCCTAATCAGGATGAGCTGGGCGATATATTTGGTGTGACTCTTAGTACAAGAGAGGAAGTTATACCATATGCATTAAGATTAAAGGAAATGGGAGCTGTCAATGTTCTTATATCTATGGGTGGTAAAGGAGCAGTGCTTGTAGCAGATGATAATAAAGTGTATATGGCAGAGGCTCCTAAAGGTACTCTTAAGAATTCTGTTGGTGCGGGGGATTCCATGGTGGCAGGATTCATAACAGGATGGCTTAAAGAACATAATTATGAGGATGCATTTAAGATGGGAATAGCAGCTGGAAGTGCAAGTGCATTTTCAGATAATCTTGCAACTATGCATGAGGTAGATAGTCTGGTAAGCAGGATTGAAGTTGTGCAGGTGGTATAGTTATTTACGAAACGATGTACTAGATAGTGATTATGTAAATCACATAACAATGCAGCAATATGAATGTATAGATTAAAATCAGATGATTGGAGGAATAAATATATGAGGATTACAGAACTTTTAAAGCCTGAAAGTATTGATCTTAATGCAGCACCTAGAGATAAGAATGATACTATAAAGCAGGCAGCAGCCCTTATGGCAAAGAGCGGAAACATAAGAGATATAGAAGCTTATACTAAGCAGGTTATGGCAAGGGAAGAGGAAAGTACTACAGGAGTAGGTGATGGTATAGCAATCCCACATGGAAAGTGTGATGCTGTAACAAAGCCAGGACTTGCGGCTATGATTATAAAAGATGGAGTTGATTTTGATTCACTTGATGGTGAACCAGTGGATGTTCTTTTTCTTATAGCAGCACCAAACACTAAAGATAACGTACATCTAGATGTTTTAAGTAAGTTATCTGTGCTTCTTATGGATGAAGATTTCACAAATGCACTCAAGGCAGCCAGAACACCACAGGAATTTCTTAAAGTTATTGATGAAGCAGATGAAGAAAGTGCCAGCATAAACGAAAGGCTTGAAGAAACTGCCAGTAAGCCGGCTAAGATACTTGCTGTTACTTCGTGTCCTACAGGAATAGCACATACGTATATGGCAGCTGAGGGACTTGAAAAGGCAGCTAAGAAGCTTGGCTGTACAGTAAAGATTGAAACAAGAGGCTCTGGTGGTGCAAAAAATGTCCTGACAGAGGAGGATATAGAAGCAGCAGACTGCATTATAGTAGCAGCTGATGCAAAGGTGCCTATGACAAGGTTTGAAGGTAAAAGAGTGATAGAATGTCAGGTATCGGATGGTATCAATAAGGCAGAAGAGCTTATAAAGAGAGCCATGAAGGGTGATGCACCATTATATGAGGTTCAGGGAGCGAGTAAGGATGGAAGCGATGGACCAACAGCTTCGGTTAAAAAGGGAAAGTCAGGTGGTATAGGACATCAGATATATATGCAGCTTATGAATGGTGTTTCACATATGCTTCCATTCGTAGTTGGTGGTGGTATCCTTATAGCGATAGCATTTCTTATAGATGGACTTAATGTTGATATGAACAGCCTGTCTGAGGCGGAAAGAGCTAATTTCGGTACAATTACACCAGTTGCTGCTATGTTTAAGACTATAGGTGGAGCAGCCTTTGGCTTTATGTTACCAGTGCTTGCAGGATTCATAGCTATGGCGATAGGTGACAGACCGGCGCTTGCACTTGGTTTTGTTGGTGGTTATATAGCAGCTAATGGTAAGTCAGGTTTTCTTGGTGCACTTGTTGCAGGTTTTGTCGCAGGTTATGTCATCGTTGGATTAAGAAAGCTGTGTGACAAGCTTCCAGAAGCACTTGAAAAGATAGCGCCAGTTCTTATATATCCAGTTGTAGGTATTCTGGTTATCGGTCTTGGCATGGCATTTGTTATAGAACCTGTTATGGGAGCTATCAATACAGGACTTAATTCATTTCTTGTAAGCATGGGAAGCTCAAGCAGAGTTATACTTGGTTTTATACTGGCTGCGATGATGGCTATAGACATGGGTGGTCCATTCAACAAGGCAGCGTATGTGTTTGGTACTGCAGCAATAGCTTCTGGTAACTACGATATCATGGCAGCAGTTATGATAGGTGGTATGGTTCCACCTTGTGCGATAGCACTTGCAACGCTCCTTTTTAAGAATAAGTTCACAAAGGAAGAAAAGCAGGCAGGACCTACTAACTTTATTATGGGACTTGCATTTATAACAGAGGGTGCTATTCCTTATGCAGCAGCAGATCCTCTGCATGTTATACCAGCATGTATCGCGGGTTCTGGAGTAGCAGGAGCAATAAGCATGGTATTTAAGTGTACACTTATGGCACCACATGGTGGAATATTCGTATTCCCGGTTGTTGGTAATCCATTATATTATCTGCTTGCATTAGCTGTAGGAACTATTGTTTCGACATTCCTTTTAGGAGTACTCAAAAAGAAAGTAGAAGATTAAAAATAAAAATATAAAAGCGTAAGCGGAAAGAGGCTAAGTATGAAAGAATTCAATTACACAATAACAGACCCTGAGGGAATCCATATGAGACCAGCAGGTGAGCTTGTGAAGGCGGCAAAGCAGTTTGAGAGCAGGATAACTATATCAAAGGATGGAAAAACAGGTGATTGTAAGAAGGTGTTTACCATCATGTCATTAGCAGTAAAGAATGGACAGGAAGTAACTATAAGTGTTGAAGGTGCAGACGAAGAGGCAGCAGCACAGAAGATAAAGGAATTCTTTGAAGAAAATATGTGATGATGGTATTAGTGGATAAGAATACTATTAAAAGATAAGTAAGGTTTAAAATATTCTGGTATACAGTGTGAATATACTTGATACAGACTTGCAGAAAGGAGGTTTTTATGAAAGAATATAAGGGCAAAAGCGTTTTTGGTGGAATCGCCATAGGACGGATAAAGGTATATAATAAGTCGGAGCAGCAGGTTAAAAGAGTGCATATTGATGATACAGAGCATGAAAAGAAAAGATATTATGCTGCTGTGGATAAGGCAGCCATGCAGCTTCAGGAGCTTTACGATAAAGCTGTTAAAGAAGTAGGAGAAGCTAATGCAGCTATATTCGAGATGCACCAGATTATGCTTACGGATGATGATTATAAGGAATCAGTTGAAAATATAATAGACAGCCAGCATGTTAATGCAGAATATGCAGTAGCACAGACTGGAGATAATTATGCAGCTATGTTTGCAGCTATGGAAGATGAGTATATGAGAGGCAGGTCAGCAGATGTAAAGGATATATCTGAAAGACTTATAAATATACTCAGCGGTTTTAATGCTTCATCCATGGTATCGGACGAACCTGTTATTATTGTGGCTGAGGACCTTGCACCATCAGAAACAGTCCAGCTTGATAAGGACAAAATACTGTCGTTTGTAAGTGTTAAAGGTTCTGTTAATTCACACACAGCTATTCTTGCAAGAACTATGGGTATACCAGCACTTATAGGAACGCCTGTTATTCCTGACAATGATATAGATGGAAAAATGGGAATAGTTGATGGTAATAGTGGATGCCTATATGTTGATCCGGATAATGAAAAACTTGGATATTACAGGAAAAAACAGGATGAACAGATAAAACAAAAGGAACTTTTGCAGCTTTTAAAGGGCAGGGAAGATATAACTATTGATGGAAGAAAAATAAAATTATATGCCAATATAGGAAATGTTAAGGATGTTATGACTGTTAAGGCTAATGATGCTGCTGGTATAGGATTGTTCAGAAGTGAGTTTATATATCTTGAAAGAGATACATTTCCAACAGAAGAAGAGCAGTTTAACATATATAGAACAGTAGCTGAAAATATGGCTGGAAAACCAGTTATAATAAGAACGCTTGATATAGGTGCTGATAAACAGTGCGATTATTTTAATATGGATAAAGAAGATAATCCGGCACTTGGCATGAGAGCGATAAGGATATGCTTGACAAGAACAGAGATATTTAAAACTCAGCTAAGGGCATTGTACAGAGCCAGTGCATATGGTAACATTAACATAATGTATCCTATGATTGCTAATATGTGGGAAATCGACAGAATAAAAGAGATTGAAAAAGAAGTCAGGGATGAACTTAAGCAGCAGGGGATTGATACAGGAAATGTACAGACTGGTATTATGATAGAAACTCCTGCAGCGGTTATGCAAAGTGATGAGCTGGCTGAAAAAGTAGATTTCTTTAGTATAGGAACTAATGATCTTACACAGTATACACTTGCTGTTGACCGTCAGAATCCAAAGCTTGACAGTTTCTTTGACCCACATCATCCAGCAGTACTTAAGATGATAAAGATGGTTGTGGATAATGCACATAAAGCTGGTATATGGGCAGGAATATGCGGAGAACTTGGCGCAGATACATCTCTTACAAGAGAGTTTTTAAAAATGGGTGTTGATGAGCTTTCAGTATCACCAGGAAGAATACTTCCGATAAGAAAGATTATCCTTGATACAGATGTTTCGCAGCTTTCATAAAATATCGTGGTTATGGCATTTTATAGGAGCATGAAGTAATATTATTAATATTCTAAATGGAGTGATAAGATATGCTGACAGAGAAAAGACATGAGATTATATTGCAGCTACTTAGAAAAAAAGGCAGCATAACTGTTAATGAAATCAAGGATGAACTAGGAATATCAGAGTCTACAATAAGAAGAGACCTTAATACACTGGATGAAGAAGGCAGACTTGTTAAGGTATTTGGTGGTGCAGTGTCGGTTAACTACGGATTTTCTGGAAAAGAACCTACAGTATCACAGAAAAAGGAGATTAATCTGGAGACTAAGAAGAGTATAGCAAGGTATGCAGCAGCGCTTATTGAGCCAGATGATTTTGTTTATATTGATGCAGGAACCACTACAGGCTGTATGATAGATTATATAAAGGAAAAAAGAGCAACATATGTGACTAATGCGGTTACACATGCAAGGAGTCTTGCTATAGCAGGCTTCAGGGTGATCCTTATAGGTGGTGAGCTTAAAGGCTCAACTGAAGCAGTTGTAGGAAGCAGTGCTGTAGAGGCATTAAAAGAGTATAATTTTAATAAAGGCTTTTTTGGTGCTAATGGAATAAGCATAAAGAGCGGAATAACAACACCTGATATAAGTGAGGCTGCTGTAAAAAGAATGGCAGCAGCACATTGCAGCTGTAAATATGTACTTGCAGATTCGGATAAGTTTGACAATATAAGCTCAGTTACATTTGCCAGACTTGACGAGGTAAAGTTCATAACAGACAGCAGAGTGCCAGAGGCTTATAAAGAATATGAAGTGATAATCACACGATATCCAGATATTGGATAGAAGACAGTATAAACAACCCCAGAGTGCCATGACAGAATGTGAAATGATTCTTATGCGGCACTCTGGGGTTATTAGTTATAGCTATTATTTATTAGTTATTGTTTGTTAGTAGTTATTTATTATTTTCAAGTTCCTTCAGCTGGGCTGATATAGCTTTCTTAATAGCGTTGAAGGATTCTTTACTTATGTCATGTTCGATACGGCAGGCATCTTCTTCTGCCACTTTTTTATCAACGCCAAGTTTTATGAGCCATGATGAAAGAATCTGGTGTCTTTCATATATCATCTCAGCTATTTCTTTTCCGGAATCCGTAAGGTATATATAACCCTCTTTAGTTACACGTATATGCTCTGCTTCCCTTAGATTCTTCATTGCTATACTTACACTGGATTTTTTATATCCCATTTCATTGGCAATATCTATAGAACGTACAACAGGCAGCTTTTTGCTAAGCATAAGTATTGTTTCAAGATAATCTTCAGCTGATTCATGAATAACCATCGTTAATTCCCCCTGGTATATATCATAATATGAACAAATCATAAAGTCGATATAGTAATAAGTGCTTAGATTATAACATATAATATAAAATTAAGCAAATTATTAGTTTCTAAAAGGAAAAATGTGGTATACTATAGCTATTATTCATCAGGTATCTGATATTCAGATACAACAGTATGTAAATATTAAAAACTGGATGGTATAACTTATGAATGAGGTTAATGAATTATTTACTAAAGAAAATGTAGAGAAGATAGTGGTGCCACAGGTTGTTAAGGATGATCTGTTAAGTATTATAGAAGAAAAGTTAAAGAGGGCAGGTTTTTATTACAGAATAGCATATAGGGTAAAGACGGTTGATTCTATGGTCAACAAGCTTATATTTAAGGATTACCGCAGACCTGGTACAGAAAATGCTGACAAGAAAATGCAGGATCTTGTTGGCATTCGAATAATACTGTATTTTGTTGATGATGTTGATATATGCAGAAAGCTGCTGGATACATTGTTCGTATCGCCTGGCATGTGGGAAACTACAGAAAATAACGAGTATGAATTTAAGGCTATGAAGGTAAATGGTATATTCAGATTACCAGCATATCTTAGCAAAACAATTGTTAATCCATATCTGTCAGATTATGTAGATGATACATTTGAAGTACAGGTAAGAACGAATTCGTTTGAAGGATGGCATGAGATAGAACATGACATGAGATATAAGGGATCAGCTTTTGGAATCGGAAATGAAGCCCTTGCACGCAAGATGAATAGTATACTTGCTACGTTTGAGTTATGTGACGATTCGATTGTGGGGCTGTTGGAAGATCTTGGCCACCAGCATTACAAGGATAAAAAGTGGAATGATATGTTAAGATGCCATTATAGACTAAAGTTTGAAAATGAGCCATTACATCCATATATAGAAGAACTGTTTGATGAGGATACAGAGCTTGCAAAGATATTCTATAAGTTTAAAAGACCAGGGGCTATAGAACAGCTCTGGATGGATACATCAGAAAAGGGAATAGAACTTACTGTTAACAATATAGTAAGAATAGTTAACCAGATTGGTCCGGATGATGAAAGATTAAATGAGGCGTTTAAGAAAATAGATCATGAAAAAGGCCAGGATAACGAGACTGTAAGTAAGAGAAGAAAGTTTGAGCCTTTTAAGAAGCTTGGTACATATAAAGTATTCCAGTCACATTCGGCTATAGATCTTACCAACCTTTCCATGGAGGATGCGTATAAAAAGGCAGTTAACTATATATATTCATGGGTTAAATCAAGATTTCTTGAGGTCTTTGATGATCTGCCAGAGAGTGTAGGAGCATATGAAAACGAGATGCCAGGATATAAGGTTGCAATCTCATATGATCCGGAAAGGCTGTATTTCAAGGAAGTAACAACGCATCTTGATACAAAGATAGCTAACAGGGTATGGATATCAATAGCTTCTATTGAAAAAAGGAATGATACCCTTGTGTTTGATGTAAGCAACGAATATGCCGAACCAGCAGATAAGTACAGGGATAACGAAAACATATTATTCAGCCGTCCTAATTTCTATGGTGAGATTGCTGATAATATAGGAATATGCGATATAGAAAGATTAAGACAGACAGTTAAGAGTATTGGGAATGCGAAAGAATATGATGTGCTTAAGAAGCTTATATCAGATGAAAACAGGGAGTTTCCTGTTGTAGTCTTTGTGGCATCAGATGATTACTGGGTTGAAAAGTTTGATGTTGACTATTTTGCTTATCTTGTTGGATATTATGCACATATTAAAAGAGTAACTACAGAAGAATTAGCTGAACAGTTTGCAAAGGATTATGATCTTGATGAGGATGAATACAGAGATTCTATAACTGTGTTTTATCCAGGAAAGAAACCAGCTGCAAGTTATAAATCACATATACTTAATACAACATTTGAGGTTATTAAGATAGAAAAGAAGAAATACTGGAATGAAACAGGATGCCGTGCATTCAGACGGCAGCTTGTTTCAGATATAAGAGAAAATAATGTTGTTAAGTAGTCTGAGTATAACTTTTCAGGCAGGGGTGGAAAAAAATGAACCATGAAAAAAATGAATCTTATAATTATGTGAGCTGTTATATATAATTAAAGCATTAATAGTCATATGTATCTGATTGTAAGATATTATATTGAATATGCAAGGAAAGGAGCAGTGACGTATATAGTGTATAAGTTAAATCTTAAACAGGGTAACGTGAGATAGTAAATATACACAATATAAAATCTTATGATAACTGATAACAGATTCACAAAGATAGATGTTGATTCTGAATGCAGCATACTATACCATATATGTTTGGACCTGCTTTCGGGCTGGATCTTTCAACAGGGTTTATAATTGATGATTACGGGAATGTCAGTTATTCATATAGTGATAGTATCAATTATAGAAAATATCTTGAGTTCGTTAATGATTTATATGAGGAAGGTCTTATCGAGAAAGACTATGAAAAATGCACGAGGGATATTATAAAGGAAAGATGCAGCAGGAATACTACAGGTGTAACATTTGATTACAGCTGGCATATGTCAATGCTGTATAGTGCACAGTATAATGAATATAATGGTGATACTCCTGTATTTAAAGGAGGAGTTCCACTATCAGGTGAGCATCAGGGCTTTTACATAGGAAGAAATGCTGTAAGCGGCATATTTGGTGTTACTAAAACTGACAATGTTATAAGTGCTGTTAAAGTTCTTGATTATCTTATATCTGATTATAATGAAGACATGTACTGCTTTGGAATTGATGGAGTAAGTTATTATATGGATGACGAGGGAAATAAAGTGTTTATGGATGCTGCAAAGGACGATGCTTTCATTCAGAAGCTTGGTGTTAATCCTATATGTGTTCCGTCAAGACAGTCGGTAGCAGCTACAGATATGCTTCTTCCAGAATGGCATATAAGACTTGATAAGCAGCTGGCTAAGTATGTAAGAAAGCCTCTTCCTTTTATGTATGTTTCATCATCGGATGTTGACAAGAACAATGGCTATATAAACTATATATCCAAATATGTTGTTGATGAGGGAAATGATTTTATAACAGGAAGGCAGTCTTTAAGCAGCTTTGATGCATACCTTAATACACTTGATAATATGGGGATCAAAGAAATAACCAGTATAAAACAAAAACAGTATAATCTTTATAAAAATAATATGTAAAAGCCGGTTCGTAAAATAATATGTAAAAGCTGGTTGACATATAACAGCAAGTAGGGTACGATTTAGTGTATTAAAGTTATAAATTATTCACGTGGTAGTGAAGTGAAATGGAGAATTTAAACATGAAGACTTTTACTAGTAGTAAAACGATAAAACGTATGTTACTTGTGCTTTTAGTATGTTCACTTATAACTGGAACTCTGACAGCATGTGGAAGTAAGAAAAAGCAGTCTGGTATTACAACATTTACAGTAGGTTTTGATGCTGAATTTCCACCATACGGATATAAGGATGATAATGGTGAGTATGTAGGCTTTGACCTGTCACTTGCACAGGAAGTATGTAAGCGTAACGGATGGGAGCTGGTAAAACAGCCAATAGACTGGGATTCAAAGGATATGGAGCTGTCTTCGGGAACCATTGATTGTATATGGAACGGTTTTACTATGAATGGCAGGGAGTCAGATTATACATGGACAACTCCATATATAGATAACTCTCAGGTAGTTATTGTTAAGTCGGGTTCTTCTATTAACAAGTTAGCAGATCTGTCAGGAAAGGTAGTTGTTGTACAGGCGGATTCATCTGCACTTGCAGCATTTACAGGAGAAGATGCAACAGAGGATAATCTTGCACTTGCTAAAAGCTTTGCATCGCTTCAGCAGGTTGGAGACTATAATGCAGCGTTTATGAATCTTGAATCAGGTTCAGTTGATGCTATATGTATGGATATGGGTGTTGCAAAGTATGAACTTGAAGCAAGAGGCAGCCAGTTCAGAATGCTATCAGAACAGGTATCAAAGGAACAGTATGGTATAGGTTTTAAGCCTGGTAATACAGAGTTAAGAGATACCGTCCAGGAGACATTGTATGATATGCTTGCTGATGGTACATTTGAGAATATAGCTAAAGACTGGGGACTGGAAGAAAGCATATGTTTAAGCGCTGATAATAAAGTTAATGATATTACAGCTGATAAGAAAACATCAGAGTTTATGAGTAATTTTGCAGATGTTGTAGGCAAGCTTGCAAGTGGTATGCTTGCTACTCTTATGATATTTGTTCTTACACTTGTTTTTTCACTTCCTCTTGGTATGCTTCTTATGTTTATAAGAATATCAAAGGTTAAGCTTGTAAGATGGATTGCCAAGATATATATATCTATTATGAGAGGAACGCCACTTATGCTTCAGCTGCTTGTCGTATTCTTTGGTCCATATTATATATTTGGAATATCGTTATCATATAGTTATAGATTCTATGCAGTTATCATAGGCTTTGCTTTAAACTATGCAGCTTATTTTGCAGAAATATTCAGATCAGGTATAGAGGCTATACCAGTTGGACAGCATGAAGCAGCTTCTGTTTTAGGGTACACCAGAAGCCAGACATTTGTAAGAATAGTTCTGCCTCAGATGATGAGAATAGTTCTTCCACCTGTAACTAATGAGGTAATAACACTTGTAAAGGATACATCACTTGCTTTTGCACTTGCGTATACAGAAATGTTCACACTTGCAAAGCAGATTGCAGCAGCCAACGCAAGTATAATGCCACTTTTTGTAGCGGGTGTATTCTATTACATATTTAACTTTGTTGTTGCATGGGTTATGGAAACTATAGAAAAGAAGATGCGCTATTATAAGTAGAATGGAGAGCAGGGTGAATAATATGAATTTACTTGAAATGAAACATGTTAAGAAAAAGTTTGATAATCTTGAGGTGTTAAAGGATATATCTATAGAGGTAAAAGAAGGTGAAGTTGTAGCTATTATAGGTCCATCTGGATCTGGAAAGTCAACATTTTTAAGATGTGCAACTCTTCTTGAAACTATGGATGAAGGAACACTTGCCTACTGCAAAGAAAGTGCAACCTTAAACGAATCAGGTCCTACACGATATGTAGATAAGAAGAAGCTGCATGAGATTAAGAATGATTTTGGACTTGTTTTCCAGAATTTTAATCTGTTTCCACATTTCTCAGTTCTTAAGAATGTAATAGATGCACCAATTAATGTCCAGAAAAGGGATAAGGATGAAGTTATAGCAGAAGCACGAGAACTGCTTAGAAAGGTAGGTCTTGAAAACAAAGAAGATAACTATCCAGGCCAGCTATCAGGTGGACAGCAGCAAAGAGTTGCTATAGCCAGAGCACTTGCCATGAATCCTAAGATATTGTTCTTTGATGAACCGACATCTGCCCTTGATCCTGAGATAACTGCTGGTATTCTCAAGCTTTTAAGAGCTTTAGCAGATGAGAAGATGACTATGGTTATAGTTACACATGAGATTGCATTTGCAAGAAATGTAGCAGACAGGGTTATATTCATGGATGGCGGAGTTATAGTAGAAGAGGGAAGACCAGAGGATGTAATAGATAATCCAAAGAGTGAAAGAACAAGAAGCTTTTTACAGAAGATGGCATAATTTAATTTATATGTAAAATATATCGGATTGCTGTATCATGATTATGGCAATCCTTTTTTGTGGGTAAAAACAACTTTTTATACTTTTTACACTTTAAGTGTATGATTTATATTTTGACACTCACAGCATTATATGATGTCGGGGTCAAAAGCCCCCGACTTTGATACCTACGAATTGTTCCGTGCTACGCACTCCCACAATTCTCCCCCATATTCGCATATCGTGGGATTATCATCCCACTTTTATGCTCATATCGGGGTGGGTCCCAAGGTCTTTCGCCCACCTATGAGCAAGCTCATGTGGGTTTAGACCTTTTGCCCCTGGTATCATTATATAATTTGTGTTGAACAGGTTTTATAATGATGATATCATTTACATGAATCAGGATACGTGTAAAAAACGTACATAGAAATGAGGACGAATATGACTTTAAATCAGTTAAAATATGCAATAGCTGTGTCGGAATCAGATTCTTTTAATGTCGCAGCAAGAAAGCTTTATATATCACAGCCAAGCCTGTCTACATCTATACATGCACTAGAGGAAGAAACGGGAATACAGATATTCAGACGTTCACAGAATGGTATAGCTGTAACACCAGATGGCAAGGAGTTCCTTGGATATGCAAGACAGGTTATGGAACAGTTCGAGCTTCTGGATGCCAGATATATATCTAAGTCAGATGTAAAGAAAAAGTTCAGCGTGTCTATGCAGCATTATACATTTGCAGTTAATGCATTTGTTGAGATGGTAAAGCAGTATGGCATGGATGAATATGAATTCGCAGTGCATGAAACAAAGACACATGAAGTAGTAGAAGATGTGAAAAATGGTAAAAGTGAGATAGGCATATTGTATCTTAATGATTTTAACAGGAAAGTGCTTGAGAAAATATTTATGGAAAGTATGCTTGAGTTTCATCCATTATTAGAGTGTAATGTTTATGTGTATATGAGTAAGCTTCATCCTCTTGCACATAAGGATAAGATTGCACTTGAAGAGTTAAAGGATTATCCTTGCCTTTCGTTTGACCAGGGAGAGTACAATTCTTTTTATTATGCAGAGGAAGTTCTTAGTACATATGAATATAAGCAGCTCATAAAAGCCAATGACAGAGCAACTATGCTTAATCTTATGGTAGGACTTAACGGTTATACATTATGCTCAGGAATCATATGTGAAGAACTGAATGGAGATAACTACTGTGCGGTAAAGCTGGACTCAGACGAAAGAATGGAGATAGGTTACATATCACGAAAAGGTGCAGTTGTCAGTGCAATAGGGCAGAAGTATCTTGAAGAAATATCGAAATCAAGGGCTTTGTAATAACACATGACACACATGTTGACAAAAAGAAAAGATATTTTTATAATAGAAATATTGTGTACAGAGTATTCAGATTAGAATTTATTGAGTTGTCTTATTATAATATAAGAGGCAGAATGTGAAAAAGTTGTTCGTGTTTGCATGATAAGACTTTTTATAGATATAGAACAGAAAGAGAGTTATATTGCAGTATGAAAAAGGTTGCAGAACAGGATATATATACAGGCTTTACCGATATACATAACCACATACTTTTCGGAGTAGATGATGGTTCACCGGATATAGAAACAAGTCTTAAGATGTTAAGAATGGCATATGAGGATGGAACAAGAGATATGGTGCTTACACCACATTTTCATCCTAAGAGAGGTATGGCACATTATAGCAAGATAGTTGAAAATTATGAGATATTAGCAGATCTTGCAGAAAAGGAACTGCCAGATATGGGGGTATATCTTGGAAGAGAGATATATTACAGATCAGAAGTACTTGATGATTTAGATAAGCTTCAGGAAAAGGCAATGTGCGGTTCTGATACAGTTCTTATAGAGTTTTCTCCTAATGTGGAAGAGGAAAAGGTAAGAAGTGCTGTACTTGATGTTATAATGACAGGGTATCATCCGATAGTTGCACATGTTGAGAGGTATGTATGTACAGTAAAAAACTGGGATTATATATATGAATTAAAGCAGCTTGGTGCTGATATACAGGTAAATGCATCATCAGTTACAGGAGATAATGGGTGGAGTGTTCAAAGATGTGTTAAAGCACTTTTAAAGGATCATGTTGTAGACTACATTGCCTCAGATGCACATGATACGACATCAAGAACACCACAGCTGTCAAAGTGCTATAAGTATATTGTAAAAAAATATGGTGTTGAATATGCTGATAGGATTATGAAGGCAGATGTGGTTGAGAAATTCGGGTGATTATAGTTATGTAATTAATGTTGTGTGATTACAGATTTGTGGTTACGTGTTTGAAGAAATAGGCTAGATTGTTATATTTAACAGTCATGTCATTATAAGATAACTTGACATAGTAGTATGGAAATCTTGTTTATAAGACAGGATTTCTATACTACTTTTTATTTTTTAAATTTAATGTACAATTGAAATTCAGATTTTTGCATGTATATGATGAAGGTTACATTGTATAAAATGAGTATTTGTATTTTTGTGGGTGTTATATAATTTGTCTTACTTAAACTATGGCATGTTTTTGTAAGGAACAATTATACATTTATAATGAATCTTGAAAAAGTTGAAGAAAATTTATAATAAAATTTCAAATAATAGTTGACAGATTACATAACAGAGAATATAATTCAATCATAAACACATTAAACATATAGGTTAATGGGAAAACAAAAAGACAACACATTATAGGAGGATTAATAATATGAGTAAATATGTAGAAAGTGCAGCAGAATTAATAGGAAAGACACCATTACTTAAGTTGAATGGATATACTAAGAAGGCAGGAATTACTAACGCTAATATTTTTGCTAAGCTTGAGTACCTTAATCCAGCTGGCTCAGTTAAAGATAGAATTGCATTAGCTATGATTAATGATGCAGAAAAGAAAGGCCTTTTAAAACCAGGAGCTACAATTATTGAGCCAACAAGTGGTAATACTGGCATCGGTATTGCATCAGTGGCAGCAGCTAAGGGATACAGAGCTATTCTTACTCTTCCAGATACAATGTCAGTTGAAAGAAGAAATCTTTTAAAGGCTTATGGTGCTGAACTTGTACTTACAGAAGGCGCTAAGGGCATGAAGGGTGCTATAGCAAAGGCTGAGGAGCTTAATAAAGAAATTGAAGGTTCAATCATATTAGGTCAGTTTGATAATCCAGCTAATCCAGCAGCACACAAGGCAACAACTGGTCCTGAAATCTGGGAGCAGCTTGATGGTAAGGTTGATATATTTGTTGCAGGTGTAGGTACAGGTGGAACTATTACAGGTATTGGAGAATATCTTAAGTCACAGAATCCAGATGTTAAGGTAGTAGCAGTAGAACCAGCTACAAGTCCAGTCCTTTCTAAGGGAACAGCAGGTGCTCATAAGATTCAGGGTATTGGTGCAGGATTCGTACCAAAGGTTCTTGATACAGAGGTTTATGACGAAATACTTCCTATTGAGAATGATGATGCTTTTGAAGAAGGAAGAGCATTCGCAGTAAGTGAAGGTATTCTTGTAGGTATCTCATCAGGTGCAGCTTTAAAGGCAGCAACAATACTTGCTAACAGACCAGAAAACAAGGGGAAGAATATAGTGGCACTTCTTCCAGATTCTGGTGACAGATACTTATCAACAGCTTTATTTGCTAATTAAGTTGTTGTTTAAGCGAATATTAGTTGGTGATGAACGGACGACAAATATAAGCTACAGGCAGACTGGCACACTATGTTCGATGCCAGAAGCTTCAATCGGCTGACTCTAAGACTTTTCATATAGGTAGTAATAGGTGACGCTACCATTCGGACGCGCCGTCCGTGGCGCGGCCTCATTGCTTCGTACATCCATGTACGAAGCTAGCTGAAAGCGAAAGAAAAGTCTAAGATTCAGCACGATTGAACTTCAAGTGCATTTCACATAGTATGCAGGACTGCCTGTAGCTTATATTTGTCTGTGTTACGGCATAATGTAATACTGAATATTCAATTAAATCAAGGGGCGAAACAGGGCGGAATTGTGCGCTTTACGCACAATTCCGCCCCTCATGTCTCTCCCCTCTGATTTAGCCACACATTCATTTTTCGTAAATTAAGGCACAACCAGACATAATATAAGTGAAAATCGGTCCTGCACATACATCGTGAGATGCACTTGAAGTTCAATTGTGATAGTTCTTAGACTTTTCCT
>OBXA01000134.1_pt1 | contig 64339 bp, 59 predicted proteins | sample 1538121 | NCBI WGS metagenome assembly OBXA01 (sample SAMEA2580133, study PRJEB22360) | human gut metagenome | biome: human gut; feature: human-associated habitat; material: faeces | place: Denmark | collected 2008/2010 | reverse complement strand
ATCTCGAAATTCTAAAAAGAATTTTCAAGGTTGTCTTTCTGTTCAGTTATCAAAGAGCTTTGTTGTTAGCAATCAGCGTTGCTCGCTGACAGCTATGATAGAATAACATTGATTCAGAAGTTTGTCAAGCAGTTTTTTAAAAAACTTTTTAACTTTATTTTCATAAATAATACATTGTGTTAACGTCATCTTTACGTACCAATTGTATATTATAGAAAATCTTCTTCTGTGTTACTCCGTACCGCAGAACTTTTATATCCTTTGGCATAAAAAAACCATCTAAGAAGTTATAGATGGTTTTCAGCGGAGAGGATGGGATTCGAACCCATGCGCCCGTGAAGACAAACGGTTTTCAAGACCGCCCCGTTATGACCACTTCGGTACCTCTCCATAATCCACATATTCCGTGTTTTCTTTGTCGTTGTTTGCTGTGTCGCACCGACGACTTTGTTATAATATCATCCTGTATATAGTTTGTCAACACATTTTTTAAACTTTTTTGTTATTTTTTTGCTTTTTGTTCGTAATCCCGCTTATTTACTGGGTTTGCTGGCATTTTATTTTTTTGTATTTTTATAACAATTCACTTCATTTTCTCTCTTCAGGATAATATTCATCTAATCTTTGCTTCATAACATTTTTTTGCTAGTCAGAAACACCTCTGTTACAAGTATATCTTCTGGTGTTGTTGCTTTAATATTAGTATACTCGGATAATGTCATTTTCACCTTAGTATTCATATATTTTTCAACAACCATCGCATCATCTGTTATTCCTTTTTTATCAATATCGCAATACAGCTTATCATATGCTTCTAAAATAAGTTCACTTTCAAAAACCTGTGGTGTCTGTATCTGCCATAAAGTACTTCTATCTGGTGTATTAACTGCAATTCCTTCAGCATCAACAACCTTAATTGTATCTTTTACCGGAACTGCAGCAACGCATGCATTATATATTTTAACATCATGCATGCATGCATTTATTATACTATCTGTTACACATGGTCTTGCTCCATCATGTATAAACACATAATTTTTATCTTTTTGCCTGCCCTGCTGCGCTTCGTTCACCTTTTCTCTTATACAATTCAATCCTGAATATACAGAATCGTATCTCTCTCTGCCACCTTCAACTACAGCAATAATCTTTTTATAGCCTTGTGAGCGTATTATTTTTTCCATATACCCAATATAGTCTACTGATGTAACAACTACTATTCTGTCTATATTATCATTTGCCTCAAATGTTTCTATTGAATAACATATCATCGGAATATCATTCAGCTTAAGAAATTGCTTTGGAATATCACTTTTCATCCTTGAACCTTTTCCACCAGCCAGTATTATTGCATAATTCATTATACATACCTCACTTCATCGTTCTTTAACAGATCTAAATATAGCAGACACAAAACTGTTTCAACAAAAGGAATCACACTCTTTCTCCAAGCTTAAGATTAGGTATTGCATTAAGATCATATCCATGTCTTGTACCTGATATATATTCATAATATGCTGCAACCCCAATCATCGCTGCATTATCAGTGCAGAATATAGGTGATGGTGAATAAAAAGTAATTGCATTCTTATCGCATTCTTCTTTCAATGCCTTTCTAAGTGCCGAATTAGATGCTACTCCACCTGCCAGTGCAAGCTTATCCATTCCACTTTCTTTCGTGAGACGGATAGCACGTGATACAAGAGCATCAACTACAGCTTTCTGGAACGAAGCTGCAAGATCTGCTTTGTTTACAGTTTCACCCTTCATTTCTGCCGAATTAATATAGTTAAGCACTGCTGATTTTATTCCACTAAACGAAAAGTCGTAAGGTGCATCATCTACATGTGCTCTTGGAAAAACTATAGCTTCAGGATTACCCTCTTTAGCTATCTTATCTATTTTAGGGCCACCAGGATATCCAAGTCCTATAGCTCTTGCCACCTTATCAAAAGCTTCTCCTGCTGCATCATCTCTTGTTCTTCCTATTATTTCAAACTTACCATAATCATTAACTTTAACAAGATGAGTATGTCCACCTGATACAACAAGTGATACAAAAGGCGGCTCAAGTTCTTTATTTTCTATATAGTTTGCCGCAATATGTCCCTCTATATGATGCACTCCAACAAGAGGCTTGCCTGTTGCAAATGCAATAGCTTTAGCCTCTGCCACACCTACAAGCAATGCACCTACAAGACCTGGACCATAAGTTACACCTATTGCATCTATATCATCAAGTGTAACTCCCGCCTCATCCAAAGCCATTCTTATAACAGGATTTATATTTTCTATATGCTTCCTTGAAGCTATCTCCGGAACAACTCCACCATATTCTGTATGAATAGCAATCTGTGAATTAATAATATTAGATAATATTGTTCTTCCATTCTTTACAACCGCTGCCGCTGTCTCATCACATGAGCTCTCAATAGCCAGTATCAGCACATCTTTTTGTTCTTCCATTTATTCTCCATTCTGCAGACATTAATCATAATATCAATAGATATATACTTACTGCTTTATCATGCCTGCTCTACATATAAAGCCAATCAACTTGTTATTCAGCTTAAATCTACCGAATTAACTAATTCCCAGTATAATATCTTCCATTTGCCTGAATTATCTTTTCTTAAAGTAAACTTAGTACCTGATGTTCTAAGGTTGCTTCCTTCTCGTATATAATACACAAGCTGCAATGATGCATATTCTCTATTATTAAATGTTGTATACTTCGTATCATTAGCACTCTGAAGGCTGAAGCTGCTGATTCGGGCATCGTTATTTCTATATATGCTTATATCTTCTTTTAATGCCCTCATGAACTCTTCATCAGTCTGCGTATTTTTAAGTTCATCATCAAACAGCAATCTTGCCTGATGTCCAAGCTTTTCAATATCCTCTTCTGATATATCACTCTCATAGTACTCTTTCGTTATTCTTGCATAAAGCTTAACAACATCCCTTACAGATTCCGGATAGTTATCACTTATATTTCTTGCTACAAGATATGCAAGTTCGTCATTCTGGACCACCTTGTCTGTAGCATCCTTTTTTGATGGTTTGTTTGCAAGATAATAATAATATCCAATACATAATACCGCACATAATATTACGGCTAATACCATTCTCCAATGTTTTTTCATAGACTGCTCCTTTTTTCTCACGCTCAATACAACTTATGTAACCTTATTCTACTCTTCATCTTCAAAATTAAGTGTAACACTCTGCCCATCTTTCGCTGCACGTACATTTTTAAATATATTTTTTATATTCCCTACATAGTCAGCTGGTCTTATAAGTGATGGACTATAATGTGTGAGCCACATTTCCTTAACATCAGCATTTTTAGCAAGCTCTGCTGCCTCATAGAATGTCATATGCTTATATTCTTTCGCCTTTGACTCTTTATCCTTTTCCCCATACATGCCTTCACATATAAAAAGATCTGAATTCTTCGCATTATCAACTATAGCCTGTACTGGTCTTGTATCCGTACAATAAGTAAGCTTTATACCTTTTCTAGGTGCTCCCATAACCATATCCGGCGTGTATGTAACACCTTCATGCTCAATTTCCTGTCCATGCTGAAGCTTATTCCATATACGACATGGTATGCCAAGCTCTTTTGCCTTATCGGCATTAAACTTTCCTATTCTTGGTATACTTATAGTATACCCATAGCATGTAACCGCATGATTTACACGGAACGCATCTATTTCATATCCTTTTATTAACAAATGTTCCTGCTGCCCATTAAGTTCTATCATATTTATTTCAAAAGGAAGCTCCGGTGCTATCACCCTTAAAGCATTCACCACTCTTGAAAGACCCTTAGGTCCGATAAGTGTAAGCGGCTCTTTTCTGTCTGAATTGCCCATCGTAAGCAGTAATCCCGGCAGCCCGCTTATATGATCTGCATGATAATGCGTAAAGCACACTACATCTATAGGATTATAGCTCCATCCTTTTTCTTTTATCGCTATCTGTGTCCCTTCACCACAATCTATAAGAAGACTACTTCCATTATATCTTGTCATAAGTGAAGTGAGCCATCTGCCTGGTAATGGAAGCATCCCACTTGTTCCTAATAAACATACGTCTAACATATCGGCTCCTTTCTTTTTTTCGTTATTTTACATGTAGTTCATTATATAATTCACATACAGCCTGCCTATAAGCAGCCTCGCATCATAATATCTTTGACATAACAATAGCATCTTCTACAGGTCTTTCATAAAATCTTTTCCTTGTACCTATAGGACTATACCCAAGTTTTTCATAAAGTTTTTTTGCTGCTTCATTGCTTTGTCTGACTTCAAGAAAAAAGATTGTTACTGATTTTTCTTTCGCCCTTCTTTCCATTTCTTTAAGAAGTGCTTCAGCCACACCTTGTCTTCTATATGATGGATGCACAGCAACATTAGTTACATTGCCCTCACCCATAACAGTCCACATACCACAGTATCCTGCTATTTCTCCTGTATGCTCGCATACAAGATATATGTTATCCGGATTACATGCAGCATCTATGAAAGATTTTTCAGACCATGGCAGTGAAAATATTTCATTCTCTATCTTTGACACATAAGGAACATCTCTTTCTTCCATTGTTCTGACATGGTATTCCATAATCCTTTACTCCTATTCTAAGCATTAAGCTTTCATTAGTATATTCATGTCTTCATATGCTCATAACTATCTGCTGATTTATTTATTATGTTCTCTTTCAGCCTGTGATGGGCGTAAATAATCCGGCTTCATAAGATCCGAATTAATAGTCTTTCCTTCCTGTGCCATGTATATAGCCGCAAGTGCAACACTTGATGCTCTCTGTGTCTTTATATGAGGTTTACTAAAACTATATCTGCACTTAAGATTATCTTTTATATAATCTCCTGCAACATCTATGCCATCTCCGACAAATACCACTTCTTCATCCTGTGTATTAAGTATATCTACCAGTTCCTGATACGATATAAGACATTGTTCATGTATAATTTCAAGCTTTTCTGCATCAAATCTGTATAAACCACTGTAAAGATGCTGTCTTCTTGCATCCATGACAGGGCATATAAGTCTTTTGTCTCCCATAAGATTATAAGCCATAGCCTCAAGCGTAGGTACAGCCACCATAGGCTTATCCTTAGCAAGTGCTATCCCTTTTCCTGTAGCCGCTCCAATCCTTAATCCCGTAAATGAACCCGGACCATCAGACACTGCAACTATATCAATATCTGACACATCTGTTTCTGTCATACGACATATTTCATCTATCATCGGAAGTAATGTCTGCGAGTGTGTTTTCTTGTAATTAATCGTATATTCAGCAATAAGCGTATCCTCTGTCATAATCGCAACAGAAGCTGTAACTGCTGAACTCTCAATAGCTAATACTTTCATTTTGTTACCTCGATTTTCCTGTAGTCAAATCCCTTGGATAAATCCTTACTAATCTTAATGTATGTCGCATTTTCAGGCATAATTTCACTTATAAGATTGCCCCATTCAATAAGACACACACCTTCTGAATAGAAGTATTCTTCATATCCTATCTCGTCCATTTCAGTTATATCACCTATTCTGTATACATCAAAATGGTATAATGGAAGCCGTCCATCATGATATTCCTGAACAATAGTAAAAGTAGGGCTGTTAATAGGCTCATTTATACCAAGCCCCTTCGCAAACCCCTGGGTAAATACAGTTTTCCCAACACCAAGATCACCATCAAGACAATAAACATCTCCTGCCCTGGCATTTTTACCCATGTTATATCCCAGTTCATATGTTTCTTTAGAACTACGTGTTTCTGTAATCATATTATCACCCATTTCTGCGGATTACCGTATTGTTTAAGATATTAAGAAAGTCTGTCAGTATTCACCTTTACCTGGAATGGCTTTAAATGCTTCTTTGCAAGTGCTATAAAATCAGCCGCTTTCCCGTTAAAATCCCTTACAGGTATTATATTGGCATTTACTGTTGTCATATAAACGTCAATGTTTCTGCCGTCAAACTTTATCTTGTATATCTTGTCCCATAAAAGAGTCTCTGTTATATCTCCAAGACTTACTGTTATACCAGAATCATCTATCCTGTAATGGACTTTTTCCTTAAATGTAACAACACTCTTCATCTGTCTTCTGGCTCTAAGCTTCATATCAACTGATGGAAATATAAGAAAAAATATTCCAAACACACCAACCATGAGTGTATAAGAGGCATTAACCTTTCCTGCTGATATAACTGCAAGCACTATAAGTATAAGTGCAAGCAGAATCTCTGCCATACCCGATATCGTATGATACTTATGATAGAACTTAAATCTGAGCAGATCTTTCTCTGTAACCTTACTGTCAAACTCGATAACACTATCCATTACCATTATTCCGCCTTTCTGTTTTTCCTAATCTTAGTGCATGAACTTCTCTAAGCCTCTTAAGTTAAGCCCCTGTGGTTTTTTCTTTTTTCTGTTCTGATTTCTGTCCTGGCTGTTGTTATCTTTTGTATGCTGCTTATTGCCGCCTTTGTTATTACTTTCTTCCTGGCTGTTTCTTCTTCCTCTGTTAGCTGCTGCCTTTTCGTCAAGAATCATTGATAGTGATATTCTTCCCTTGTTAACATCAACATCTATAACCCTTACATCCACAATATCACCAACACTGACAATATCAAGAGGATGCTCAACTCTTCTTTCTGCACTCATCTGTGATATATGCACAAGTCCATCCTGATGCACTCCTATATCTACAAATGCGCCAAAATCTATTACATTTCTTACTGTACCTTTAAGTATCATACCTGGAGCAAGATCCTTCATATCAAGTACATCTTTTCTTAATATCGGCTTAGGCATCTCATCTCTTGGATCTCTTCCTGGCTTTTCAAGTTCTTTTACTATATCTTCAAGTGTTATTGTACCTATACCCAGCTCATCAGCAAGTCTGCCCATATCTTCTATCTTAGACTTTAGTCCTATAAGCTCACCAGAGCTTATGGAATCTATATCATACCCCATAACTTCAAGAAGCTTCTTTGCTGCTTCATAGCTTTCAGGATGCACGCTTGTTGCATCAAGTGGATTATCTCCTCCTGATATCCTCATAAATCCTGCACACTGTTCAAAAGCTTTTGGTCCTAGCTTAGCTACCTTAAGCAGCTGTTTTCTGTTAGTAAATCTGCCATTAGTTTCTCTGTAATCTATAATATTTTTCGCAACCGCCTTTGATATTCCAGATATATATTCAAGAAGTGAAGCTGAGGCTGTGTTAAGATCTACACCTACTTTGTTAACACTATCTTCTACAACACCACCAAGTGTCTCGCTTAACTTCTTCTGGTTCATATCATGCTGATACTGGCCTACACCTATAGACTTTGGATCTATCTTTACAAGCTCTGCTAACGGATCCTGTACACGTCTTGCTATAGATACTGCACTTCTCTGATTAACATCAAAATCAGGAAACTCCTCTGTTGCAAGCTTACTGGCTGAATATACAGAAGCACCTGCTTCATTGGTTATAACATAATCCACATTCTTAAGCTCATATTCCTTTATCATATCTGAGATAATCTGTTCTGATTCTCTTGATGCTGTTCCGTTACCACATGATATAAGATTAACATTGTACTTCTTAATAAGGTCTGCAACTATTTTCTTAGTTTCCTCGACCTTGTTAAATGGTTCTGTTGGATATACAACCTTTGTAGCAAGAACCTTTCCTGTAGCATCTACTATTGCAAGCTTACACCCATTTCTAAATCCTGGATCCCATCCAAGTACAACTTTTCCTGCTATAGGTGGCTGTAAAAGGAGCTGCTCAAGATTCTTGCCAAACACCTTAATAGCCCCATCCTCAGCTGTTTCTGTAAGAGTATTCCTTATCTCTCTTTCAATGGCTGGTGCAATAAGTCTGTCGTATGCATCTGCTATACACTCTTTAAGATATGGTGTTGTATACTCATTGTCGTTTGTTATTATCTGCTTTTCAAGATATCTGAGTATTCTTTCTTCTGGTGCTTCAACTTTAATCGTAAGGAACTTTTCATTCTCACCTCTGTTTATTGCAAGAATTCTATGTCCTGGAATAGATGCTATTGCTTCATTGTAATCATAATAATTCTCATATACTGATTCAGCTTCTGCATCCTTTGCTGCTGCTACAAGCTTTCCCTCTTTAAATGTTATATCTCTTATATATGTTCTGTAGTCTGCTACATCTGATATCTGCTCAGCTATAATATCAAGTGCTCCTGCAATAGCTTCCTGTGCACTCTTTACTTCCTTGCCTTCCTCATCTGATACATACTTTTCTGCTTCAACAAGGACATCTTCCTTTGCATCCTGTCCTTTGATATATTCTGCAAGCTGCTCAAGACCTTTTTCCCTGGCTATTGTTGCCCTTGTTCTTCTCTTCTGCTTATATGGTCTGTAAAGATCTTCTACAAGCACCATGGTTTCTGCTTTAAGTATCTGTTCCTTAAGCTCATCTGTAAGCTTACCCTGTTCCTCAATACTTGCAATAACCTGTGTCTTTCTATCTTCAAGATTACGTAAATACTTAAGTCTGTCATCAAGTTCACGAAGCTGTTCATCGTTTAACGCCCCTGTAACCTCTTTTCTATATCTGGCGATGAATGGTATGGTACAGCCTTCATCTATAAGCTTTACAGCCGCATCCACCTGTGATGTTTTTACACTTAATTCTTCTGCAATCTTCTTAATAATATCCATTGTAAAACTCCATTTCTATTATTTTATCAATGTTTAATTATACCAATTGTAAGCTTTATTATCAAGTTGCTGTTTTATATGCAATATACAACAAACAATCGCAGCACATACATAAAAAAGCCAGGTAGTATAATCAATCAATACTACCTGGTCATTCATTATTGTTACTTGATATTCTTTTTCATCTTTTCAATCTCATCATCTATGCTTTTTCCATTGGAAAATGTATCTTTATAGCCTTTGTTTTTATCTTTTCCAGATGCCTTTTTCTCTCTGTAAGATGTTCCGCTGCCTGAAAGCAGCACCTTTCCAACAAGTCCGGCACCTCCAAATATAAGCACCAATAATAATATCCATTCGTATAATGTCATCGCACTAAGATGAATATGTGTTGACATTATAACTGATACTATTATCAAAAGCACAGATAATGCTGTAAATACTTTTGATGCAAAGCAAGCCCCTGTCATAAACATCCATACAATCCCTATAATAAGCGGAATAATAATAAGCCCTGATGAAAATCTTCCTCCACCAAGGAAGAAAAATCCATATCCTGAAAATACTATAACCTTCTGTGAAAATATATACAATCCAACTGCAAGCATAACTACACCTGCTACAAACTGCATAAGTTCATTTTTCGCATCTTTCATAAGCTTCCCCCATCTTTCTATCCTGCCTGTTATACAGAATATTTCATGTCTTACCAAAAAAACGCTGCATTAATCCATCGCATTAATCCACTACTTTGATTCTGGCACAAACACTCCATAGATTGTTCTGATTGCATCCTCAAAATATCTGTTTCTTACACCTATGATGATATTAAGCTCACTTGAACCCTGATCGATCATCTTAATATTAATCTTAGATTTAGCAAGTGCTGAGAAGATATTGCCCGCAAGACCTGAGTTATTTCTCATGCTTCTTCCTACAACCGCTATAAGTGCAAGGTCTGATTCAAGCTCAATAGAATCCGGATTAACTGCTCTATGAAGCTCTGCAAGAACTTTCTGTTCCTTTTCTACGAATTCATCCTGATGAACAAAAACTGTCATAGTATCTATGCCTGAAGGCATGTGCTCAAAGGAGATTCCATTATCTTCAAATACCTGAAGAACTTTTCTTCCAAATCCTATCTCTGAATTCATCATATCCTTATCGATTGTTATTGATACGAAGCCCTTCTTACCCGCAATACCTGTTATAATGCAGTCAGGTCTGTTACATGTTGTCTCAACAATCATAGTACCTTTATCCTGTGGTGCATTAGTATTACGTATATTTATTGGAATTCCTTCCTTTCTTACTGGGAATATAGCTGATTCGTGAAGAACTGTTGCACCCATATATGAAAGCTCTCTTAATTCCTTGTATGTTATGATATCTATTGGTCTTGGATTGTCTACTATCCTTGGGTCTGCCGCAAGGAAACCAGATACATCTGTCCAGTTCTCATATACATCAGCCTTAATAGCTCTTGCAACAATAGAGCCAGTTACGTCTGAGCCACCTCTTGAAAATGTCTTTACAGCTCCATTAGGCATAGCTCCATAGAAGCCAGGAATAACTGCTGACTCAACATTCGCTAATCTGTCTCCCATAACCTTATTAGTCTTTTCACCATCGAATTCACCGTTAGCATCAAAACATATAACACTGGCTGCATCTATAAACTCATAACCGAGATAGTTAGCCATAATTATACCATTAAGGTACTCACCTCTTGAAGCTGCATAATCTGTACCAGCCTTTGCTTCAAAGTTCTTTCTGATTATCTCAAACTGTTCCTTTAATGAAAGCTTTAAACCAAGACCTTTTATAATCTCGTTATATCTTTCTTCTATAGCCTTAAGCTGCTTATCGAAGTTTTTACCTGCTTCTGCCTCAGCATAGCACTTATAAAGCATATCAGTAACCTTCGTATCATCTGAAAATCTCTTTCCTGGAGCTGAAGGAACTACGAATCTTCTGCTTTCTTCTGCTCTTATTATATTTCCAACCTTCTTGAACTGCTCTGCACTAGCAAGTGAACTTCCACCAAACTTAACTACTTTTACCATTACTGTTTTTACCTTTCATCGTATTTATTATATTTTACTTAATTCAATGACACTATTACTTTTCTATTAATTAAGCTTTGTATCATCTATTCTGATTCTTGATATAACATTTATCTTAGCTGCTGCCAAAGCAAACTTTTCTTCTGTCATAATGCCTGTTATAAAGCCGTACTCAGCATCAAGACCTTCAGCGTTAACTATCCTAACATCACCAAAAAGCTCTTCAAGCTGTGATTCTTTCACATCCTTTGATACCCTTACAAAGAATCTTCTTTCTTCTTCTGCTGTATCTGCAAGTGTAAGCTTCTCATCGTCCCAGATAACCATAACGTTAGTTCCCTTATGCTTAACACAGTCGATTATATCTCCAACTACTGCACTTGCTGTAGGAAGCTTACCTGCACCAGCACCAAAGAACATAACATCTCCAACCATATTTCCGTTAACATATATTCCATTAAGTACTCCGTTAACATTATATAATGGATGTGTCTTATCTATAAGGAATGGTGATGTTATAGCATATACTTTACCATTTTTTCTATAACTTGTTGCTAAAAGCTTGATTACACATCCAAGCTTATCTGCATACTTAAAATCCTCGTTTGATATCTTTGTAATGCCTTCTGTTGTTATCTCTTCAAAGTTAACTGTCTTACCGCCGGCAAGTGATGTAAGAATAGCTATCTTTCTGCATGCATCATATCCTTCTACATCTGCTTCTGGATTACGCTCTGCATATCCAAGCTCCTGTGCTTCCTTTAACACTTCCTGATATGAACTTCCCTCCCTGCTCATCTTTGTGAGAATATAGTTAGTTGTTCCATTCATAATACCTGTAATCTTAGTTATCTCGTCTGCTGTAAGCGCCTGGTTAAGAGGTCTGATAATAGGAATACCACCACCTACAGATGCTTCAAACATAAAGTTAAGATTTCGTTCCTTTGCCATGGCAAGAAGCTCTGCTCCATGAGCTGCAACAAGTGCCTTGTTAGATGTACACACACTCTTTCCAGCCTCCAAAGCTCTCTTAACAAATGTAAATGCTGGTTCTACACCTCCCATGACTTCCACTACAACATCTATCTCATCATCATTTATAATAAGGTCTATATCATGTACTATCTTTTCCTGGATAGGATCTTCTGGGAAATCTCTTAAGTCTAAAACGCTTTTAACCTCTATAGACTGTCCCGCCTTTTTTAATATTGAATCAGCATTCGTGTTAAGTATCTCAACAACTCCTGATCCAACTGTTCCATAACCTAATACCGCTACTTTTGCCATATCATCCTCCATGTAATTTTCACTTTGTTTTATAAAATCAAAGTGATGCATCGCTGCTTAAGATTTTAAGGTATCTTACCCCACCAAGCTGTTCTATTTCCTCAATCATCATAGATGCATCTCCGGTCGTTGGAAGGATCTCAACACTCAATGTTAATGATGCAATACCATTAACCGGTATAGTCTGGTGAATCGTAAGTATGTTAGCCTTAAACTCAGCTACCTTGTTAAGCACAACTGATAGAAGTCCTGGTTCATCCTCCATAGACAGGACAAATGTTATTGTCTTACCTTTAGAATTATCTCTGAATGGAAATATATCATCTTTATACTTATAGTAGGAGCTTCTGCTTATCCCTACTTTTTCGGTAGCATCTGCTATAGAAATATTCTTATTCTCTATAAGTCTGTTTGCTTCCGCTACCTTTAAAAGCACTTCAGGCAGAGCTTTCTGCTTAACAACATAATATTTAATATTATCTTTCATTTTAATAATCTCATGCCTTTCCGCATATTTAAAGTATATAAGTATGTCAACGCCTTTTGTGTATTCCACAGAAAGACAGTTGTACTCAGTACAAAGAATAGTAGCACATGTTCTATATAAAAGCAAGTGTTTTATGTCTGTTTAAACAATAAAAAACCCTCGCACAACGGGAGAGGAATGCGAGGGTTATATATAAAAACAATGTCATAAATACATTGTCTTTATCAATATTAAACTTCTTAGTACTATATAACATTTATGCATGTTGTAAAATAGTACTTTGGTACTATTTTACAGCATTATTTTCTTTCACGGTCGAAAACACTGGCCAGATATCTCATCGCATTAAGGTGTTCCCAATTCAGCTGGTTTTTCTTCATACGCCATTTCCAGTTATTTCCAAGACTTGAAGGGAAATTCATACGGGCTGAATTATCAAGCTTTAATATGTCCTGAACAGAAAATATAGTGAGTACTGCAATGCTGGAATATGCTGCACGGAAAACCATATCAACCATACGGCACTTATCTCTTGTGTCCAGATAATCATATGCATATCCCAGTTCACCATCATTTCTTTCATTAAAGTATCCAAGAAGTGTTTCATTATCATGAGTTCCACCATAGCATACACAATTATGTGTGTAGTTATATGGAAGATGTGGATTCTTTCTGTCTCCACCAAAAGCGAATTCTAACACTTTCATACCTGGATAATTATTATATTCAAGCACTTTTTCAACCTCTGGAATACTTACTCCAAGATCTTCAGCTATTATCTTTTTATTACCGATGGATTCATTAACTGCATCCAGAAGCTTCTGTCCTGGTCCCTGTTCATAAGAACCCTGTATTGCATCAGGCATATCATATGGAATCGTATAGTACTTAATAATCCCAAGAAAATGGTCTATTCTTATAACATCATACAGTCTTGCTGAATTCTTCATGCGCTTTCTCCACCACAAAAATCCATCAGCTTCCATCTTATCCCAGTCATATAAAGGATTGCCCCATTTCTGTCCTTTATCAGAAAATGCATCAGGTGGTACTCCTGCAACCTTAACAGGTGTAAGATTCTCATCAAGCTGGAACTCCTTCTGTCCGGCCCATACGTCAACACTGTCATATCCCATGTATATAGGAATATCACCTATTATTTCTATTCCCTGTGAGTTGGCATATTTTTTCAGGCTGTCCCACTGTTTATAAAACTCATACTGTATAAAACACCAATATCCTATGTCATCTTCAAGTTCTTTTTCATACTTTTCCATAGCCTGCGGACGTCTGAACTTTATGTCTTCGTCCCATTCGCCCCATGATTTCTGGTCAAAATGTTCTTTAAGTGACATAAACAAAGCATAATCCTTAAGCCAGTCTTTGTTATCATTTATGAAATTTTCAAACTTTTTATAAACAGGAAGTCCTTTATCAAGCGTTGACTTTGCTTTAAGGCACTGCTCTTTAAAACGCTCATATGCTTTTCTTAGTATGGTAAATCTTTCCCTATACATTTTTTCGTAACTTACATATCTGTCATCACCAAGATACCCATCATAGTTAACAGGATACCTGTTACTAAGAGCCTCCTCCTCAGATACATTGACCGGAACAAAGCCATCTCCCCAGTCAACTGCAATAACCTCTGACTTAAGAAGCAGTCCATCCTCTATAAGCGTATCAAGGTCTACAAAATATGGATTACCCGCAAATGCTGAATATGGCTGATATGGGCTATCTCCATATGTTGTTGGCCCAACTGGCAGAACCTGCCAATACTTATGATTAGTATCTCTTACAAAATCAATGAATTCATAAGCTTCTTTTCCAAGTGTTCCTATTCCATATGGTGATGGAAGAGAACTTATAGCCATAAGTATTCCTGCATTTCTTTTAAAAACATTGCCCCTTCTCATACAATCTCCATTCCGGGTGCATATAACTGCACTCACTGTGTTATTAGTTATTCTTCATCTGCTCAGTGAATTCCTTAATACCCTGTGCTTCTTCTTCTGATAATATTTTGTTAATATCAAGCAGAATAACAAGTTTATCATCTATACTTGCAACTCTGTCAAGATATTCTGTATTCTCTGTTTTTGCCAGCTTTGGCATAAGTGATATCTTATCTGGCTGAAGTTCACCTATCTCTATGACCTCATCAACCTCAAGTGCAATCTTCATATCTGGAAGATTCACTATCACTGTATTGTCACCTTTAGACTGATCCTCCATATTGAACTTTTCCTTAAGACTCATAACTGGAATAACTTCACCCCTTAAATTTACTATACCACTTATATACTTCGTTGAATTAGGAACCGGTACAACATTAACCTGCTTTTCTATTGACTGTACAAGATTAATATCTACTCCAAACTCCTGATCTCCAAGTCTAAATACAACTGGTCTAATATAATCTGCCATAATTGCTCCTTTCTGCTTATATATGTAAGTTATGCTTCTTCTCCTTCTTTCTTACCTGTTGATATCCAGTTAAGATATGCATTAATAAATGGATCTATATTGCCATCAAGAACGCTTGCAGCATTGCCAACATCCTTGTTAGTTCTATGATCTTTAACCATAGTATACGGCTGAAGTACATAACTTCGTATCTGATTACCAAAATTAATATCTTTAACATCACCTCTGATATCTGATGATTTCTGTGCATTTTCTTCCTGCTTCATCATGTAAAGCTTTGCCTTTAACATCTGCATGGCTTTGTCTTTGTTCTGATGCTGCGACCTTTCGTTCTGGCACTGGACAACAATACCTGTAGGAAGATGTGTAATTCTGATAGCAGAGGATGTCTTGTTGATATGCTGTCCACCAGCACCACTTGATCTGTATGTATCTATTCTTAAATCATCATCATTGATCTGGACATCTACATCTTCATCTATATCTGGCATAACATCACACGAAACAAACGAGGTCTGTCTCTTACCAGCTGCGTTAAATGGCGAAATACGTACAAGTCTGTGAACACCATGCTCTGATTTTAAATGTCCATATGCATTTTCTCCTGATATCTCAACTGTTACAGACTTAACACCAGCTTCATCTCCTTCAAGATAATCTATTATCTGTGTTGTATACCCATGCTTTTCTGCCCATCTTGTATACATACGAAGAAGCATCTGACACCAGTCACAGCTTTCTGTTCCACCTGCTCCTGCATGTAATGTAAGTATTGCATCACAACTGTCATATTCACCAGAAAGCAATGTTTCTATCCTGATTTCTTCCATCTTTTCCTCAAACGAAGTAACCTCTTGTTCTATCTCTGGAACTAGAGATGCATCGTCAGATTCATCAGCCATCTCTATAAGAATATTAATATCCTCAAGGCCTGACTTTAAAGAATCATAGCCTTCAAACGAATCCTTAAGTCCCTTAAGTTCCTTCATAGCCTTCTGCGACTTATCTGGATCATCCCAGAATCCGGGTGCCTCCATGTCGGCTTCAAGCTCTTCTATACGCTTCTGCTTGTTATCAAGGTCAAGCGACTTTTTTATACCTTCCAGCTGCTTATCATAACCTGATATTCTATATCTGAACTGATCTAACTCTACCACAATACACTCCAATCTGTATATATCAACACTACATTATCTATACTTAATATTAGTTCTATATAATCTGCACTTTATCAGCCCGGAAGACACATAAAAAGAGGATATTCTTCTATGTATTCTTCCAATCAATGATACTATCATATCATATAATCGCAGAATTTCATAGTATGATATCCTCTGTCTTTTTAAATCTTTTAAATATATATTCTATGCCTTTCTTCCGCAGCAGTTCTTGTACTTCTTGCCACTTCCACATGGGCAGAGATCGTTTGGATATATCTTCTTGTCTGTACGTTTAACAGGTCCCTTTACCGATGGTCCTTCATCCTTGTTTGTACCTGTAACCTTAGCTACCTGTTCTCTTTCTACCTTTTCTTCAACCTGGATATGCATAAGGAGTCTTACTGTATCCTCTGTGATAGCCTGTGTCATCTCATCGAACATATCATAGCCCATCATCTTGTACTGAACAACAGGATCCTTCTGTCCATATGCCTGGAGTCCGATACCCTGCTTAAGCTGATCCATATCATCAATATGATCCATCCACTTTCTATCTATAACCTTAAGAAGTACTACTCGCTCTATCTCTCTGATAGTTTCTGGCTCTGGGAACATAGCTTCCTTATCTTCGTATAACTTAACTGCCTTTTCCTTAAGCACATGAGTAAGTTCATTCTTATTCTTAACATTCTCATCATATACTACTGGTTCAACAGGGATAGTTGGAAGAAGAAGCTCGTTAATCTCATCATAGTTCCACTCATCAGCATTCTTATCATCACTTACGCAGCGATTAACAACACCTTCTACGAAATCTGTAATCATCTTCATGATAGAAGAACGCATGCTCTCTCCGTTAAGAACTCTTCTTCTCTCACCATACATGATCTCTCTCTGCTCATTCATAACCTGATCATACTCAAGAAGATGGCATCTGATACCATAGTTGTTAGTTTCTATCTTCTTCTGTGCTGTCTCTATAGCATTGCTTAACAGCTTGTGTTCTATCTGGTCATTCTCGCCTACACCAAGCTTGTTAAATGTATTCATAAGAGTTTCCTGTGCGAATAATCTCATAAGATTATCTTCAAGTGAGATATAGAATCTTGATTCGCCTGGATCACCCTGACGTCCTGCACGGCCTCGTAACTGGTTATCTATACGTCTTGACTCATGCCTTTCTGTACCGATAATCTTAAGTCCGCCTGCCGCTCTTGCTTCATCATCAAGCTTAATATCTGTACCACGGCCTGCCATGTTAGTAGCTATAGTAACTGCTCCATGCTTACCTGCCTCAGCAACTATCTGTGCTTCAAGTTCATGATACTTGGCATTAAGTACATTATGAGGTATCCCTCTCTTCTTAAGCATATCACTTAAAAGCTCAGATGTATCAATGTTTATAGTACCAACAAGTACTGGCTGTCCCTTCTCGTGGGATCTTACAACATCCTCAATAACCGCATTGAACTTGCCCTTCATGGTCTTAAATACTGCATCATTGTGATCTATTCTGGCAACTGGCTTGTTAGTAGGAACTTCTACAACATCCATGTTATAAATCCCTCTGAATTCTTTCTCTTCTGTAAGGGCTGTACCAGTCATACCTGCCTTCTTATCAAACTTGTTAAAGAAGTTCTGGAATGTGATAGTAGCAAGAGTCTTGCTTTCTCTCTTAACCTTAACATGCTCCTTAGCCTCTATGGCCTGGTGAAGACCATCTGAATAACGGCGTCCTGGCATGATACGTCCTGTAAACTCATCTACGATAAGTACTTCATCATCTTTAACAACATAATCCTTATCCCTGAACATAAGATAATGTGCTCTTAAAGCTAATGTAACATTATGCTGTATCTCAAGGTTCTCTATATCAGCATAGTTATCTATGTGGAAGAACTGTTCAACCTTGTGGACACCTTCTTCAGTAAGGTTAACAACCTTATCCTTCTCATTAACGATAAAGTCTCCATCTTCCTCTATCTCTTCCTGCATCATAACCTGCATCTTAGTTCTTTCACCATGATATGTACCTTTAACAAGCTGTCTTGCAAGCACATCACACAGTTCATATAACTTAGTAGACTTTCCACTCTGTCCTGAAATAATAAGAGGTGTTCTTGCCTCATCAATAAGCACTGAATCGACCTCATCAATAATACAGTAATGAAGATCTCTAAGTACAAGCTGCTCCTTGTATATAGCCATATTATCACGAAGATAATCAAAACCAAGTTCATTATTAGTAACATATGTAATATCACATGCATATGCTGCTCTTCTTTCATCATCCTTCATATCGTGAAGAACAATACCTACTGAAAGACCAAGGAAGTTATGGATCTGTCCCATCCATTCAGCATCACGCTTTGCAAGATAATCATTAACTGTTACTACAAGTACACCTTTTTCTTCAAGTGCATTAAGATATGCTGGAAGTGTACATACCAAAGTCTTACCTTCACCTGTACGCATCTCTGCGATACGTCCCTGATGAAGAATAATACCACCAATAATCTGCACTCTGTAATGCTCCATACCAAGCACTCTCTTGCCAGCCTCTCTTACTGTTGCATATGCTTCAGGAAGTATATCATCAAGAGTCTCACCCTTAGCTAATCTTTCCTTGAATTCCTTAGTCTTAGCTTTAAGCTGCTCATCTGTTAATTTACCATATTCTTCTCTATAACTTTCTACTTTGTCAGCAATAGGAGCTATCCTTTTTAACTCATGCTGGCTGTGTGTTCCGAATATTTTATGAACTAAACCCATATTACTCTCCATTCCTGCCAGATTCTGGCATTTTCAATTTCTTTGTGCAAATCACAAAATAAGCTGAAATCTTTTAAATTGTATCACTATTTGTATATTTAGGCAATAACAGTTATGTAAGCAATGCCTAAATTTTATTAAAAACATATAAAAAAGATTGTCGCTTTAGCTATATTGTTAAACATAGTCAAAACGACAACCTTGATCAAATCACTTTATAAAATCTTTTATGTACTAGTCAAGCTCTGGTTCAATAAGTCCGTATGTATTGCCTTTTCTCTTGTAGACAACATTAACTTCCTCTGTTTCTGAGTTAAAGAATACATAGAAGTTATGTCCTAAAAGCTCCATCTGGACACATGCTTCCTCAGGGTCCATAGGCTTAATGCCAAATCTCTTTGTTCTGATAATCTTCACATCATCTGTTGGTTCATAATCATTATCTATAAACTCCTTTGCAAATGCTGCTTCATTCTGATGTTTATCGATTATCTTGTTCTTATACTTCTTAAGCTGTCTTTCGATAACTTCCTCAACAAGGTCGATAGATACATACATATCACTGCTGACCTGTTCGCTTCTTATAATGTTACCCTTTACAGGGATTGTAACCTCTATCTTCTGTCTCTCCTTCTCGACACTTAATGTTACATTCACTTCTGTTTCTGGAGCAAAGAATCTATCCAGCTTTCCTAACTTTTCCTCCACTGCTGATCTTAAACCTTCTGTTACATCAATATTTCTTCCTGTAATAATAAAACGCATGATGTCCAACTCCTTCTATCACTTTATTATCGTGTTGCTAACCTTTAAGGATTATATAAGGAATATAGCCAACTAAATGTGCCTCACGATTTTTGATACTGTTATTATAACACAATTTTACATTTAGACAAGTATGTTCACACAATTTACTCTTATTTTATAAAGTTTTTTTACACTTCACAGTGATTTGATTTTGTCAAGTGAGATTATACATTTTTTTAATATTCCTTTTATTTTCAGTGCTTTTAACAAAACATGTATTCTATTTAAGCTTGTAAATCCACAGACTGTTTTATACACTTTTTTGTGGATATTGTGGATAACTTAGTGTATAAGTCAAAATGTGGTTAAAATCAAGGTGTTTTGATGTGGATAACTTCTTGATTTCTTGTCAATTTGTGTCGAATAACTTTTTAAGATTGTTTCTTTTATGTTTTCATTTGTAAATGATGCACAACATTTAAAAAGTCAAGGTTGTTTTATATATTTTTTTGATATAGAATCTAGGCAGGTGTTAACTATATACTTTTTTGTTTTAAACATCTCATAATCAATACTTTAACAAAATATGGTTTGCTGATGATATATATTATGTATATTATTTTCTCCTGCAATCCATATTTTATATATTAAAAAGACACGGAGGCAGCATGAATTCAAGCTTTTATAACAACAATAATACTATTAACAGATTAAACCTGATTAATTCTGACAATTTTAATTCTGACAAACCCAATTCTGAACGTACAACCATAATCGTTACAGGCGCATCCCGCGGAATAGGAAAGGCTATAGCTATAGCTCTTGCTTCACCTTCTGCTAATATAGTCATAAGCTGTTCTAAAAGCTCAGACGAATTAAAAGAAACGTATGATGCCATAACTGCCAGAGGAGCTTTATGTACAGCCTATGTCGGCAATATGGGAAGCTATTCAGATGTCCAGGAAATGTTTGACTTAACTCTTAGCCTCTATGGAAAAACTGATGTACTTATAAACAATGCTGGAATTGCATCTATAGGACTTTTTCAGGATACGACACCAGATATGTGGAATAACATCATATCCGTAAACCTCAATTCGGTATATAACTGCTGCCACTTCGCAGTTAATGATATGCTTCGCCGTCACTGTGGCAGAATCATCAACATATCATCTGTCTGGGGACTGTATGGTGCAAGCTGTGAGGTTGCATACTCTGCTTCCAAGGGAGCTGTCAATTCATTTACAAAGGCTCTTGCCAAAGAACTGGCACCAAGCCATATACAGGTAAATGCCATAGCCTGTGGTGCCATTGACACGTCTATGAACGGACACTTAAGTAAAGAAGAACTAGATGAACTTGCCTGTGAAATTCCTGCCGGGACACTGGGAAAACCAGAAGGGGTTGCAAGACTTGTCAAACTGATGCTTGAGTCTGATGACTACCTCACAGGACAAGTTATACAATATGATGGTGGATGGATATAAAATAAAGGTATGTATAAAACAATATAACTTTGTTTTATACATACCTTCATTTTATTATAGTTTTATATGCGGCATGCTCCAAACACGCCATCAAACTCGTTGAAATAAGTTTCTTCCAGCTTCTTTAAAAATACTGATGCGTATTTATCACGATATGAAAGTGATACATAAAGATTACCGACTGCCGAATCAATTATCTGTATCTTTATAAGCAGATTGTTATCCGCCTTCCATGCTCCTGAAGCAACGCATCTGAAATTGTATACAGGAAATACTGATTCTATATTGTATCCAAAGCCGAATTTTATGCTGTGCTTTCCTGTATTGTTAGTATATGTGAGTATGCCATATCTGCTATCTTCATCAACAATCTCAACGCATATATCCTTCATATTACATTCGTTATCATCGCATCTATATGTAATACCATTTATTATATTCTCATATGATGATGTAATATCTGTAGAAAGTGCGAAAATCTTCCTGCTTTCAAGATATTCCACGTACTGTTTCTTATCCTCCTGTGTTTCAGGCTGGACTGTTATGCTATCGTCAAGCTTGTTATATATTTCTTCCCAGAATGCATCATATATACACTGTACACCACCCTGACGTCCCTGTGTATCTGCTGTTGTCACCATATATATATCTTTATCCGGCACATATAACGCAAGCTGGCCTGCCATTCCGTAAAGGGCATAACCACCATTTCTTGTCATCCATATCTTATATCCATATCCCTGCATTTCCTCAATAGTGCCACTCTTGCCATATGGATCACTCTGCTTTGTATGTGCTTTTCTGATATAATCTGCTGGTATAAGCTGCTTTCCGTTCCATGCACCATCCTTTGATATAAGATATATTACTTTAAGCATATCTGATGGACGTGCACATAAACCAGAACCCCCCATAGGTACTCCATATGGGTCATCTATTATAAATGCCTCCTTTGAAAATCCAATCTCATCAAGGAAGCTTTTTCTTAGATACTCTAACAGATTCATTCCTGAAAGCCTTTCTATAAGCGCTCCAAGAACATGTGTAGATGATGTATCATATGAAAACTGTGTACCTGGTGCATGAACTGGTTTTGTTGTAAAAAATGAACCAACCCAGTCAGTCACTCCCTCACCTTTATATGTTGTCTTGTCATGACACGTGCGCATAGTAAGCATATCTCTTATGGTAAGCATACTTGTATATTCATATGCCCCTTCTTTTGGAAGCTTGTCCTTAAAGTAATCAACTATATGGTCATCTAAGGATAATTTTCCCTCTCCATACAACTTTCCTATGCCGAGTGATACAAGTGTCTTTGTCATAGAGAACATACGATGCAAAGTATCTTTTTCATATGGTGCATAATAAGTTTCCATACATATCTTGTCACCTCTCATGATTGTAAGACTATGCATAGGTATATCCTGATTCTCCAGACGTTTTGCAAAGTTCATAAGATTGTGATAGTCTATGTTACATTCCGATGGTGCCACGTGCTTAAAAAAATCGCTCATAATTACTCTCCTATCCTATCATAATATAATATTTACTATATCCTTTATATTACAGCTTCAATACGAAAGTATCTACTTAAAATTATATTCAATAATAATCTTATTACATATTTTTCACACTGTTTTTCTGTGGTTACGACATTTTACCAATTACATCTAATATATATTTTACCCTGTTTATGTAGCTGTGCTTCTTACTTACAAGTTCATGTCCTTTAGCAGCAATCTGCCTTCGTTTATCTTCGTGTAAAAGATAATACTCGGCTTTTTTACAGCAGTCATACATATCCTCATAATACACAATACTTTCTTCATTTTTAAAATAATCTGTAAGTTCTATCTGATAATTAGTAAGAAGAAAACCTCCTGCACCAAGTATATCCCATACACGCAGTGGTATGCCAGTACGGATATTTCTTATCGTCATATTAAGGTTAATGGACGAATTATTAAACACCTTTGGCATATCATTCATGTAGTCAACCGTCCCTTTAAAATCCACATTTATAAGTGAAGTATCCTGCTCATCTGTATATAAAGCAACTTTGTTTTTCTTTGCCAGAAGGTTAAGCGTTCTTACACGTTCTATATTGGCAAGCTTAAAGCCAAGAAATGTAGACTCAAAAACCAGCCTTATATCAGAAAACGCCCTCTTATCCTGCCTGAAATCCACAAACTCTGATAACTGCTTTAATATATCCACTGTCAACAGCTCATCAATTATATTATCTCCGTATATATTAAGCTGTGCAAGCATAGCTGCATCAAAATAACCCCTTAAATATGGAGGAAGCTTATCTTTTATATCATCATATGAATTCTTATGATACATACTCCCTACAAATGATATATCAGCACTGAATCGGTCTTTTTCTTCCCTGGTCTGGCTGTTAAGCTGGCTGCTGAGCCTGTCTGTATTCACAGCCAGCGGAAGATAGTATATATTCTTAACTCCCAGCTGCTTTAATTCATAATAAAAAAACTTATCAAATATAAATATATTGTTGCAGCTGTTAAATACAGACTGATGATAAAGCGATATAAGTGGACTATCCACTGTCCATGCCACATATTTTCTTCCTGTCTGTTCACATATATCAGAAACGTGAGGAAAGTAATTAAGTGAAAATATCACATCATATTCCCTGAATACATCAGCAAGCATTACATAATCATGTTCTTTTATGCCAGTTATGCTGTCACTTGACAGCGGCTTTTCTTCATACATATCTACTGAATGTCCGAAATATTCAAAAGCCGACTTAACATCTGCCTGATTAAATACCTTCCACTTGTATATAAGAATATTCATAATAATCCCCAGTTCCTTAACCAATAAATAATATGAAGTCAAAGATGAATTTGAATTTAATCAAACAACTTTCCCTACTCTCTTGTTGCAGCTTCAAGTACCTCAAAATAATTCTCAAATGTTTTTGCACAGCACTCGTAATCATCTATTATGATGCCATCCACCTTAAGTCCAATAAGTGCAAATGCCATAGCCATTCTATGATCTGAATATGTCTTAACTACACCAGGCTTTACCTTTCCTGGTAAAATCTCGATTCTGTCCCTGCCCTTTTTGATATCTATGCAAAGACTGTTAAGCTCATTAGCAACAGCCTCGATTCTGTCAGATTCCTGAAATCTGATATGTTCGATATTTCTTATGATAGTCGGAGTCTTAGCAAATGGTGCAATAGCTGCCAGCGTCATGGTCTGATCAGAAAAATCATTCATATCAACATCCACGCCATCATATTCACCTCCTGCAGGTCCCGTAACACTTATACCTTCCCGCTCCTCTGTAACTGTACAGCCAAGCTGCTTTAATACATCAAGAAACTTCATATCTCCCTGCATAGATGTTCTTCTTACATTCTTTACAAGGCAATATCCACCTGTAAGAGCCGCTGCTGCATAAAAATAACATGCTGCTGATACATCCGGTTCTATCTGGTATGATCCTGCAACATAACTGTCATCTGCAGGTATCACATATTCAGCGCCCTCATGGTCTACTTCACAGCCAAACTGTCTCATCATATTGGATGTTATTCTTATATATGAGCCATCTGTCTTTTTACTTGTTATATTAATCTTCAAGCCACTTTCAAGCATAGGCGCTGTCATCATAAGTGCACTTAAGAACTGTGTGCTTTCACTTATATCTATAGATACCTCCGCCTTTGGCTTTTTACCACCAAAAGCTGCTCCTGTTACTTCTACTGGCAGATGTCCCTTTTTTTCAAGGAACTTAAAATCAGCACCCATATCTGTAAGTGCTTCAAACAACGGAAGCATAGGTCTTTTTTTCATCTGTTCAGATGCTTCTATTGTATATTTTCCATCTGATAGTCCTAGCATAGCTGTAAGAAATCTTGCTGCTGTTCCAGCACTTCCTACATTAATAGTGCCTTCCTTCCTTGGAAGATCTCCGCCATGACCTTCTATGATCACATATTTTTCAACTTCGTTCACCTGGATTATATATCCAAGCGATATAAGACTCGTAAGAAAATATCTTGAATCATCACTAAACAACACTCCGTTAAGCCTGCACTCTCCGTTAGATAATGCTGCCATAAGAAGCGCCCTGTTAGTGATACTTTTAGATCCTGGCACCTCTACAACGCAGTTAATTGGCTTATTTAACTTTCTTACCTTATACTGTGACATCTTGATTATTACCTCTGTTATTATCTTATTAGCAGCTTTATAAATGTTGCAATATATGTAATGATTCATACCTACAAGTATTGTACAAGGCAACACTTATACTGGCTGCTGCTTCTTTCTGCTATAGTATAACACCACTACTGTACAGCTTAACAATAAATATTGCTGTCATATAATTTTCTTATGTTGTAAATATCGATTCAATTATACTTAATATTTTTAAGTACAATTGAATATTCGCTTATTATTATTAATGTAACAAAAGTTGTACCACACTGAATATTTCCCTGATACAGCCCTGTTTTTACTATCTATCTTCCATCTTAGGATAGTCTCTGTGCCATCCAACATATTTGTAAGCCGGACGTATAATCTTACCAGCATTAACAAGCTCTTCAAGACGATGTGCACACCAGCCTGATATACGTGAAGTTGCAAACATAGGTGTGAACATTTCTTCTGGTATTCCAAGCATAGAATATACGAAACCACTATAGAAATCCACATTGGCACATACTGGCTTAAACATCTTTCTTTTCTCCATAATAAGCTGTCCAGCCTCTTTTTCTACTGTCTCATAAAGTGCATATTCCTTCTGCATGCCCTTCTCATCTGAAAGCTTCTTTGCGAAATTCTTAAGAATAACCTCTCTTGGATCTGAGTTTGTGTATACAGCATGTCCCATTCCATATATAAGTCCAGCATGGTCAAATGCTTCCTTATCAAGAATCTTGTTAAGATAGCTGCATATCTCTTCTTTGTTATTCCAGTCACTGCAATGTTCCTTAATATCAGCAAACATTTCCTGAACCTTTAAGTTAGCACCACCATGCTTAGGACCCTTAAGAGATGCAATAGAAGCTGCCATAGCTGAATATGTATCTGTACCAGATGATGTTACAACATGGTTAGTAAATGTTGAGTTGTTACCACCACCATGCTCAGCATGAAGCACAAGACATATATCAAGAACCTCTGCTTCAAGTTCTGTGAACTGTCCATCATCTCTTAACATATAAAGAATATTCTCAGCTGTTGAATAACCTTTCTTAGGATTCTTTATCATAAGAGTTCCATCCAGCTTAAAATGTCTGTATGACTGATAAGCATATACCGTAAGAAGCGGCATCTTGGCTATAAGCTGAAGTGACTGCCTGAGTACATTAGGAATAGATATATCATCTGGATTCTCATCATATGAATAAAGACTTAATATACTCTTCATAAGGGAGTTCATAAGGTTAGTACTTGTTGCCTTCATGATGACATCACGGATAAATGCCCCTGAAAGTTCCTGAAGATCTGCAAGTATTCTTAAAAAGCTTCCTAACTGCTTTTCTGTAGGAAGGTTACCAAATAAAAGCAGGTATGTAGTTTCCTCAAAACGGAATCTGTCCTTTGTACAGCCTTTTATTATATCCTCAACATTGTAGCCCTGAAAATATAAACGTCCATCTACAGGAATCTTTCTACCATTGACATTCTCGTTACCACAGACATCTGATATCTCTGTAAGACCTGTAAGGACACCATTACCATTACTATCTCTAAGACCTCTTTTAACATCGTATTCTATATATAAATTCTGATCAATAGAGCCAGATCTTTTACACTCCTTAACAAGCTCTTCAAACTCGCTCTTATCAACCGTTGTCAGTTCCATCATTTCCTGATTATTCATTGTAATCCTCCGTTTCTGCACATATATGTATGCCATGATGTATTAATATGCCTGTTGATAGTCATACCTTAACATTATTCTTAAGTATATACATGTACACATAGTATTTATATTCATATACAATAATCACATACTGCATATTTATGCATAGCGCATATTGATTATTATGCACTTTAATTATATCTCTTGTCAATTAATACTTATTTGTCCGTAAAACACTATATTACCCTGTATAAAAACATATCAGTGAAACACTACATTCGCATCTACAAAAGCATCTCCAAAAAAATCTCTGTATACAGTATCCGTTATCTTATCAAGCTGTGATTTATCCTCAATCTCATCGCCTGCATAAAATATCCTGTATTCATTTTCAAAGAAATAGCAGCTTGTGTCACTAAGATTCATTCCATTCTTTCTATAAAAACCTATTCTTTTTAACATATAGTCCCTTGCAGGTCCCTCATCAGCATAATCCGGATTCTCAACTTCAAGTATAAGTAACTTTCCATCATCTTTAGCAAGCTTCTTTAGCTGCTGTAAAAATCCTGAGCCAAGGTGCTTTGAACGCTTATCTTTTACTATTGCAAGATAGTCAAGAAGATATACATCCTGATTTCTGCATTTTATAAAGTATGCATATCCTGCAAGCTCATCATATTTTCTTCCACAGGAATCTTCTCTGTTTTCATACATGCCATAAACAAAATACTGGTCATTCTCTCTTTTTTCAAGCATCTGTTTTAGTGGCTTAACTTCTGATGCTGGAAAATCAGTCACTATATGCTCATTGTATATTTTTTTAATCTCTTCAATATCTAACAATCTTATATTATATTTTTGAGTATTATATATATCGTTATCCGGAGTATTGTTATTTATATTATTATAGTTCATATTATCCTGCCCTTTCGTAATTAATCATCCGCTAAACTGCTTATTGTTCATCATCTTCGCCTCTTACGGCAAAAACCGCAGCTGCAAGCTCTTTCAGGTCTTTCGCAGTTCCTTCGGTAAAACCATCCTTATTTATAACAAGACAATTATGTGCTGAAACAAAAAGATATATATTATCTTTGTCCTCTGCCCACTTTATAACCTCATCCCACTTGAAGGTATCACTGTCATTCTCTTCATCTGTAACAATAATATCCTCTGAATCTATCTCATATGTGAATGTTATTCCTATCATTTTAGAATATGTATTGTGATATCTTCTTTTGTTACTTTTATCCATTCCTACCATACCTATATACAGGAATATGGCTGCTGCCAATCCATAAAACACAACCATGAACCAGTCAGCCTCTTCTCTTCCCAATGCCTGGAATACAAGATATCTAACACATCCCATTCCAAACAGTAATCCAAACATATTATAAACTATCTTAAAAAACTTGTATTTGTTATCATCAAAATTAGCAGCATGCATAGCCGCTTCAACATATTCCTTCTGGAATAATGTTTTATTTTTTATCACCATGACTATCTCCATTCCTGTTACACTTTATAACCATATTGCCTGTTACACTTACAGCTATCCTGCTTTGACCACCGGCTTCATATATGATAATATGATATCGTGGGTTTAGACATTTTGACCCTGATATTTTATTATTATACTATAAATTCAAAGCATTGTAATGCACAAAATAATATTTTTATTCTGTGTCCACGCGCATAAGACACGGCTTATCATAAAAATGTGCGCAGAAACGAGGATTAATATGAAAAAACGTACTGCATGTATAACTGGTGCCAGTTCTGGCATCGGATATGAGATGGCTAAAAAACTCAGTGCTCTTGGATATGATCTTATCCTTGTAGCCCGCAATACAAAGGCTTTAAAAAAGCTTGCTTCATCTCTTGACACTGATTGTGAAATATACACCTGTGACTTATCAGATGGAAAAAGCTGCATAAAGCTTGGAAGAAAACTATCAAAACGAAGTGACATACACATATTTATAAACAATGCCGGATTCGGTGATATTGGTGATTTTGAAAAAACAAGTATGGCAAAAGATATTTCAATGATAAATGTTAATATACGGGCTATGCATATTCTTACAAAATATATGCTCCGTTCATTTAAGAATCTGAACCGTGGTTACATCATGAATGTCGCATCAAGTGCCGGACTTCTTCCAGGTGGACCATATATGGCAACCTATTACGCTACCAAAAGCTATGTTACAAGTCTTACAACCTCATTAAATGGAGAGCTTAAGGCTGCACATAGCAATGTTCATATATGTATGCTCTGCCCAGGACCTGTTGATACCAACTTTAACAACACAGCAGGTGTGACATTTGCACTGCCAGGAATATCTGCTGAGTATTGTGCATCCTATGCGCTTTTACAGATGTTTAAAGGCAGGGTTACTATAGTACCTACATTTACAATGAAAGCTGCTGTAATAGCCTCAAAGCTGGCACCACGCGAGTTTGCGGCTGCCATTGCTGCAAAACAGCAGATGAAAAAAAGAAAGGATACACATAACCGATGAAAGTATATATGGCTCCCATGGAAGGATTAACTGATTATATGTTCAGAAATGCATATGATAAGTTCTTTGGTCATAATAAGATTGATAAATATTTTATGCCCTTCATATCTCCTAATAAAAGTGAAAAATTTCTTGCAAAGGAAATGAGGGACATATCAAGAGATAATAATCATATTAACTCTATTCCTCAGGTTATGACTAACAATTCCTCAGATTTTATATGGACTGCCCACATGCTTTATGATGAATTCGGATATGATGAGATCAATCTCAATGCAGGATGCCCATCTGGAACTGTTGTTTCAAAGAACAAGGGAGCTGGCATGCTTATCTGCCTGGATTCTCTTGAACGCATATTATATGAAATACTGTCTGACAGATATATATGTGACAATCATATAAAGGTGTCTGTAAAAACCCGTATTGGTGTCGAAACACCTGATACATGGCATGATATACTTGATATTTATAATAAGTTCCAGCTTGAGGAGCTTATCATACACCCACGAATACGTACTGACTATTACAGAGGTGATATAAACAAAGAGGCTTTCCTGTATGCTATGAAGGAAAGCCGTAATCCTGTATGCTATAATGGCGATATTTTTACAAGGCGTGACTTTATTAATATCATACATGACTACAATCCAGACTGCATAATGGCAGGAAGAGGTCTTGTTGCTGACCCTGGACTTATCAATGTCCTTTTAAGTGACAACCCCGAAACATATGTAAGAAATCTTGAGGATGACAGGCTTAATATGAAACGTCTGCATGATATGGTATATGAAGAACGTCTTAAAATCATGTCTGGTGATAAACATGCCATACACCGCATGAAAGAAATGTGGTGTTATATGGAATATTCATTCGCTGACTGTAAGAAAGAAGCCAAAGCTATCAAAAAATCCCAGAATATGAGTGTATATAAAGATGCTGTTAATGTATTCTTTACCAACTGCCGGCTTGAAGAGAAGCCATACATATCATTTTCAAAGAAATTCTGATAGCAATACGCATTGCTACTGATGTGGCAGCAGCTTTAAATGCCCATATTAAAAAATTCCATCAATGCCTCTATCATATATGTAGTATCTTTAACTCCTGCTGTTTCATATGCCGAATGCATGGCAAGCTGTGCAAGCCCTATATCTATTGTATTGATAGATACATGTGAGTCAGATATGTTACCAAGTGTCGAACCACCTGCTATATCTGACCTGTTTGCATATGTCTGATATGGGACAGCAGCCTTTTTGCAGATGCTCTTAAACACTGCAGCTGAAACAGCATCTGTTGCGTACTTCTGGTTCCCGTTATACTTAATAACAATTCCACCATTCATATATGGTCTGTTTGTTGGATCTGCCTTTTCCTGATGATTAGGATGTACTGCATGTGCATTATCTGCAGATATCATAAACGATGATGCAAGTGCCATCATATATTCTTCCCTGTCCATATCTGATGCTATGCTTATACGTTCAAGTACATCTGATAAAAAAGTGGAATCTGCACCCTGTTGTGTTGTGCTTCCAACCTCCTCGTTGTTAAATATGCAGCAGACATTAACGCAGGAATCATTTTTTTCCTTTTTCTCATTTCTGTTAATATAGGCTTCTGTAAATGCCTTTACTGATGAGTATGCACACTGTATATCATCAAGTCTTGGAGCTGAAATAAACTCATCGTTATACCCCCATATAGTACCCTTTTCCCTGTTATAAAGAAAAAGATCTGTTGATATATCATATGACTTGAGATCTTTAATACCTATAAGCTTCTTAATGTATTCGTCAAACTTCCCACTGGCAGCTTCATCACCAAACAAAGGAAGCATATCCTTCTGTGCATTAAAGCTGTATCCATCATTAATCTTTCTGTCCATATGAATAGCAAGATTCGGAATAACGACAAGATCCTTGTCTGCATTTACAAGATATTCCATTATATTTCTTCCATCTGCTGCTATAGCACGGCCAGCTATTGAAAGAGGGCGGTCAAGCCATGTTGACATAATCATTCCTCCATATTTTTCCACATTAAGACTTATATAATGATTATCTCCTGGCATCTGTGGGTTTTCTTTTATCTTAAAGGATGGTGAATCACTATGACTTGCCACAATATTATATGCCTTATATTTATATTCCGGCATAGTAAAAGCAATTATTGATGAGGCTCCTCTTAAAACATAATAACCCTGTCCTGCTTTAAGCTTCCATTTATCCTTTTCACTTAACTCCTGCATGCCAATATCAGACAGCATACTTCTTATGTTGTCAATAACATGGTATGGACTTGGACTCTTCTCTATGAATTCGATAAGTTCATATGAATCCTTATAATAATCCCTCTTATATTTATCAGCTGCTATACTGCTGCCTTCATGCCCATTCATCATAATAATCTCCATTCTTCCTCTTTTAAAATTATTTTTTTCGTCTTATATATCGTGTTATAAAATAATATGCACTAATGGCAGCTATTGCAATCACTATTATGATAGCTGCCCTTGCTGCCTCACTGATTCCACTAAAAAGCACTCTTCTTCCAAACTTAAAACCAGGCTTTTCTTCCTGTCTGGCATTATCATTAACTCCTTCAATGAGTTCTCCAGACGATACACTGACTGGATTATTTTCCTTTGTTTCTGATATAGCAGAGGCTTCACTGCTCTCATATGGATTATCTACTGTATATAGCTTTCTTTCATAGTTTTCAGGCTTAAGCACCTGTGTATAATCATATATCTCATTTCTTGTAAAATTATCTGTGTTATCTCTTGATGTTGTATACACATTCATTCTTTCTCCTGCTAATGCCCTGCAATATGCCCTTCTGTCTGCATTATCTTCAAAGAATGTTATCATGCCATTAATTGTATTGCCTGCGATATCGGCAACATAGCTTCCTGATACAGGATATAATATATAAAGTCCTGCAATTCCGCCAGAGTGTACATAGCCTCTTTCTGATATATAACCATCTATGTTTACTGTACAGTCCTTAACATCTATATAACCGTCTGCATATATGCCACCCATAAACTGTTCGTCTCTGTCTGTAACATCCTGGTCTGCATCTGTACATACAAGCGTTACATCTGATGTCGTATTTTCTATAAGTCCATTTCCAAAGCCGGCTATGCCTGCTGTTCCCCACATTTTAGAAGCTGAGGTAAGAGCTGCATACGAAGCTTCCACCTTACAGTTACTTATAGTTGTATTGTTCATGTATCCTGCAAGTACAGCTGCAAATATACTTTTTTGTGTCTGTTCCTGCTGTTCTCCAAGCTCTATATATGCTCCTGTTATATTAAGGTTACTTATAACCGCTCCATCTGTTATTCCAAAAAAACCTGCAAAATATGTATCATATTCCTTAAGATTGCCATCATATGTCTTAGCTGTAATATCTGTAACAGTATGTATGTCCATATTGTATAAAGTATGTCCATTACCATCAAATGTACCATTAAAATTCCATGGCTTCCAGCCATCTGCTCCTGCCCTTGACATATCTATGTCAGACATAAGAATATAACTTCCATCTGTGTGCGTAGATGCTTCTAAAAGATCGTTATATGTCTTTATCTGTAATGCCTCACTGCTTTTGTCTGTAACATTTTCCTGTGCTGCATATGCCTTATTCACCATAGATACTGATACACCCGGTATTTTCCCTGATATCAAAGCATTGCATAATACAAATATAGCAGCGGCCACACATACTATTGTTTTCTTTATAAGACTGTCTGCCTTGTTCTTCATCTTTCTTTAATATCCTCCCATTATTCACTTTTGCTTTTCACTTTATAATTGTACTACTTTTCACAATTCTGTCACTACTTTTTATTCTTTTAGCTTTGTCACTTTTAGCACTATCATTTTTAACTCTGTCTCTTTTAACTCTGTCATCATAAAAAATAATACGAAGAAATGCTTTGTATAAACCAAACACTCCTTCGTACTATTATTTTATTATTCCTGTCCAAGCTTATATTTTTCTTCAAACTCATCTACTGGTATAGGTTTTGAGAAATAATATCCCTGAAACATCTTACATCCCATCATGCTAAGCATATCAAGCTGGCTTTTCTTTTCCACACCTTCTGTTATTACCTTCATTCCAAGCTTATTAGCCAGTTCTATTATACTTTCAAGTATATCCTGGCCCTTGACTTCATTCTCTGAGGCACGTAAAAAGCCCATATCAATCTTAAGTACATCTGCACTTATATCCTTCAACATATTAAGAGAAGAATAACCACTTCCAAAATCATCAATCTCTATATCAAATCCATAATCCTGAAGCTTCTTAATAATAAGTATATTCTTATCAAAATCTGACATAAGTGCTGTTTCTGTAATCTCAAGCTTTAGAAGTTTCGGACTTATATCATATTTTTCTACAAGGCTTGTAAATGTTTCATAAACATCTATAAGATAAAAATCTTTTGTAGATATATTAACTGAAATATGATACTTTTCAATACCCCGCTTCTTCCAGTCACTAAGCTGTTTAGCTGCCTTATTCCACATATATATGTCGAGTCTGTACAAAAAGCCGTTTTTCTCTAATGCATCTATAAACATACCTGGCGAAAGTAAACCCCTCTTAGGATGCTGCCATCTTACAAGTGCCTCTGCTCCATATGGATATCCATCATAGTCAACCTGTGGCTGCAAAAACATAACGAACTCTTCATTATCAAGTGCCCTGTCAAACTCTCCTATGATTTTTCTTTCCTCTAATGACTTTAACATAAGATGTTCTGTATAGTATGCAACATTAATCTTATATTCATTTCTTATAGTTTCACCGGCAAGGTTTGCTTTATCGCACATGATACTCACACGTTCATTAACATCCTCTATATCATATACTCCTGAAAATATATGCATATGAAATAAACTATTTTTAAAAGCAGCGTTCATTCCACTTACAGCCTTATCAATAAGTTTCTCATCAAATCTGACCTTTGGCATACACATGGCAAAACGGTCTCCACGGAGTCTTGCCGCAACAACTTCTTCATCTGCAAAGTCTTTAATGTACTCCGCTTCTTTTCTTAGTATTTCATTTCCTTTTTCCACACCAAACAATTCATTGACAAACTTAAAATCTTTTATGTTACTGCATATGATACAATACTTAGTATCTATGTGTTCCTTTATCATCTTAGCAGTTTCTATATAAAACTGTTCTTTGTTTAAAAGACCTGTCAGCATATCATGTGTTGCCCTGTACTTTTCATACTTAAGCAGTTCAACCTCTTCAGTCCTGTCATTAAAAAGAAAATAATCACATACCTGGTTTTTTTTATCATCGTACGTTCTTTTATAGGCTATCTCATAATACCGCTTACCACTATCGCTGTTAATAGAAGTCTCAAACTTCATACTGTCTTTTCTGTTGTCACCTATTTTCTCAAGCCATGCTCTGTATTTATGCTCCATGTGTTCATAGTCATAGCCTATATTATACTGCTCTCTTAAAATATCATTACAATATATACATTTACCATGAATATCAAAGCATACAATACCACTATTCATATCTTTAATAATAAGCGATAATGTATTCTCTATAAGTTCATTAGGTATATAGCTTAATGTAAGATAATATATGATCATAGACATGAAGCCATATATCAGAGTCGATATATCATATATTGACTGTGACCTTACCGTTGCAAGATCAAGAATAAAACCGACAAATAATGTTATAAATATGACCTCATATCTGAAGCTGTAAAACCTTGATGCCTTTGCTATCATGAATATAAATGATATAAGGATAACTACTATAACAATATAATTATATAAAAAATGCGCATGATAGAAAAATCCATCTTTGACATATTCTATTATTATATCACTGTTAGTTATTTCTGATATCGTAAATACCTTGTGTGTCCATACGTTAGCAATCATAACAAAAGAATCTACTGCTGAAAATAATATCATTGCTATCTTTACTGCACGAATTCCTTTAAATAAGCCTGTAGAATACTGCGTATAATACATAAGCAGAATTACAAGCCAGTCATAACATGCAAACTCTACTCCTTTGCAGAGTGTCGTCACCTTAATATCTGGAAAAAAACTGGATAGCCAGAAAAATATTCCGCATACAAAAGCAACTATCTCATAATACAGAACAATTTCTGCAAGCTTTCCTTTCTTACCAAATGACTTAACCGCACATATTCCCATAAGAACAATCTCTATTATAATAAGAAGACTATACATAAATTTCATAATGTTCTTCTCCCATTTGTAAAAAAATTAAACACGTTTTTTATAATTATTATTATACATATATGTGGAAATTTTTGCAATTTTTATTCACTTTAAATTTAATAACGTATCAATTCATTAAATATCTCTATCGCATATCTGTCCGTCATACCGGATATATAATCTATAATTGCCTGGGCATATATAAGTTCTGTTTCAAACAATCCATATATTCTGCGGTTCTTATATTCCTCTTTTAACCTTCCTTCCAAAGCTGCATCCTGGCAGGTATCCGGATATAGCCTTGAATATACATCATTATATATCTCTGATGGTGTATCAGAATATATAAGAAGATGTTTCACAAAATTTTTAATAAGCTGTGGATATGATTTTTTTCTTTTTAAAAGCCTGTATATTGTGTTTACTCCGTCTGTTGAATCATAAGATTCCATAAGTGTATCATATATGCTTCTTATGATTAATGCTGCATAGTTACGATATACATTAAACTTTGGATTCATATATATAGTTTCATAGTTAAACTTCTTAATAGAATTGAGCATTTCGTTGTGTTCATCACTAAGTCTTATTCCTGATTCCGGTGTACTGTTAGCACATATGCTTGTTATAAAATTATGTATTATAACTGTTGTATTTATTGTTTTTACCCCATATGTTCTGGATATTTCCATAAGTTTTTTTATATCTGAATCCTCTATGAACTCCATACGTATGGCATCTTCTATATCCCTTCCCAGATAAGCTATCTTATCTGCTATTTTTACTACACATCCTTCCCATGTATAAGCCTGATATTGTCCTGATATTTTAAATGTATCAAGATCTATTTTTTCTTTTCTTGGCTTGATTCCGTTTTCATCAACTTCACCACAGTGTGAGATTATTCCATCCCTTACCGCATATGTGAGATTAAGATTCTGGTAATTTTTATTATTATCCTGAAGCAGTTCTATCTTATCTATCATTCTTAAACTGTTTCTCTCGTGCCAGAAGGCATCTAGTCCAAGCTCGTTACGAATATTTGTAAGTTCAACTTCTCCCTCGTGTCCGAATGGAGCGTGTCCAAGATCATGTCCCATAGCAATAGCTCTTGTAAGATCAGTGTTTAAGCCAAGAAATTTTGAGATTGTACAGCTTACCGATTCAACATGTTGTACATGCTCCATACGTGTACATATATGATCATTATCTATATTAAAAAATACCTGTGTTTTATGCTTCAATCTACGATATGCAAGTGAATGAAGTATACGTGTGTAATCACGCTCATATTCTGAACGTATATCATCCTTGCGCTTATATAATGGTGCCTGCCTTTCTATGTGTCTTTCCCAGTCTGCATTGTTTTCGTTGGATGCATAATCTTTAAATACATTTCTCTCCATACACACCTCCCAATGAACATATTCACTATTTTAAATTCACAATTATAATGGATAATTTTATATTATGGCTATTCCAAAAATATGTCAAATACATTTTAACAATTAAAATTTATCGATTGTATATAAAATGTGCCAGAGATTAAATGTATAATCTAATCTCTGGCACATAAACTTAAAGTTTAAATATTTTTAATCAAAACTGCTTTCATTATTTCTCATAATTATTGCTTTCATTATCCCTCAATAGCAATTCTTTTTGTAGCTTCAACCTGCTTAGCTTCTTTTTTAGGAATAGAAAGTCTTAATATACCACTTTCATACTTAGCCTTTATATCTTCCTGCGTAAGAGCATCACCAACATAGAAGCTTCTGCTCATAGCACCTGCATAACGCTCTTTTCTGATGTACTTACCTTCCTTATTCTTCTCTTCCTTATCAAGTCCCTTAGCAGCACTTATTGAAAGATATCCGTTATCAAGCTGTACATTTATCTCATCCTTCTTAAATCCAGGTAAATCAATATCTACTTCATAACCTGAATCTGTTTCCTTAACATCTGTCTTCATCTCATGGCTCGCATGCTTACCATATAAAGCTTTGTCAACCTCTGGAAATCCAAAGTTCATCCAATCATCGTTAAATAAGTTTTCTCCAAAAATACTAGGCATTAACATAAGTCATCTCTCCTTTTTAATAAACTATCTGTTCGGCTGAACCTTTCGTTCATTCGGATCTGATATAATAACTCTGTATCAAATCCAAAGGATTACATATTCATCTGAACTATTACCTTGTTTTTTGAACATCAGGTAAAGGATATTAACTATTCAATCTCTTAATTCTTTAACTCCTCTTCCTTTGTTCTGACTATGTTATAGTCTTTATTGTTAGCAATGTAAAGAGGCGAGTGCTAAAGTTTATAATTTGTTAATATTTAACATGCCAATGGTACAGGTTTATATAAGCTGATTTATATATAATGATTTATGCAAGGCAGTTCACATCCTCTGTATATTGTGGTATGCTTTTATCAAAGTCGTGGGCTTTTGACACAGACATTTATTTATATTTATCTGGGGATTTAATGCCTGTGTGCTGCCAGCCAAGCCAATGGCAGCAGATTTCCACCTATGGCAGACGAAGGGACTTTAATTATGAAAAATATCAAACAGGCGAAGACAGTTATAATATCAATAATTATGGTTATTATAGCATATGGAATTATGCAATATATGGGAATAACCTGCCCTATAAAATATATAACAGGAATATCCTGTGCTGGCTGCGGTATGACACGGGCGTGGATTGCTTTACTTCATTTTGATATTAATACCGCATTTATGTACCATCCACTTTTTTTCCTTCCACCAGTTGCACTCATAATATTCCTGCTAAGAAAACGGCTTAACAAAAAGCTGTATTATACGCTTTTTGCAATCATTCTTGCCGCATTTATAATTGTATACATATACAGACTATTTAACTGCCACAATGGTATTGTTGTATTCGAGCCACAGAATAACATAATACACCGCATATTTGATAAGATAGCAATTAAAAAGCAGCCTGCACTTTTTAACTAATGCGTCGGCTGCTTTTTATTACGTTTTTATATGTTGCAGATTAATCTACAAAATCTGTATGTCTTGTTATATATTTAAGAAGTCTTACCTGTCCCCATGATGAATATATACCACAGGTAATCAGGCTTAGAAGTGCTATAATTATATACTCTCCAAGAAAGCCCAATCCAGTACCACTAAATACAAGTCTTCTGTTGTTAATATTCTGATGCTTAACGTCCCATCTCTGTATCATACATACTGCCCAAGGTGTTGCTATGCCACATGTTACACATATAAGGATTCCTCCAAGAACAGCATAACCAAGATACTCAAAACTGTTACCATCAAAGTATGAAATGCTTTCATTAGGAACTACTGCCTCACCATCAATATATGTATGCTTCATCTCCCACTTTCTAAGAGCTACATACATAAAGAAGCTATATATACCACAAGTTACTAATGTCAAAAGCTCCCACACTATCCAATGTCCAAGAAGTGAAGCTCCAGTTCCATCGAAGGTTAATCTTCTGCCATTAATAACTGTATGACTAAGTTTCCAGCTATATATCTTACATATAATCCATGGTGTTGCTATACCACATGTCACTACACAGATTATAGTTCCTAATATAGTATATCCAAATAACTCTGCTCCATTTCCATCAAAGTATGACATCTCAGGATTAATAACCTCTGTCTTTTCCAAGTCCTTTGTTGTTGGATTCTTAGCCTTATAATCCTCATAATATTTCTTATATACATCAAATGCTCCACCCAGATTAAATGGTGTATCCATTGGATTAGCTGCAATGGTAATTCTTGCAAGAAGCTCTACTCCGGCAACTACTGAAATAATCCCAAACAGCCAGCCAAGTACACCTACATGAAATGCTATTCCGATACATGAAATAGCTGAGCATATAACTGCTGCTGGTGCTATCCATGTATTCACCCTACTCGTGTCTTTTGTCTTAAGTGCAACATAAACAAGACCTGCTGCTGCACCGATAGAGCCAGCACAAAAAATAATTCTTAGTAATCCTACCAGGATGTTGCGTATAATACATCCTACCGCAAACCATCCAAAAAACATTGATAATACAACGCCTACAATGCTTGTTACAATAGACATTCCTATTGGAAAGAATGCTGCAACAGGCGCATATCTTTCAATATTGTCTAATGTCAGATACTTTTTCCAGTCAAATTTTTCATTCATCTCTTTCTCTCCCGTTTAATTACTTTGTAAAACAATATGTATCATATCTGATATTATACACTTTATCTTTAGTATACTTTAATATTATTATCCTTGGTATCCTTGTCTTTAGTATATTAGCTTCAGCTATATTTTCTTTAGTGTATTAAATTTAAGTTTCTTTAGCTTTAGTGTATTTTTGTTTTACATTCTAATAATATCAATATATTGAAGATAATGCAATGCTAAATATAAATTTTTTCTTAATTTTATAAACTTTTTTGTTCTTAAAATGCTATTTATACTTTTGACTCCGACATCATTTATATTGTATCATTAGATTTAAATGATGTCGGAGTCAAAAGTCCACGACTTTCATACCAACGGATTGCTCCGTGCTACGCACTATTATATTTAATTTTAGCAGAATCAGGGTTCTGAAAATGGAGGGCAGTATGGCTATTGTTGTTGCTGAAAAGATAATTGAAATGTTTTTTATAATGCTTTGTGGAATAGTTCTATTTAAAACTGGCCTGATTGATGATAAGACTGTCCCAAAGCTGTCAAACATTCTTCTTATGTTGGTTTCACCTCTTATGATATTCCAATCTTACCAGATGGACTTTGACGGTCATCTTATGTGGGGGCTTGGTCTTACACTCATTGCAGCTTTAACAACATTTACAGTTATTATAATATTAACAAATATACTAATCAGAAATACTGAATATAGCAGAAACGGTATAAGTATAAGTTCTGCTTATAATCTGCAAAAAAACAGAATTCCTGTTGAGAAAATTGCCCTTATATATTCAAACAGTGGTTTTATAGGACTACCTCTTATCAATGGCGTCATTGGCCAGGAAGGTGTTTTCTATATGACAGCTTACCTTACTGTATTCAATCTGTTATTATGGACACACGGCGTTATAGTCATGGGTGGAGCAGGTGACTTCAAAACTATATGCAGGAATCTTTGCACACCAACCATTATAGCCATATTCGCTGGTGTTATATGCTTTGTTACCGGCATAAAAATACCTGCTGTTATAGATAATCCGATTCAATACATAGCCAATATGAATACGCCACTTGCTATGCTTATAGCTGGTGCTAATCTTGCACAGAGCAATATTGTAAGCAGCCTCAAAAGCCTGCGTATGTACTATCTTTGTGCTCTTAAGCTCATCATATTTCCTGTAATCGGTATGCTTGTTCTTTATATTTTCAACTTCCAGAGCTTTGATTTTAATGTACCATTTACCGTATTCATAGGAATGGCCTGCCCTGCCGGAGCATCTGCTATTATGTTTGCAGAAAGATATGACAAGGATTCACTTTACGCGACAGAAATATTCGTGCTTACAACTATATTGTCACTCATTACAATACCTTTGCTGTCAATATTTGCGATAAAGCTGTTTGGTCTGTAAATAAAATGATGTTATGAAAACAGCTGCTTCCATGTTATTCATTCCTGTAGTCGCAATAGTGAATTGTAATAAAAAGATTGTTATATAATTGTAAAGTGATATAATAAATATAGTGTATTTGCGTGAAAATTATATACAATTGAATACATAAGAAAGGGGTTTGTAACTATGAAGAAACAAAGGAAACTATCAATCAAAGCCAGGCTTTTAGGAAGCATAATGCCAGTCGTTATTGCTATCGTAGCAGTACTTGTGCTTATTGCTTATCAGGCATCAGCAGGCATAATTGAAGATTATTCGCAGAATTTGCTGGAGTCATCGGTAAGTAACCAGTCATCTAAGATAGAAGCCTGGTTAAGTGAGAATCTTGCTTCTTTCCAGATGGCAAAGACCACAATAGAAAATCTTCACCCAGATGATACACAGTTAAAGGCTATTCTTGATGGATATTATAACTATAATGATAATTATCCAGATGGTTTATATGTATCTAACTCTAATGGTAATCTTATAAAGGCAGATAAGTCAACTAAGAAGGAGAGCAATCCTGTACAGAGTACATGGTATAAGGAAGGCCTTACAAGGGTTAATATGGCTGTTGGTTCGGCATATAAGAACGCTGAGGGGGTTAATGTAATTAGTGCTTCAGGTATTCTTAATGACGGAACTGATAATATAAGGGTAATATCAGCAGATATGACACTTGACCGAATTACTATAATTGTTAATTCTTTCATTGATATGGATAATGCAGAGGCATTTCTTGTTGATAAGAATACAGGAGTTATACTTGCTGATAGAGAATCTTCATTAATATCACAGAAGCTTGGTGCTTCTGGACAGAGTGAATATTATCAGAAGGTAGCAAACCAATTTAATTCAAATGATTATGATTTCGCAACTATTGATGGCAATATGACGGTATTTAAGGAGGTTGATGGTACTGACTGGGTATTAGTATCATATATTCCTAAGAGTATTGTACTTGCAAAGCTTATACGTTTAAGAACTATTATGATAATTGTAGGAATTGTATGTATAATAGTTCTTTGTATTCTTGTTGAAAGAATGACTAATGTAGTAGTTAAGCCAGTAAAGAATATGACTAAGGCTATCACACAGATGGCTTCTGGTGATTTTACAGTATCAGTTAATGTTAAGGGTCATGATGAGATTGCGGTTATGGGACAGAGCATACAGAAGTTTATTCAGGCTATGCGCCAGATGATATCCCAGATTAGTGATGTATCTGTACGATTAAAGGAGCAGGCAGTCTCAAGCAAGAATATATCAGGCGAGATGAATACTGCGGCAGATATACAGTCCAAGTCGATGCATGAACTTAACGATACAGTTGACCAGTTATCAGTGTCAGTTAATGAGATAGCAGAAAATGTTACACAGCTTGCAGGTGTTGCTGCAGAAACCAAGAACGATGGCGACTCAGTTGATATTAAAATGCGTGAGACAGTTGAAGTATCCGAAAAAGGACGAATGGATATGGAACACGTCAGCGAAGCACTTAACAATATTGAGTTATCAATAAGAAGTCTTGAGGAAGCTGTCAATAAAGTTGGTTCGGCTTCTAAGGAAATAGTCGATATTATTAAGCTTATAGGTGATATAGCTGATGAAACTAACCTCTTATCACTTAATGCATCTATTGAAGCAGCAAGAGCAGGAGAAGCAGGAAGAGGCTTTGCAGTTGTTGCTTCTGAGATAGGTTCACTTGCAAAGAACAGTACTGAGTCTGTAGAACACATTACACAGCTTATTACAGAGATTAATAAGCTTGTTGAAGATGCTGTAAGTCAGGCAGGAGACAGTGTTGTAGAGATTGGTGACAGTGCAGTATTAATTCATACAGCAGTAGATACATTTAATACAATATTCAATAATATTAAGGCAACCAATGAACTTATGGCAAATGTTGTTGAGAAGATTGGACATGTTGATGAAGTTGCTACTAATGTTGCCGCTATATGTGAGGAACAGGCTGCAAGCTCAGATGAGATTATGGCAACATCTGAGTCAATGTTAGGACAGGCTGATAATATTTCTAAAAACAGTGGACAGGTGGAAATCTCAGCAGAAGAATTAGCAGCTTCGGCAGAACAGCTTTCTAATCAGGTACAGCAGTTTCATATATAGAGAAGATAAAATGTCCGGAAAAGAGGTTATAGAATGAAGAAAAGGTTATGTTTATTAATATGTCTGGTAATGCTTGTATTAGGTGCTTCCGGCTGTGGCACTGGTACTAATACATCTTCAACAGGCAGTAAGAGCAGTGTAAAGATGTTAATGACACTGGCACAGGCTGATACTTTCAGAACACAGTTAGTTAATAAAGCAAAGGAAACAGCACAGGAGCATAATACACAGCTTGATATATTAGATGCCAATAATTCAATTGAAAAGCAGGTTGAGCATATTAAGAAAGCCGTTTCAGAGAATTATGATGTAATTCTTTGTAATATGGTAGATAAGGATACTTCATTAGAGCTTGAAGCTCTCGCAGGAGATATTCCTATTGTATTCTTTAATGTATCACCAGATGAATCAAGACTTAAAGCTGGCAAATATATGTATGTTGGCTCAGATGAGTACACCGCAGGACAGTTTCAGGCAGAATATGTGCTTGATAAGTTAAAATCATCATCAGAAATTAATGTTGCTATAATTAAAGGACCATCAAGCCATTCAGCAACTAAGGGAAGAACTAAAGCTGTTAAAGAGATACTTAACGCTTCTGGAAAGAAGATTAATTATGTATTTGAAGACCACGCTGACTGGGAACAGTCAAAAGCAGAGGAAATGTTTAATATATTCTTAAAGACTAACCAGAAATGTGATGTTGTTATATGTAACAATGATACTATGGCACTTGGTATAGTAGATGCGTGCCGTAAAGCAGGAAAGAGTAATATATTAATTCTTGGTATCGATGCGACAAGCGATGGCTGTAAGGCAATAGAAACAGGAACAATGTCATTTACAGTATACCAGTCTGCTGATGGACAGGGAAAGAGGCTTATAGAAGCAGCTATTGCACTCGGAACAGGAAGCAGTACGAGTGGCATTGAGGGAATATCAGATGACGGCTTATATGTATGGGTACCATTTGAGAAGGTAGATTCAACTAATGTATCAAAGTATAAGTAGTAAAAGTAATAAGCAATAAGTAATAAGTAATAAGTAATAAGAGTAATAAGTGATAAAAAATATAAGTGATAAACCGGTGGATTTACTGGTTATAATTTATAGTTGATATAATAAAATGGGGCTGTCGCTTTAACGTTGAAAATCGTTGAGGTACCAGCCTCTTTTTGAAATGTCAATTTTCTTAATATTATCTCTTTGAGAACATTTTGATAGCTTGAAAAGCCCATAAATAGGGGATTTGTATCTGGTAGTGTTACATATCTGTTGTATGCGTAGCACTACCCACAGATTTCCAGAACTGCTCATTACTTTATTGAAGAAAGAATATTATTCCATCTCAATGCCAATGTTATTAAATGTGTCGACTTCTAAATCCGCAAGTATCATATTAACTCTAATATATCAACCATCCGCAACAAATGCTTACACCGCCGTAATACTAGCATTTTTAATTTTAGTCTCTGATAGGTTTTCATTCCACCTGACTGTACATTCTGTTTCATAATGATATTTTATAAAATCAATTTGAGCTTTGACCCGCACTTTTGTCCCTTCCTTATTAAGGCTTAAAATCTCAGATGATATCCATTTAAACTTTGCCTCTTCATCAGATGTCCACTCAACATTGAGAGGCGGTTCTTGTTTATAATTATTTTCTACTGCTGCTTGACTTTCTAATAGAAGACGATTGGACTTTTTAGTGGTGTGAGAACCGCTTGAAGTCCAATCGAAGAAAGTTAAATTTTTCCAATCACTCTCTAGTTGAAAACATAGCGTAAATAACTGGCAGAAATATAATTATGAGTTGTAATGGTGAATCTTTCATTATAATTCCATATGCAAATATAATAACCAGACAGGCAATACTTACATATATTCCAATCTTACTCTTGTATACGTACACAATCAATGAAACTGCTGACACAACCAGTAATAACACAAATACAATTCCATATAATGTAACACTTACTGAATGAGCATTTCTTTTAACAATCAGGCTTCTTATGGTCAACCCACTCATAGCCAGCGATAAAATCACAGCTATATAAGCACTTATCCTCGTGCTCAGCTTATATTTTTTCATCTGTTAAATCTCCCTTTATATTTCTACACTGTAAACGATATCCATGAATCCTGACAATACTTACTATAAGGAGTGCCAATACTACAATATAAATAATCAGGCTCATCATTACCGTGTCAGGAACTTTAAAATTAACAAATGCTATAATCAAGGCAAACACAATGTCGACAGCAGCTATAAAATACCATTTATGTATATTCCGTTTATAATCTTTAATAAGTTCATTACTATTCATTCCCTTATCATTATAACCAGCATCAAGTTTATAAATGTTAATTGGCATTCTCTCATCATTCATTACTAATCCCTCCTCAAAAAAACAACTGCTTAGTTACATATGTATTATACATTATTAATTTGTCGCTTTCTTTATAAAAAATATCACTTTACAAATAGAATTTAAGATATTATGCTATTTTTATATTTAATATCATTAGAAGGAAGTAAAATGCATGCCAAGACCTATAAAAGATGGTAATAATTTTGAAATAAACAGAAGTATCGTTTATAACGGAAAAGATATTAATTTTCATATGCCATCAATGAGTGCATGTATAAAACATTATGAGATTGGTTTTCAGATATCTGGCAGTCATCATGTATACTCAACTGATGGAGAGTGGGATATTCTCAGAGGATATGTTGGAACAATGCCTCTTGGATTACATCACCAGACCTTTTGCTTATGTGTGATAAAGAAGTAATAGAAGTGTAAAAAATTTTGCCTTTCCTATCCGATACTTGTCTTTGGTATCGGATAGGGCGGGCGGTCATTCGGGCAAGTCCACCTTGCCGACGAAAGAATAGTAAATCTCAATATCCTGTCTGCGTGTGCCGTTTTCATCGTAGCTGCACTCATGCACAACGATTTTCTCTACAAACTCACGCAAGAGGGTGTGGGTCAGTTCTTCAAAGTTCATGTGCTTGCGGACAATGTTCATAAACTTTTCTGCGTTTACGGTAGCTTCCTGTGCTTTGGAAAGCTCCGCCTGTATTCTGGCAACACGCTCTTTCAATTCCTGCTGTTCGGCTTCATAGTCTGCCGAAAGCTCCGTGAAACGCTCGTCAGAAATGCGACCGCTTACGCTGTCCTCATACAGCCGCTTGAAAATAGCGGAAAGTTCACCGATACGCTTTTCGGCAGCTTCCAGTTCCTTTTTCTTGGCGGCGTTCCGGCGTTTGCCGCCGTCCTCGTTCTGCTCGATCAGCAGCTTCATAAACCGGGCTTCATGCTTTGCCGCATAGCTCGTCACTTTCCGTAGATTGGAGAGAACGCCCGCAGTCAAAAGGTCGGTGCGGATAAAATGTGCGGTGCAGTCATGGGTGCGCTTCTTGTAGTTCCCGCAGATATAGCAGTCCTGTTTCCGCTTATCGGTCTGGTAACGCTGCCGCAGTCCGCGCAAAAGAGCATACCAGAGAACAAGCCCACTTCATCATAGCGGTTCGGACGCTTGCGCTGTTTGCGTAATTCCTGCACACGCTCCCATGTCTGGGTGTCGATGATAGGCTCATGGTGGTTCTCGAAAATTGCCTGTTTCTCAATGGGATTTTCTATGCTGTGCTTGGTCTTGTAGGACGGTTTCTCCGTCTTGAAGTTCACCAAACAGCCCATGTACTCCCGGTTTTCAAGGATATGCACCACGGTATTTGTCGCCCATTTGCACTCATAGCCGGGGTGATAGCGGCGTGTGCTGCCCGTCCTGCGGTATTCCAGCGTTCCCGGCGTTGGGATTTCCTGCTCGGTCAGCATACGGGCTATCTTGGTCGGACCGTTCCCGGCAAGGCACAGACGGTATATCTGCTTGACTACGGGTGCGGCTTCCTCGTCAATGATGAAATTTTCGTCCTCGTCCATGAGGTAGCCGTACACGGGTTTGCTCGTAACAGGCTTGCCGCTCATGCCTTTTGACCGTTTTACGGCTTTGATTTTCTTGCTCGTATCTCTCACCAGCCATTCGTTGAAAATGTTCCGCAAAGGGGCAAAATCATTGTCGCCCTGTGCGCTGTCCACTCCATCGTTTATGGCGATAAAGCGGACGCCTTTTTGTGGGAAAATCATCTCGGTATACATTCCCACCTGCAGGTAGTTTCGCCCTAACCGTGACATATCCTTTACGATAACAGTAGCCACTTTCCCGGCTTCAATATCCGCAAGCATGGATTGAAAGCCCGGTCTTTGGAAGTTCGCACCAGAATAACCATCGTCCGTGTACCAGCGCAGATTGGAAAAACCGTTCTGCTTTGCGTAGGTTTCAAGAATACGCTTCTGGTTGGAAATGGAATTGCTTTCGCCTTGCAGCTCGTCCTCATGGGATAGTCTTGGATAAAGGGCAGTGATTTTCTGGGTGGTCTGTCTTAACATAAAATCCTCCGTTTCCGACAGCCAGCCCCACTATTCCGTATTTCGATTATACCACATGGGGCGGCTGTCTGTATAGCGGCTTCTGCTTCTTTACCGCCTGTCAAAATGACGATTTTTTACTGTGCGGCTTGTAGCGTTAGGGCGAAAGCTGGGCTTTGTGTCCTGCGGCGGCTTCCGCCTCCAGCACTTTCATCATCTTATCGGCTGCGGTGTCGGTGGTATCTTTTTTGAAAAAGCCGGAAACGATAAGGACGGTGTTGCCCATGCGGATCTCTGTCACGCAGTCCGGGCGGCGTTCCGGGGTGGTGTTCTGCTTGTTCTCTGCCATAGGCAACTCCTTTCATTTCATCAATTCTTTTAGTCTGTTCAGCTTGGCTTGCGCCGTTTCACGGCGGAAGTTCTCTCCCGTAAAGAGGATAGGGGCGCACATTTCCAAAAGGCGGTCATAAATCCGGGCATGGGCGGTGTCCAGCGGATTTTGCAGGCTGTCCAATGTCAGATTGGTGGTAACGATTAAGGGCTTGCGGCTGCGGTAGCGGCTGTCAATCACATTGTAGACCTGTTCTAAACCGTACTCTGTGCCGCGCTCCATTCCAAAATCATCAATGATAAGCAGAGGAAAACGGCAAAGACGCTCGATATACTCGTTGCGCCCCTCAAAGCTGGCGGTCAGGTCATTCAAAATCGCAGAGAAGTTCGTCATGCGGACAGCGACTTCCTGCTCCATGAGGGCATTAGCGATACAACCGGCAAAATAGCTTTTTCCTGTGCCGACCTTGCCCCATAGCAGATAGCCGATATTTTCCTCGCGCATGATTTCCCAATGCTCCACATAGAAGTGTGCAATCTCCATTTGCGGGCATTTCCCGTTGTCGTTGGCGAAAGTCCATTCCTGCATGGTAGGATTGGTAAATCCCCGGCGTTTCAAGTCCTCCACGGTGTCAAGGTGCTTTCTGCGCTGTTCGGCGGCTTCACGCTCCAAACGCTGGGCTTTCTGGCAGTCACATTCTGCCGGGTGGCGGTCACGCCCAAACAAGGCGGCTTGCTTTTCCGGGAAGTAGGCTTCTTTCGGAGTGTGACACTTGCCGCAGTAAAGCAGTCCGTCCTCGCCCATGTAGTCCTCCGGCTGTGGGGTAACAGCCGTCATATTCAAAACTCGTTCTGTAAACAGATTACTCATAAGCTCTCGCCCTCCTTGCAGGTGTATTCGGGTATGCCCTGTTTCGGGGCAGCCTTTGCGGTATCGTCTGCCGCCCATCTGCGAATAGTGGCGGCGTGGTTTTTATATTTCTTGCCCGTGGACGCGATATAGCCGGAAAGCCGCTCAATATAGTACGCCCATTTTTCGGGCAGCTCCGCTTGCAGTTCGGAAAGCTCCGTATCAGTCAGAAATACATTCTCATATCTGCCATAGCTGCGGGCGAGGGCTTGTCCCTTTAACTCTTCCTCTTTTTCTAACTCTATATCTATCTCTTTCTTTATCTCTATCTCTGGTGGACGAATGTCGGACAAATGTCCGCCATTTGTCCGCGGCGGCAAAAGTGCCTTATTTTCAAGCCTTGCGGCGCGTTTCCGTTCCGCTTCGGTAGAGGATTGACCGATCATCAGCTCGATGTCGGTCATATAAAGTAGCCCGCAGTCAAGCTGCTCCACAAGCCCTAACTGCTGGAAGATGGCTAATGCCCGTTCCACCGTCCCGATTTGGTGACGGGTCAGCGTGGCTATCATCTGGGCGGTATAGGGGATATGCTCGTCAAGCTGCAATCTGCCGCCATTTTTCAGCGATTTTAAGTACAGCTTCAAGAGGATATTGGAATACAAAATCCCGTCTTTCATGTCCTCCAACAGCACAATGGAATCGCTGTCGAAGAAGTTTTCTTTCAGTTTGAGGTAGTAATATTTGCGGTTATCTGCCATTGGCGGTGTCCTCCCTGTGTTTCCATCTCTTAGAGAAATACCGGGGGCAGAGGACGATAATCGCCCGGAAGCTCTGCTTGCAGCCGTGTGTGCAGCCCCGGCAAAGGTCATTGTAGGTAATACGGTTTCGGTGGTTGAGGAAAAAGCTCCATTCCAACCGCCGCTTTTTGCTCATACGTGGCATTTCTCGCTCCTTTCTGCCGTTTCCGCTGGTATAAGCGGATAGGTCGGTAAAAATGTAGTTTCTCGGTGTCATTTTCGGGGATTTCCTGCGCTGTGCGCCCCATTTCAAAGGTGGGCAGTATTGCGGATAGGGTGCAGGGCATATCCCTGTTTTGGTATCGTTTCGGGGCGGTTTTTAACGCTCATGTTCGTGCTTTTTCTCTCTGTCTTTCTCGCCTTGCAGGATTTGAGAAAGATTGCTTTTCACGGTATGCAGCTCCTTGACACGGGCTTTTTTCTCCCGGTATTCGTTGTAATGGGCGTTCTTTTCGGCGGTAAGCTGCTCGATTTCCGCTTGCAGGGCTTTATGGCTTGGCAGCTTGGAAACGCCATGCGCCCGGAAATAACGGGTGGCTGCGTCCGCTATGATAAAATCGCTTTCGTGCCGTTCCCGATAGGTGCTGCGGGCTTTCTCCGTTTTCTGTGCTTTCAGACCATCACGGGCAGGCTTGGTCTTGGCATAGGCAAGCACCTGTGTCTGAAGCTCCTTTTTCTCCCGGATAGCAGCGTCCAGGGCTTTCAGCTTGGCGGTGCTGTCCTGTAAATCCGCATTGGCAGATACCAGGGCTGCGTCCAGCTCCTCCGGCGAATAGCCGTACTGCCCGTAGGCGGCAACGGTAGCCGCCATTTGTTTCAGATTGTGGACTGCCGCCCAGCGGTCATAGCCCGCGCCCTTTCCCTCCGCTCGCTTCGCTGCCCGGTCAACCATGCGCTGAATACCGTCCTTTTCCGGGGTGGTTTGGACAGCTTTTTTGCCCTGCAAACGCTCCCTTATGTTGCGGGGGTATTCGGGTACGGTTGCGGTCTGCTCGGCGGCTCTGTGGGCGTTCTGTTCCAAAAGGGCAAGAACGGCAGCGCGGTCAAAATCATCTCCCAGCTTGCGGGCGGTAATGGGCTTTGTCCTGTCCGGCGTGAGGTAGGATAGCCGCCCTCGGCTCTCCTTGACAGTCACGCCCTGTTGCAAGAGAACGGCGGCGAACTCGCCATAGCTTGTGGCAGAGGACAGCGCGGTGCGTATGGCCTGCCGCAATTTTTCCTTGTCTGTTTCAAACTTCGTGGGCTTGGCTGGCTGCTCCTCGGCTGGCAAGGCGGCAACTTCCTTGTCCAGCTTTGCCTGCCCTTTCCGCTGCGCCCAATACTCACGCTCGGTAATGCGGTTTTTGCTGCCATGCAAAAGGTCGATTTGATAGAGATTTTCCCGGTGGCACAGCTCCATGACTTCGGCTTTGAAGTATTCCATCGCCGCGTCTGTGCAGCGGTGTTTGCACCCGGCGCGGGTGTCTGCCGGTCTGTCCATGTAAGGCAGGAACGGAACTTCCTCTATCCGCAGAGAATTGATAACGATATGCACATGGATATTGCCGCTGTGGTTGTGTCCGTCCGGGTGGGTGCAGACAATGGCTTGGTGTCCGGGAAACTGCTTCCGGCAAAATTCCTCGCCCAACGCCTGCGCCCGGTCTACGGTCAAACCGTTGTCCACCGCGTCCCGTGGGTCAAAGCTGATAATGTAGTGGTGGCTTTTTACATCTTCCCGCTTCTGGTTCTTCCCATAGCGGAGATTGGAGCGCATACAGGCAACGGCAAAATCCTCGTCGCCGCAGTTCAGCGTGGCTATTCGATAGTCCTCTCTGAGCATGAGCCGCCCGTTTTCATCAAGGGTGGGCTTCATGGTAAACTCGTCATGTTCAAAGGTGAGGTACTGCTCGGCTGCGCCATAATCCGCATTTTTAGAGCTGATATGTTTGAATGTTGCCAACAGCGTCACCTACCTTTCGCAGGACTTCAAACTTCAAGGCAGCAAGGTCAGAAATGGCGGCGCGGACTTCAACGGACAGGGCGTTGTATGGTGTGCCGTACTCGTTGAGGGCGCGGGCAATCTGATTGAGGTTGCCACCGATTTTTCCGTATTCGGCGGTCAGCCTGCCAACGGCGGACAACAGTTCATCATTGACCGGGGAAACGGTAACGATGGGACGAATGGTCGCCCGTGTAATGGCTTGCCGGATAAATTCGGATTGGCTCATGTCATAGTGTTTCAGCCGCTCGGTAAAGTCGGCGTATTCTTCCTCGGTCATGCGGGTTTTGACCACATGGCAGCGGTGGGGTGTGTTATATTTTTTCTTCAAGCGTTGACCTCCTTTCTCGCCCGACAGGGCGCATGAGCAGGGTTTGGGGAAGGCACTCCCCAACAAGATTTACCAAAGGGGGCAAAACCGCAGATATGCGGATTTTGGCACCGTGGTAGAATCTTGCTCTAAAAAACTACCGCTTTCCTCGGCGGCTCTGGTTTGCGGATATACTGGCTTGCTCCACCAATATAGCGATTGCGGTGGCGTGTTCTGCCCGCTGTTCACCACTACAACGGTGAAAAGGGGGCGTTTTGGCAAACGCAGCGGAAATTTTTTTGTTTTCCCTGTCTGCTCCCTACAACAATCCGGCGGTGTGGTTTGCCAAAGATTTTTGAAAATGGGCGCAAAAAAAGCAGTAAACCTTTTCAAGATTTACTGCTTATCTGCCGCTGTGATGGGTGGCGGTATTAAATTGTCAGCCGTTTTTCAAATGGAATTTATCTGCAATCGCTTTCTTTCTGCTTTCCAATTCCTTTTCTGTAATCTTCCATAATCCTAACGCAATGATCTGCTATCTTTTGCATTCCGAGTTCTTCAAAAAAGGCAATTTGTATTTTCATCAGTTCTTCACAAACAGTCAACTTCTGCTCATCCATATTGCTAATAGCAAGCCATGGGAACGCTTTATATTTCTTAGTGTCCCCAATGAGAAAATTGTACCCTATCAACTCATTTTCACGGAAAACGAAATAGAATTGTGGGCCTGAACCTGGAACTGACTTTTCCATAATTTGCTGCATTGTTCTCACGCCGCCGTATGCCGGAAAAAAACCTATTCGCTCAAGAGCATTTAATATGTCAATCCTTTTATCTGTGGGTATGTCTCTATAATTGATAATCTGTTCCATTTGCTCTACCCTCATTGAAGTTTAATTTGTCAGGCTCTAATTATACAACTTTTCTGTTTAGCGGTCAAAGCGGAACTTCAACAGGCTTTCTATCAGTTGCCTGACGATATGCTCCTGCATATCCGTGTTAATCTGTCCGTCCATTTTCGCACAAGAGCGGATATATCCCGCATAATGGGATAGGACGGCGGCAACAGCTTCCGGGTCGCCCTCGCTTGCCTTAACGATTGTCTCATAGGGAAGTAGCTGGCTCATAGGACAAACCCTCCAACTCTGCCCGTAGCCGCCGTAAAATCATCTGAATACGCCGCCCGGTTGTGTTGCCAGCCCGTCCATATCTCCGTCCAATCTCCCTATGCGTCAATCGTTGGAAGTAGTACAAGAAAATGATTTCCTGTTCCATCTGTGATAGTGCGGACAGGGCTGCGGCAAGCTCTGGACTTTCCAAAAGCACCATCTGACCACAGACGAAAAGCGGATAGCTGGTCATGCCGGATTGCTCCGCAAAGTATTTATCTGTGGTACTGAATGGATAGTGTTTTTCTTCTATCAGATATTCAAGCGAGATTTCCCGCTTGCGGCGGCTCCGTATGCTCCGGGCTGCGTCTATGGCAGCGTGGCGAATAACAGTCTTGCAAAAGGCATCGTGTGTATGCCGGATATGTTCTTGATACTTTTCGTGTTCGGTCATGGAAAATCCCCCTTTCTGAATAATGGCAGAGGGCGGCAGCATCTTGTGCTGTCGCCCTCTTGATTACCGAACAGCAAAGACGGGCGGGGCTGTCAACGGCGGCGCATTTGCGCCGTTCATCTTGACCGTTGACAGGCTCGGCTGGGTTTGCTATCTGCTCACGGCAATTCACTCTCATTGATAGGAATTGCCTCAAGTTCCGTATTCAAATTGTTCCAATAAGAGCCGATATCCGCACTTGTGAAATACTTAAAACCGCCTGCTGCTGACTTCAATTCGCCGTTTTTAACCCCATAGCAGGCGTAAATCAAATCGTAGCTTGTTCCATCTGAGAGGTTAAATCTAAAGCTGGTCACATCTGCTCCGGCAGTTTCCTCAGTCGTTTTGTCTTTTAGGGATAAGCCCTTGAACTTATCATACAGGGTCTTTATATCATTTTCAGCAACAACTACTTTCTTTTCTGCTGATGCAGGCACTCCGTCATAGTGGTACATTTCAACGTTTTCGACATCTTCAACCTCAAATGGGAAGTTGATTTTGACAGGCTCATAAGCAATGTTTATAGGTAACAGAAAGAGAGCTGTAAAAATTGCAATGATACAAAGAGCGATGGAAACGAGAACAGCAATCGTTATCTTTTTTCTGCCTCTCTGCTTTTCTTTTGCCTCATGGCGCATAATAACGCTTTCGCTTTCTTCGTGAAGAACATCTTCGCTCGTGTGAGAAAGCAATTTCTGATAAATTGCGTTACAGTCAGCACAGGCGTTCAAATGCTCTTTTACCATCTCTGCGCTTGCTTCGCTGCAAGCACCGTCAACATACAGCGGAAGAATATCTCGAACAATATCGCATTGTTTACTCATGCTTTTCATCCATCCTTTCTTGAATTTTTAGCTTTGCACGATGATAAGTAACTCTCGCCCATGATTCTGTTTTTCCAAAAATTGCAGCGATTTGTGAAAAAGATAGTTCCCCGAATACGCGAAGCTGAAAGACTTCTTTGTATGGTTCTTCCAAACGGTGAAGAACGAGGTGTATGCGGAACGCCATGTCAGAATCTGCAACTGAGTTCTCAACATTTTCATTTGATGGCAAGTCATTGATTTCACTCACATCAGCTACTCGCTGACGGCTTCGCATTTCATCATGGTAAAGGTTTTTTGCTATGGAGCAGAGCCATGTCAATTCATCTGACTTACCTTTGAATTGTGATGTTGTAGAAACAGCCTTATAGAATGTGTTCTGCGTGATTTCCTCTGCTATCTCACGATTTTTGGCAAGAGAAATAGTATACGAGTATACCTGTAAATAGTAGGCTTTATAGAGCTTTTCATAGTCCATACTTGTCATCACCTCCTTCAGCTTCATAGGTTAGACGGAGAAATCGGAATTTCGTTACAAAGAAGTTTGAAATTTTTATACCTTTACGCTACTCTTGCTTTGTGCGGACTATTGGTAGACGCGCATTAACGGCAAGTAAAGAGATTGCTGTGTCAGCTTGATATGTTCAAATGCTAATTAAGTATAGCATACAGCTATGAATTTTTCTATTGCGTTCCCCTGACTTCGGAATAGTGGCAGGGCTGGCTATCCTTGTTTTGCTTTGTGCTTCTCTACCGTACATGAGCATTTATACTAGCAATGAAACGCATAACAGCATACTTATTAAATATTCATTTGATATAGCTGATTATATAAAGTCAGAAATATCTGCTGTTGCATTTAACAGATTCTACGCTGAAAAATATCACATTCTGAATCAGGAAGACCAGCAAGTTGTCCGGAATATTTTTGAAAAGATGCTGACTGAGTATAATATTAATTCACCATACTCAGATTCTAAATTAAAGGCATTGCTTACATACTTAATTATATTTATTATTGAGCATGAGTTATTTCATGATATAAACGGCAGCCATGGCAAGAAAATAAACAAAAATATCAATGATGTTATGAGATATATAGACTCTAATTATATGACTGATATAAATGTGGATAATATTTGTAAATCATTTAGCTTTTCCAGCTCTCATTTTTCAAGGTTATTCAAACAAAATACAGGAGAAGCTTTTTCAAGATATTTATCCAAGGTAAGATTAGAACATGCTATAGTTTTACTGTCAAATACTGACAAACCAATAGATGAAATCGCTTACGAATGTGGATTTAAAAGTACAAGCTACTTTAGTTATGCATTTAAAAAGGAGTTTCTTGTTTCGCCACTTAAGTATAGGATGCAGATGAAGGGTTAATGTAATTAATGTCAAAAAACACCCCAGAACCGAAATTCTGGGGTGTAACATACTTTTCTGAAGCGCCATAAGACGCTTTGAATTGTAAATCCTATCTCTTTGAGAACTAGAATTAACGTTTTGATATCCTGAAAAGCCCATAGATAGGGAATTTGAGTCTGGTAGTGTTGCATATCTGTTGTATGCGTAGCACTGCCCACACATTCCTAGAACTACTCATCACTCTATCAAAGAAAGGACTATCATTATGAAAAAACACTTTGCTTACTCCAACCAATACAAGAACGGAATTGACATTGCTTTTGATGAAACAGTAAGAAATCTACATACTACACCTAATTCTCAAAGGCTTATTGATACCTTTCTGATAAATCACAAAATACTTCAAAATGCAATTAATCATCATTTGTCCAATATAATATTGATACTCCTATTTTCTTGCCCACATAATCAAGAAATTTATTTATCAATTCATCATTTTTATATTTTCCTAGTGTTTTAAAATATTACCCAGATATTCGTTTCATAATATCTTGTATAGTTTGGGCAGTATTATTAGTTTTTCCTTTCATTTTTTCCAAATAGCACATACAAAGATATAATATGATCCGCCTTATGATATTGTAAATTAGTAATATCCTTTACTCCGAATTCAATAATCTAGGATAATAGATAATTATATCTATCCCAATTGACTAATAAAATCCCTTGCGATACTCTCTATTCGTTCAACTTCATATTTCGGCAATATTCCTGTGTGTGCAATTACATTGCGACACATCGTTAAATCATCCATTCTTGAAACAATCCACGCTTGGTTAGGAATAATATCAGCAAATTCCTCCCAATTACTTGTAATTATCTGTGCCAAATTATCCAACATTGTGTAATGAATAGGTGAATCTCCTCTTGATGAGTGGTATTTATTCTTTTCCTCCGATGCCTTTAACTTCTGAGCCGCATTTTTTATGTTTTTTGAAACACATGATTCCCACCAATCTAAACCATATCTTTCTGAGAGACGATCAACAACAAAATTTCTTAGGGTATTTTCTATACAATATATCATTGCATAAACCGAAGACATCTCTAGTGCTTGTTGCCATATTATTGGGCTAAAATCACTCTCTATAACTCTAGTTACTGGTGTTTGTTGTATCCCTTCTTTCACTGGAATCCCTGTTTTTTGCATAGCAAATAGAGTATCTTCCAATAACATAGCATTAAATGTAAATTCCTTTAACTTTTCCATTGTTTCCATTTATCACACCACCTAAGAAAGTAAATTCTCTTTTATACTCTTGAATATTGCATTATATACTGATATATCTGTTGTCGCTGGTAAGTGTATTTGTATATTGTAATGAAAATCTGGTGTAATAATATTATTAACATTATTTGTCGATTCATCATCTATAGCTTCTGTTTTTTCTTCAAAATTGTGTGCTATTTCTTGAACTGTCTCTGTCGGTTCAGAAAAATCTGCCAATCCGCATAATGCTCTAAATGTAGATGCAATGCTCGTAACATCTTTAGCTTCCTTTCCTGTCACTCTACTAATTGCACCTTTTATATCTCCTTCACTCGCCTCATTAATTTTTGTATTAATTACAAATAATTCACTATAAAGTTCTCGTATTCTTGATGCTAACGATCTTCCCATCGTACCCGAATCTCTCAAATCATCATAATACGCTGTTGGTGTTCCATCTTCCATCAAATATCCTAGTTTTTTTAATAGTGATGGATATGCTGCATCATTTGAACTAGTAAATCCTAGTTGTTTTACAAAAGCTATTGTAAATTTTGGAGGTTTTGCTGCTGTTCTTATTTTTTCGAAAATTTGTGGTAAATTCTTATTACTTCTTAAATATGGATACTCTGCCATGTTTTCCTACCTTTCTATATGTTTCAACTAATGTATTGTTGTACTAAATCAGTTTTTTCTCTTCTTGAGATAAATCTCCTTTTCCTTAAATTGCTTCCTTCTGCTCTGCTATTTCCGCTATCTCTAAATATTTCCTAATTGAATTCGATATATGCCAAAACATTACAGGTGGAATTGCATTCCCTATTTGTCTATAAGCATCTGTCTCACTTCCTGCAAATATAAATTTATCTGGAAATGATTGGATTCTAGCTGCCTCTAATGGTGTAAATCTTCGATATAATTCCTTTTCAGGATTTACCAAAAGTACCGGATCTCTTGAATTTAAACTCACCTTTGCAAGATGACTTGTAACAGTCAAACAAGGCTTATCTAAATCTTGATACAATCCTCTCTTCATATTATTCTTTGCATTTTTCATTCCCTGAACTGCTCTCTCTGAAAAATAATACTTTTCCTGTTCAATTGCTAGCTTGGGAACTGCAACAGACAATGGCACCCAATTATTTTTATTTGTTTCTTTAGGAAATTCATATTCCATTATGTCATTCAAATCATTTCTAATTCCAACAATAATTACTCTTTCCCTTTTTTGCGGAACACCATAATCTGCCGCATTAAATAATTTGGTATAAGTTGTATAACCAACTTCCTCAAACGCTTTTATTATTCTATTAAATATTTGTCCCTTATGTAAAGTCATCATCCCCTTTACATTTTCAGCTATAAAGACTTTAGGCTGCTTATCTCTTACTACACGCACCATTTGTTTATACAAATTTGCCCTATCATCAAATGGATCTTTTGTAGGATTTACCGTGCTAAAAGACTGACAAGGAAAACCTCCAACTATAATATCACAATTAGGTATTTCATTAGATTTAGTCTCACATATGTCTTTACACACGACATTTTCACAGTTAAAATTCTTCATATGCGAATTTAATGCTTTTTGATCAATGTCCGTTGCATATACTAATTCAAATGGGAGTCTTTCATATTTTTTCTTATTAAAAGTAAAATCGCCAATTATCCCCTGGTCTGCTCCTCCACAACCTGAAAATAAAGAAACAACTTTAAACATCTTTCTTTACCTCCTCTATTACTATATTATCTACGGCATCTTTTCCAAAATCAATTCTATATGTTAAAGGCACAACATCAATTTTATTATCTATCTGTTTTTGATGTATATTATTTATAACATACATTATTATACGTCCTCTTACAAAATAGACCCTGTAAATACAATAAAATTCACCATGCTGCTGAGCTGCAATCCATTCATTTCTTGTAATATTAAGAGTATCCATCCAATATACATCACTCAAATTTGGCTCAGTAACTCTTTTAGTTGATTTCACCTCAATATATTTAGCAAAATCAGATTTATCTCCTTTTTCCGCCACCACAGACTGAATATCATATCCCAAACCTTTTGTCTTTCCCAATGACAAAACCCTATTTACAAGACGCGGATTAAATGTATACACTCTATTCTTCTCATATTCAAATACATATGCCTCACCCTCATCTCCAATTTCAACGGTTGTCTGACCTTTCGCTTCTTTTTTCTTTGGTAACTCATCTGATACCCCTAATGCACTGGCAGTTGTATCAAATTTACTTGCTTTGTCACTTAATTTTCCAAAATATATTGTCCATTCTCTTTCGAAGTGCTTACGCCCTTCTGAATTTGATAAATCGTACGCGTATACATCAAATTCCGGCTTTTTATTCCAATCAGACGAAAATATTTGGATCGTATCGTGTTCATTTTCATTTAACCACACCTCACCTACACTATTTGTATAAATCAGATTTGCTAATTCTAAATAATTAATTTGTTCATTAATATGTTGATAATTATATGATGAAGCCTTGCCATCCGTCTCAATCTTTCTAACAATCCCTTGCTCTCTATCTTTTTCAATTGCCTCTATTACTTCCTCTGGTACTGCAACTCCACGAAGAACATCTAATGAATTTAATATATAATATCCTATTTCCTTTTTAGTTAAAATCATATGTTTTGATAATGCCAATTGTAATACTCTTAAAACAAAAGCATTTGGTCTAATACAAATCCCATTATCTAATAACGGCTGAAAAGTCTGCGGTTTTTGCATACCATTTGGAAATTGCATTTTATAGCATAAATCTTTAAAAAAGGCTGGTTGATCATTATCTTTCAAAAACTTTTTTGTCCTATCAGACGCATATACATATCCGTTGTCTTCTAAATAATACATTCCAAAAAGCTTTCCTGCAATTTCCGTTCTATGGTTATCTAATGTTTTCTTTATTCTTTTATCCGCTGATAAATATGGCGACAGCAATTCATTGAATTTTTTAGCGAAAACACCTTCCTCACATGGCGTTATATCATCTATTACCTTTGCATAAGCTGGCAATAAATCATCTATCTCCTTTTGTGACTTTCCTCTAATAATTATGCATCTATATTGATTTAATCTATTATACATAAAATCATTCCTCTCGTATTACATTGATAACTTGTTTTGCAATAGCTTCCGCCATCAATGGTGGAACTGCATTTCCTACTTGCTTCAATTGACTTGTTTTTATACCAATAAACTCAAATTTATCTGGGAAAGACTGAATTCTAGCCGATTCTCTTACAGTTGGAACTCTATTTTCCTTATAATGGAAATGATGATTGTGACCTGTATCAATCGTAAAACAAGGCTTCTCACTATTCATTCTTGTCCATGCTATATGCACCTTTCTTGTATTCTGTAGCTCTTTTGGTAAATCTTTGTAATTTCCTCCATCCGGAACCATAGCAATTATCTTTTTTGTCTGTTCCTTATGTATTGTAATCGAATGATTTTTTATGCTATGACTACCTTTTCTCATTAAATTCTGATATTCTGATTGTGCTGGAATTTTATATGCTATATTTTCACCTAATGATACATCATCTGGAACAAAATCCAAATCAGAAATAGCTTCTTTACATGTAATATATGGTTTCTTTCCGTCTCCATATTCTGCCTTAGGAAATTCAAACTTTACATTTGGTGGTATTTTTTTCTCATTTACTCCTACAAAAAACACTCTCTTTCTTTGTTGCGGAACTCCATAATCATCTGATGATAATTGCTGTACTTTAACTCTATATCCTAATGAAGAAAAATCATATAAAACCTGTTCTTTCACTTTTCCTCCGAATAGCCTTATTAACCCCGGTACATTCTCCATAACAAACACTTTAGGTCTAATTTCATCCACTAATCCCACAAAAGATTTATATAATTTATTTCTCGGATCATCTATCATACGTTTTCCAGAAACAGAAAAGCCCTGACATGGTGGTCCCCCAATAATTACATCTATATCGTCTGCACTCATATTAAGTTTTGACAATATATCATCTGATGAAATACTTGTAATATCCTCATTTATTACACACGCATTTGGGAAATTATGCTTATATGTAACTGTTGCATCTTTCCACATATCAATTCCCAATACCATATCAAATCCTGCTTGTTGAAAACCATATGAAAATCCACCACAACCACAAAATAAATCTATTGCAACTAATTTATTATTTTTCATTTTATTTATTTCCTTTTTTTCTATTGTCTATTGGTTTTTTAGCATTATCTGGAATTGCCCAATTTTCACCAAGTTTAAATACACCATCTATTCTATTTTGTGAACAAAGAATTTGAACTCTTCTTTGTGAAATATTCCATTTTTCTGCTGCTTGGCTCGCTGTCATGTATCCCATTATACTTACCTCTTTTCCCATTAATTATATTCGATGGGACGAACAATATCAACTATTCATTTTTCATTTTCTCTAACTGTTTTTATTATATCACGTAGTGTTATCGAACACAAGTTCTGTTTTTATCAAAAGGCTTACATTTGATTTTAATTTTACCAAATGTAAGCCTTTCTCTACCTTTCTCCATACGCCTCCCACAATCTCTTCTGCTCCGCTCCTATCCTCAATATCTCCTGCAAATCCCTAGCCATAGCCTCAACATTAGCATCCATCTGCTCTACTGTCCCTGTCCGATTACCAGCCTTAATCTCCCACTGAATTGACTCTTTGCTGTAATATTCCCTAGTCTCCACATTCATATATCCATACACCGAATATGAATATCCATTGCTTTTCTCTATGAATACCGGAGTCACTTCGCCCTTAGAAGTTTTCCACCTCATAAGCCTTGGAAACCAGCATAATCCTTCTTTTATCAGTTCCTTGAACGTCTCCAGCAGCTTTCCTATATCATACAATATTCCTCTGAATGAGTTTCCTGCTTCTATCGTCTTATCTGATTCAACATGATTAGCATATTCTTCTATTGTCGGAGCGAATAATCTGAATGATGATACAAAAGCATTGATCTTATCAAGCAATTCTACTGCTTCATTTGCTTTGTCCGTCACGCTTGCAATCTCTTGTCTTACCGATTGAAGTTCTGAACGCTTTTCATTAAGTTCCTTAGTCTGTCTACGCTCCAATTCTTTATAAGCAATTTGTGAAGCAAACAACTTAATATCCGCATCACTTACCTGTTCCTGTATCTGTTCCAAATGCTCTGTTTCCTGTGCTACTTTATATTCCGCAACTGTCAGATCATGATTACGTCCTTTCGACTTTTCTTTTATCTGTTCCCCAAACCAGTCATTCACTTCTTTATTCGCCACCTCACGAAGCTCATCCTGCAACACTCGTGATAACACATCTTTAGTGAATACCTTCCGTTTTGACACCTGCTTGCTAAGACCTTTCTTATATCCATCTGCCACAGGAACTCCGACAATGTGCATATGCGGACTGTCCTCATCAAGATGAACCACAGCATTTGCAACTACGAACTGTGGTAACCGCTTTCTAAGCTCGTCCAGTATTATCTGATATGACAATTTCATATATGACTTCATATCATCAAATTGCTTCCAGAACTCCCTGTCGCCTATTTGAATTATTATTTCAACTGCCATATCCTGTTCCTTACCTGCCACATGTTCAAAATAATCTTCGATTTTCCGGTCTTGTCGTGTCTGCTTTTTATTATATTCTTCTAATGCCTCATCGAATTCTTTATGATATACTGTTTTCACATCATCAATCAGATTTGATGTACCATATATGATGCAGATGTTGTCTTTGCTATAATCTGATGATTTATATTTTCTCAGGTTATGCTTTGCAACAGCTGCAAGCTTAGATTTCGATGTAATGGCACTTTTCTTATTGCTTACATGAGCTGTATATGAAATATTTCCCATTCGCATCTCCTTATCTGTACTACCTTTTTATCTGTTAAATCTATCGGAGCAGTGCAGTTATCATCTTGGCTCTGCCACAGATGATAACCCCCTAGCAGTTTTGGCAAGCCAAAATTGCAGTGGGCTCTCCGAGGGTTTTATATATTATCTTTACCATTACCAAGAGTTTAATAATCTGTACTTTTTATGATTACAGACTCTAAACTCTTTCCTAGAATTTAGAATCTGCTTTTTCAAACATCCAGATTGTTAAACTCTTTATTCCGGCATTACCCAAGTCCAGTAAATTGTTCCATCTTCTGCTTTTTCTTTATCTGATGTTATACCCAGCTTTTTCTTTGCCGATAAAAGAGTATTTCTCTTAATGCTCCTCTTTGCAGCTTCCATCATTATTTCATTAGATGGAATTACCTTGTTTGAACCAAAGTATTCTTTGATAAAATTCTCCGCAATGTCGAGCTTCTTTTTTCCTCTTCCTTCATTGCCGGATAACAGCTCATCTATGGTGATGTCATATGGTCCTATGCATACCATTCCATTATCCTCAGTCATTTCAAATCCTATCGCATCCCCTGCCGGAGCTAATGAAGATTTATCATGTGCCATTATTCTTATATTAGGTTTATCACGAAGCCTCGCAACCAGCAGAACACTTCTGGCAGTTGCCTGTATATCAATAGAACCAAGTCCTCTGTATGTTGATTTACTTCCAGATGCCTTATTCATATGACCAATAAGAATAATTGCACAATTATGCTTTTCTGCTATTATTCCAAGATGCTTTAACACCGGTCTTATTTCATTTGCTCTATGCATATCAACTGTAGCTCCGATATATGCCTGAATCGGATCAAGAATGATTAACCTCGCCTTAGTCTCAATTATTGCCTGCTCCAGCCTATCATCTGTCATTGATAATTCCTTATCTGTCTCATCAATAACCCGAATCATGGAACAATCTGCTCCTGCCTTTTCTAATCTGGGCTTAATTGTATCTTCAATTCCATCTTCTGCTGTCTGATATATGATATGAATAGGTTCATATTCCTTATCATCGTCACAGGGGAGCGGCAAGCCCCTGCTAAGAG